>OQVH01000267.1_pt1 | contig 41490 bp, 44 predicted proteins | sample 1691641 | NCBI WGS metagenome assembly OQVH01 (sample SAMN03418286, study PRJEB22391) | human gut metagenome | biome: human-gut; feature: organic feature; material: feces | host: Homo sapiens | place: Italy | collected 2013-04
ACAACTACTTCTTCATCGGCACATGATTTCTCATATTTCAGATATGAAGCAGCCAAAGCAATGGCTGGAAATGTATCACGTCTTTCTGGCTCCACCACTACATCGATGTATTCACCCAGTTGATTGTAAATAACATCAGCCTGAGACAAGCTGGTAGCCACGGTTACATGACCTTTTAAATCGGATTCTCCCAATTGACGAATAACCCGTTGTACCATCGACTCTTTTTGACTATCGGGAGAATTGAGTAATTTTATAAACTGTTTGGAACGGCTGTTATTTGACAGAGGCCAAAGGCGTTTCCCAGAGCCTCCGGATAATAAAAGAATTTGCATAAATAATGTTTTAAATCGTTACCTTTCTGCACGCATAGGATTATGCAAGAAATCATCATAAGCCAATCGGATACCATCTTCCAATTCAGTTTGGTAAGACCACCCCAAAGCCATGGCTTTCGATACATCCAAAAGCTTTCGGGGTGTACCATTCGGACGTGTCGTATCCCACTTGATTTCGCCTGTAAATCCTACAACCTTAGCCACCAATTCTGTAAGATCTTTAATGGTCAATTCTTTACCGGTTCCTGCATTCACAGTTTCATTCCCCGAATAGTTGTTCATCAAGAACACGCACAGATTAGCCAAATCATCTACATATAGAAACTCCCGGAGCGGGCTGCCATCACCCCAGCAAGTCACTTCATCCAGACCCGCCTCTTTCGCCTCATGGAAACGGCGAATCAAAGCAGGAAGTACATGACTATGTTCAGGATGATAGTTGTCATTGGGACCATAGAGGTTAGTCGGCATCATGCTGATGAAGTCTGTGCCATACTGTCGGTTCAAAAATTCGCAATACTTCAACCCCGATATTTTAGCCAAGGCATACGCCTCATTCGTTTTCTCCAGTTCTGATGTCAGTAAACAAGATTCCGGCATGGGCTGAGGGGCTAAACGCGGGTAGATACATGAAGAACCTAAGAACTCCAATTTTTTACATCCGTTCTTCCAAGCTGCGTGAATCACGTTCATCTCCAGTATCATGTTGTCATACATGAAATCAGCCAATGCAGATTGGTTGGCAATGATGCCACCTACTTTGGCAGCAGCCAAAAAGACATATTCCGGTTTTTCTTCCGCAAAAAACTTTTCCACAGCTTCTTGCCGTGTCAAATCCAATTCTGCATGAGTACGAGTGGTAATATTCATATACCCTTGCCGATGTAACTCACGGACAATGGCAGAACCCACCATCCCACGGTGTCCTGCCACATATATTTTTGCGTTCTTATCCATCATTTTACGATTCCTTTCTCCAGATATTCGGCCAAGTTGGTACGCATTACGTTGGCCACATGTTCCGCAGCCACTTTTTGCATATCATGAGACACCATAATTTTCACCAACTCTTCAAAGGAGGTGGATTGCGGATTCCATCCCAATTCATTCCTAGCTTTCGTAGGATCACCCCATAGGTTGACAACATCCGTAGGACGATAGAAATCCTCACTGACTGCTACCAGTACCTTTCCGGTCTTTGCATCAATACCTTTCTCATCTATACCTTCACCTTCCCAACTCAGTTCAATGCCGGCATAGTGGAATGCCAATGTAGCAAATTCGCGAACAGTGTGCTGTACACCTGTTGCAATGACGAAATCCTGCGGTTTGTCCTGTTGAAGAATCAGCCACATACATTCCACATAATCTTTAGCATATCCCCAATCACGTAAGGAATCCAAATTACCCAGATACAGACAATCCTGCTTCCCTTGAGTAATACGGGCAGCAGCCAATGTAATCTTGCGCGTTACAAAGGTTTCGCCTCTGCGTTCCGATTCGTGGTTGAACAGGATACCCGAACAACAGAACATATTATAAGCCTCGCGGTACTCTTTCACAATCCAATAGCCGTAAAGTTTGGCTACGGCATAAGGGCTGTAAGGATGAAACGGTGTATTTTCATTTTGAGGAACTTCTTCTACCTTGCCATAAAGTTCGGAAGTTGAAGCCTGATAAATCTTACAGGTTTTCTCCAGATGATTGGTACGAACCGCCTCCAATATGCGGAGCACTCCTACAGCGTCCACATCAGCTGTAAATTCAGGTGCATCAAACGACACCTGTACATGGCTTTGAGCAGCCAAATTGTAAATCTCAGTAGGCTGTACTTTACCCACTAATTTCACTAAAGACATAGAGTCCCCCATATCCGCATAGTGCAAGTGAAAATGAGGTTTCCCTTCTAAATGGGCAATACGTTCCCGATAATCTACCGAAGAACGACGAATAATACCATGAACATCATATCCTTTGTCCAATAAAAATTCCGCAAGAAAAGAACCGTCTTGCCCGGTAATTCCAGTAATTAAAGCTATTTTCTTCATATTTATAAAAATAAATGGAGAATATCAAAATATATAATTGCGCAATACCTTCCAACAATATCAATTATTAAGTCTATTTCTCAGTAAAGTAATTAAATTCACTTACATCTATCCTACATTTCCACCTTCTATATGGTTACGATTCCAAGTTCTTGTAATAACATACACAGTTCTGTACTATCTGCCGAGAACGCCACACCCAAGTGCGGATGCGGCTAGCGTGGTCACTTCCTGCCGACCACTGATGCTCATGGCTACACCAACCGATAAGGTCCATTGATGAGATAAGTACCTATTGCAGTTGCCACGCCGATACCTGCGGTACATACCACTATTTCTATCAGATAAGAGGTAATTTTGCTTGTATCGGAAGAGATAATTCTGTACCTATCTTGCAAGAATAGGATATAGAATGAACCGATATGCCACTACTTCCGTATAGGTTATTCCACTCGTCGATAGAGAAGTGGAGAGTTTCAAAAGTTATCGATGAAGTACTGGTTGCGGTACAGAGAAAATAGTAGGATGTGAGTTGATCTGCTGCCATCGTGACTTTCCTGTTTGCTCCTACCATCAGTTCGCATCCTTCATTGTCCGTTCACGTCTTTCTGTGCGGTGATGACAGCAATTATATCCGAATCCAAGTCGTATTCCAATGTTATCGGTTTTCTTAATGTAGCAGAAGCATTAACCATGCAGCAAAGTACTTCCTATAACCCTCGTACTGACAGCCCGTATAGCTTTCGCACCAACTGAACGAAGTGTGGTTTACTCAGTCACTTCAACTGCGTAAAGGAAAGTTGACTATGATTTCCACACCGATCTCTACAGCACCATTTGACGCTGTCATAGTCTTTTTTATCTCACCCCTTCATTATATTTCAAGGTTTCGGATGTGACACTGCCACTTGCCAAACCGTCAGTGGCTGCGATAAACGATTTATTCTCATTGCTCAATGTCACGTTCTACACCGGATTATTATTGCCATCGCTCACGGTCATGATGGTTTCCTTGGATACCTTGCTGATGCTGTTAATGCATAAGTATCTGCTGTCACGCTACCGAATATGAATATTCCGTCCGTTTGAATTGTAGCGGATGCACCGTTCATGGAGACAGTAGCCAAAAGGTCATTTCCGTCAATACCTGTCACACGTCTGCTGGTGCTGTATGTCACGGTTGATGTCAGCAAAGCATGTTGGTTAGAAAAACATCACCATGTTCAGTTGTACATTAGCAGCAGTTCCCGTATTGATTCACCACCGGCACAAGTGCCTATGCAGTCACCTCCCAGCGATGTCACATTCCCACCTTACCCCCGGAGCAGCTTTACCAATAGCCATTCCAAAAGATATCCCTATAGTTGCCCCCATGAAAACATCCATAGTCTGGGTTTCCTATAGGCAGAACTCGGTCGAAGACAATGAAAGGAACAATTCAAACGATAGTATCTTTTTCTATTCTACATATCTTTCTTTTCTATGTTTGCATATCATCTCTTTCATAAACAGTTTAGGCAATGTCAACAAAATCATGCTACACCGTTTTATTTGTTTCTTTGGTTCTTTGAATATCCTATGTGCGAATTCTAAATGCCATTTTATCATCCATTGCGGAGCACGCTTAGTATCTGTCCCGCTGTAAAACTTGAAGACAGCCCCCACCGCAATCATCACCCCTCGTTTCAAATGGGGTTTCAGTAGGCTCATAAATATCTCCTGCTTGGGAGCACCCAAGGCTATCCATATAATGTCGGCATTATCCGCTTCTATCTCCTTAGCAATACCCGCATAGTCAAAGTCTTCCACCGTCCTATATGGAAGTTCCAGGAATGTCATACTCTTCACATCTATATTTTCTTTCAATAGATTGTTTTGCAAACCTTTCAGCGTGGCTTGCGATGTTCCCATGAAAATCATCCGGTACTTCTTGCTGCGGATAATATCCATGAAGATTTGGCTTCCGCAATATTGCTCATACCGCTTTCCGTAAATCCAGCGAATATACAATGGGACATAACTGCTATCACAAATAGAGAACATTCCCCCATTCACTATTTTCAGATAGTTAGAATTTCGATTTGCCACATTCAGTATCACACCATCGGCCACACAGATATAATCTGCTTCTTTCTTTGTCACTTGTTGGGCTATACGAGTCCCTACAAGTTCTTTATCGAATTCGTAACGGATATTGAAATAAGTTTGCATATTAGTTATTCATTTACACAGAAGGACAAACACGAAACCATACATCTTTCAAATCTATCCAGCGTATATCGAAATTTGAAACGTTCGTAACCAGCCTCCCCATATTGTAATCTTAATTGTGGATTATCTAATAACACTTTCAATTTCTTTGCCAAATCTGCCGCATCCTTCGTTTGGCAAATCAATCCCGTCTTACCGTGTTCCACCATTTCGGCAATGGCACCTTGGCTTGTCGCTACTATTGGCAACTTATATTGCATGGCTTCCAATACCGTCAATGGAAAACAATCATCAAATGTGGGTTGCACGAAAATATCAGCATCACAAAATGCTTCTGCCTTTTCTTTACCGTATTTTCTTCCTACGTAAAACACGCAATCATCTATACGGCGTTTCTTTGTTTCTTCTGCAAACATCCTACTGTCTATGTCTTTCGTTTCGCCACCAACAAATCGGCACATAAATTTTTCCCCTTTGACCTTAAGTATCTCGCAGGCATCTAATAAAGTCAAAACGCCTTTATCTATCAATAGATTAGATAAAAAAAGAATACAGGCAATGGTATGAGATGTTATTTTCATCCTGTGAGTCTCTTCCGGGATACCGTTAGGACAAATCAATATCTGTTCTTTCCTTACCACATTCTCTATATCTGGATACAACCGCCAAGAAAGCAATATCACTTTCGTGTTCCGATAAACCAGAGGCAACAGCCAACGATAGGGCCACTGCTTCACATCCCGACTCATCCCTTTATTATGCTGATGAATCACAATCTTCTTCCCGAACAGTTTACATAGCAGCACAAACGGAGCATCTTTTAAAAAACCTATTCCATGACAGGTTATGGCCAAGTAGCAAAGGTCATAACGACGGTGCATCAATTTTCCTAAGACTAAACAATAAGCCCATACGAAACGTACCATTTTCAGTAGCGGCTTCTTGCCAATCTCATCCATCCGCCGTGAAGTGGAAAGGTTTACAAAGTCACAATCAAACGCCCCGTTTATAAGCTTGCTCTCCTTAATGTATTGATTCATCATGGCAGAGCCGTGAACTGGAGGCGGAAGAGGAATGATAAAAAGAATCCTTTTTTTTACCATCATAATGCAGTTTATATGTTTAGAAGTATTTGCTGATAACATCTTGCCATTTGTGTGTTCCCTTTTTCCTTTTCGCTTTTCAAACGTGTTGTAAGGAAAAAAAGAAGATAAGGGCGATAGTCGGAGATATTGAATTCATTGAAATATTTAAGGATATAATCGACATTTTCTTTCAGCAGCACCAGTATTCTTCTTTCATCAGCCCCCATCACCAACCGGGTATGTATAATGAATAGAAATAGGTCGTAACCCAAAGGACGGTTAGTCGCCATTTCCCAATCAATCAACCGAATCTCCGTACTATCCTGCAACATATTCCATGGACAGAAATCACCATGGGAAAGACAAGTCTCCAACTCGTTTGTTGCATCATCTTCCAATTTGATTGAACCTAAAGAAATAAGTATATCCAGAATTTGGTCGGACAAGTCAAACGAAAAATAAGCTCTTCCACACACTCTTGAAGTGACAAAGAACACTTCTTCACCGTTATCCTTAACATTCAGCAATGCCGGAGAAAGATTCTTTCCCTCCAATTCCCTTAATACCCGTATTTCATTCCTTGATAGTGCTTTAGCCTTATCTTTGATAGAATACTTGGCGAAAAAGCTTTTGTTTTCTTCGGGAATATACCCTAACATGGAAATCTTCTGTTCATCTCCCGGTGTACCCAAATTAAATGAAACCAAAGCATTTTCCGGACACATATCCATAATCTTCCGGTAAGGAAAATCCAATCGGCTTTCATCTATAGAAGATAGAGCACGTACCCATTTGCAAGACATGAACATCTTCCAGTAAAGTCTCACCAGCAGACTCCCGTATGGATGATAAACGCCGTATAGAAATCTCGACCGCAAATCTGTTTTTGGGAAATAATAGGATGTACGGAATGTTTTGAATCTATAGTATTTCATTCTAAAACTTTTTTGTAAATTCGGTCAATCTGTTTGCCTTTCTCTTCCCAACCATACGCCAATGAACGACGATAGGCCGCAATAGACATTCTCTTCCTTCTTTCATCGTCCGTTGCTATTTCATCTATAGCCTTAGCTATGTCTTTTATCACTTGTCTTTTTCCACGGATAGATATTTTGATTCCACATTCATCTGTTATTACATTTGTGAAGCCACAATGGTCCAACGCTATTGTCGGCAATCCATAAGAAAGTGCTTCCAATAGCACGGTGGAGGTCAAGTCCGACAAGCTGGTGATGCAAAACAAGTCGCACTTTTGCATTATAACCATAGCCTTTGCCTTCTCCACCCATCCATACCATTCTATTTGGAGTTGAGAATAGCGTGCCGCCATCTTTTTCCATCGCTTCTCACACGCTCCGTCGCCGATGATGTGCAGCTCAATGGGAGACTGCACTTGTGCCGCAGCCTCTATCAACAGGTTCAGTGATTTTCTGGGCGTAAATTGACCAGACCAGCAGATTTTCAATGTTTTACTTTTGCTATGAGATGTGTATTCCTCTCCTTTGCCTGAAAATCCCACCTCTGGTATGATGGTGGATTCACGATCATAAAGCCTCTTTATTGTATCAGCCTCATTCTGCGTGGCGGCTATCAGAGCCTTGGCATGCCGCATTGCCGCTTTCACACGCCGATTGGTACGCATCTGCCACAGATTAATCACGTTCCGTGAGAAATAGAACATCGCACCTCTCAGTCCCATGGAGCAGAGCATCCGCCACGGAGTGATGTTGAATCCTCCGATGGGTCCCCACACCAATGGCTTGTTCAATTTCCACAGATAGCCAGGTTCACGGTAGCCCACCATATTAAGTTGATGGACGAGATCAAAGTGATGTATCTTGTCCAAATCCAAAGCTTTGCAGTATGCTTTCCTTTGCCATTCCTGATAGAACCAATAATACGAAGGTGGCCATAATTTCCGAAGCAATTTATGACGCTGCTTGGTGATAAAATAGAAATGCTTGTTGATACACTCTTCCGGGTACTGCACCAAGTATCGTTCTATATCATTTTGAAACTTGCTTTCCACCAAAATATGCAGTTCATGTCTTCGCGCTATCTCTCGCACGAAGTTCCATCCCATGCCCGGTTCAGACCCTTTGTAGGGCGAACAAGCGTAACAACTGACTAAGATCTTCATCGGAGGGATATATTTTCAAATCGTTTCGACATCATGTTAAGAATAGCCGTCATGGACTGATGCACGCTCTCCTCGATGCTGCCTCCTGTATCTACCCATACGGCACGATGGCTTTTATCGGCAAATTTCCGCAATGTTTCCACTTGCCGACGCACCTCTTCTATCAGCAGTTCGGGCTTACGCCGGTGTATCTTCTCCGGGTCTGTACCTACGCAGATGACGAGGTCGGGGGGCGGTACAAACAGCCCATACCACTTCAGCAACCATTTGGGCAAGCCGATGCAGGCACGCTGAGGGTCGTTAATATAATCGTAGAAGTAGCGGTCGAATATCCATACGTGGTTTTTCACCGCCTTGTCCATATATATCTTCCTGAAATAACCATAGGTGTAGTCTATCCAGTAATAACTGATGCGCAGCAGTGAGCCCAAGACCCCCGAGGTCTTCCCGGCATGCGGGTCGCTACACACTACCATCGGTGCGTTTTTGCATCGCTTTCCCGTTAACACTGCCAGTGCAGGCAAGTAGTTGGGGCGCATATGCTCGTAATAAACGCCTTTGTGGAATGCCTCACTGAGTACGGGCGTAATGGCATCAATGATAGTACTCTTTCCCGAGCCATCGGTACCAAGGAAAGCCACGGTGTAGCCCAGTGGTTTCCCGAATCGTTTCAGCTTACCCAACTGACCGAGATAGTAGTGTATGCGAGAAGCCATACTCTGCAGGTCATTGGAGGCTGCGATGCCTACCTCTCTGATGTGCCGCTTATCGAAACTTCCTTCTCGTAGAGTATCAACGATCAGTTTCCTTACTTTTGGCGAGAAAGCTTTCAGGATATGATTGATTGTTGCTTCATCCTTTCCGGCTATGGCCATCTGCGCTTTCCGACAATAGGCTTCCTTGCATTTCTTATTATTCAGTGTCTCCTTCAGAAAGCTCATCAGACCATCAGCTTCGGGCGAAAGTGCTCGAATGCCCTTTTCTGTAACGAACGTATTGGCAGTAATAATATCTTCATCTATATAAACACATGTACGATGGTTTGCAAAACCATCGTGCATATCTATCTGCAAACCAGATAGATATGTACACAGTGTAAACTGTGGACACATTTTATCAGCTTTATATGACACCAATTTAGCCCCAGTCTCTCTGCACACATCGTCCAAAATCTGAATAAATGCGTTGTGGTCTTTGGGGGCTACATAGATGTCAAGATCACTCTTATTTGTCGATTCAGGCAGTTCTTCGTAGTGACGTAGCACACAATAGTTGACCTGCCGCTCGTTCAGCAGTCTGAACAGCGACAAGGTGATGGTATTCGATTTCATTCCTATATTGTCGATTTTATAAAGTTTTAAGATGGTGTATGAGTCCTTGCATAGACGCACCATAAGTCTGTTTCATCTGTGACGATCGTAGCATATCAAAAGTAGCGGGTTGTACTTTAGCGTTCAGCTTTTTCAGCTTTGCAGCTAAATCATTCACATCGGTTGGATCGAATGTGTATCCGTTTTTCCCTTCTTCTATTAAGCAGGACGATCCGGCACGGCAAGATACAAGGCTCTTGCATCCTGCCAGCAGTGCTTCATTGACCACAGTCCCGAAAGCCTCTTGGTAACTTGCTAATATAAATACACTTGCGATATTATACCAAGCATACAATTCATCGCTTTCCAAGCGCCCTGTAAAAAGAATGTGAGCATCTTTTCCAGCGGCCAATTGCTCCAACATCTTCCGTTCGGGTCCGTCTCCGACAATCACCAAAGCACACTCATCCGTTTGTATGGCGGTGAATGCTTCAATTATCGTCTCCACATTCTTCAGTGCTACCAGACGACCTACAAATAGAATCACACGTTTGTCTGTCAATCGATTCCGTTCTGCCAATATTTTACTTTTAGGAAGCAGGCGACTGTACACCTCACGAGCCTGATGGTCTTCTTTCAATATAGGGAAACAATAACCTTTGCCATAGTGGTATCTATACCATTCCGTCACTTTCGGTTCCACCAGAATCAGTTCATCCAATTTGGGAGTTATCCATTTTCGAAGCCGGCGGTGCAATGCGGAGAAGTCGTTGTGTTCCGCCACCATATTATAACTGTCGTCACAGACTGATACCACCTTGTATGCTCTTCGTTTCAGCCAGCGATGCAACAGTACTGCAATGCAGTCAAGACCGAATTCGCTGACCAATACAATATCCGGGCGGTGTTCGTCCAGTTGCTTCCAATAGTTACAGCTAATGATGAGCGATTTTACACGTACCAGCTCTTTAAGATAGATGGGATTGAAACGAAACTGTTCGATTATCTTGTCGTAGTCGAACTTCTGATTCAGCAGATTCTTGTACTGTAGGCACACATGCGCATCAAATGCCTCCGATAAATCGTTGAAGAAATCAATGCGGTATGGCGCAATGGTGCGATGGAAAACTAACAGACGGGATGTATGATTCATTCTTGCTTAATAAATGCCCCTTTGTAACCAGGGACAATGATTTTATGTTTTGATACAATCGGTCTATTGTATAATAAGGTGTTGGCTTCTACATCAAACGTAACAGTGCTATTGGATCCGATGACTACATCATTTCCTATAATAATTGGTCCTGCCACGACACTTCCTGCAAGGATATTTACATTGTCGCCTACGATAGGTGTCCTTATACATTTTCCTTCCTCAAGGCGTTCTTTGCAATTATTGCCTCCCAATGTCACATATTGCCCTATCAGACAGTTCTGACCGATTTTTTCTGCACTCAATATGATTCCATAAGGATGGGGCATCCGGAAATAAGGACCAATATCCTTACAATTAGCTTCAATAAAATAATAATGTTTAAGTATATGCTTGCAAAGCCTTGAAATTACCCCCCCCAAGTTCACTAATCTGATGAGGAGTAAGGCGCGCTTGTCATGACTGAAAAGGAAGTATAAGATGATATGCCACATATCACTCTTTGCGCGTATGGCTGCGAGATCTGTCTTGATAAGATCGAGTATTGTCATGTTACAGTCTCCCATCAATTACCGTACGGTCAAGCGTCCCTTTCACATCATACACTACGCTGGTCTCATCACGTAGCATACTACGTATATCCATGTTCAGGAATATATGATGTGCTACACAAAGTACCACTGCATCATATTTTTCATCGTTTATAACTTCTTTGACAATGTCGATTCCGTATTCATGCTTTACAGCATCTGCATCAGCCCATGGGTCACAAACAGTCATATTGGCTGTATATTCCTTTAGTGTATGATAAATATCCACCACTTTGGTATTACGGATATCAGGACAATTCTCCTTGAATGTGATGCCCAATAATAAGATATGCGCATCTTTTACCAGCACACCTTTTTTATTCATCAGTTTGATGACCTGTTGTGCCACATACTCTCCCATGCCGTCGTTAAGGCGACGTGCATTCGACATCACACGTGGCAGCACACCATACACCTGTGCTTTCTGAATCAGGTAATAGGGGTCAACAGAGATGCAGTGCCCTCCCACAAGACCTGGGCTTAGTTTGATGAAATTCCACTTCGAGGCTGCCGCTTCAATAACATCATGCGTGTCGATTCCCATGGCATTAAATATTTTGGCCAATTCATTCATAAAGGCAATGTTTACATCACGCTGGCTGTTCTCAATTATCTTCGATGCCTCTGCAACTTTTATCGAAGGTGCTTTGTGTGTACCGTTGATGAGTACCGAATTGTACACACCATCTACGATATCGGCAATTTCGGGTGTAGATCCCGAGGTGACTTTCTTGATTTTCTCGACGGTATGCTGTTTGTCACCGGGATTGATGCGTTCAGGACTGTAACCGGCGTAGAAATCAACATTAAATTTCAATCCGCTCACACGTTCCACCATGGGTAAACACTCTTCTTCGGTCACGCCAGGATATACGGTGGATTCGTAAACCACAATATCTCCCTTAGAGATTACCTTACCAACGGTCTCACTCGCGCCCCACAATGGTTTGAGGTCGGGTCGGTTGTTCTCATCCACAGGAGTTGGAACTGCCACAACATAGAAGTTGCAGTCTCTTATATCTTCCAAGTCTGTGGTACACTTGAATCCATTCTTCTGAATCGCTTCTTGGAGCAACGAATCTTCTACCTCAAGAGTCGCATCGTGTCCACTCATCAGGCTCTCGACCCGATCCTTGTTCATATCAAATCCCACTGTTCGAAATTTGGTGGAGAATAATCTTGCTAATGGCAATCCCACATAACCAAGTCCGATTACTGCAATTTCAATTTCTTTCATTGTCTATGATTACTTTTAATTAAACTACGATAATAATTGTCGTGATTATGGACAAACGCCTCTTCCGAAAACATTTTTCGTGCTCTTTTAGAGGCCTCTTCCCCCATCCTACAACATAATGATGGATTATCTACCATCGCTATCAACTGTTTTGCCCAGGCTGTAGAATCCGATGGTGGCAGGATGTATCCGCAATGCTCATCAACCAGTTCGGGCAATGCCGAGGCATTGGCTACCATGCAAGGACATTTCATAAACATAGCTTCTACCACACTGATTCCAAATCCCTCGTTTGTTGCGGGATGCACGTAAATCTGTGTTTTGTTCAAATAATCCGCTATATTCTTCTTGTATCCCAACAGCCGGACATTATCTGCGATCCCGTACTCATGTATCATCTTCTCTAAATCCTCACGGCATGGGCCGTCACCAATGATTGTCAAGATAATGTCTGAACGTCTGTATGTATTCACAACTTGGTTCATCATCTCAACAAGAAGGAATACGTTCTTATGCCTATTGAGTCCCCCTACATACAATACAAGGTTTCTTTCTTGACTATCTGAAACCTTAGCTACATTCACTGGACAGTTATAAATGATTGTCCCCTTTTTTGATTTCAATTGCTTGAAATCTTTTTGATACATAGCTTCTATGTATTTGGAGATATAGATATAGTTATCAACCATGCGTATAACCAGTGACATCAGCCTCTTTTGCAGCCCGGACAGAGGAATATATCCGACAAAAGAGCGTACATAGATGGTCTTGGGGCACAATAGCTTTAAAACCAAAACAAATGAATGTTCAACATTAAAATAGAAATGTACAATATCTATTTTTTCCTGCTTTACCACATTATGTATATCCAAAGCAAACCGAAACAGATTCCTCCCATAATTGCCATAAAAGGCTTTGATGCCATTGCACCTATAAAAACTGTCTTCTTCCTTCGCATTGGCTATATTCTGTTTATTGCACACAAAATAGATAGAATAATTAATGCCATTGGATGTAGTTATAAGTTTTCGTATTTTGCCTATCGTACCTCCGTTTGGACTGATAGCAGACGAGATAATCAATACATTTACAGCCATATTACCCTACTAATCAATAATGTATAGGTTCTACTCCTTTTATTCTTCTTATTAGGTTTCTAAAACCCGGTATCCGTTTGAATGGCTCTTTGATAAATTGCCAAACCAACCAAGCATTTCCTTTGGAAATTAAGCGTGCATGATGTTTAATTTTCATGTGAGCTAATTCCTTGAAAAAGCATATTTGAGATGTAGTCGTTTTACTTTCTTCCCATACTCGGAAATAACCAATTTCCGCATCTACGGTATAGCTTTTATATTTACGGACTATCCTCACGAACAGTTCATGATCCATCGTGTAGTGAAATCGTTCGTCCAAGTACCCGACATCTTCTAATACTGAACGTCTGAATACGGTGGAATTTTGCATTACAGACGACGGATCATTGAGTAAATGGTCGTATGTAAAAGGATGTGCTTTCAATACACGAAGTCTATTTCCATCACCATCAATGATGACTTGATGCCCTGTAAGCAGATACTTGTCCGGGCTATTGGAGAAAAAATCATCAATAATATGCAACGCTCCAGGTGCGAGCATATCGTCACTGTTTATCCAAACTATTATTTCCCCTGTTGCCTTTCTGAACCCTTTGTTTAGTCCATCTGATTGTCCTTTGTCCTTCTCTGAAACCCAATTTAGGTGTGGATACTCTTTCAGTATAGAGACGGTTTCATCAGTGGAGCCACCATCTATGATGACATGTTCAAAGTTAGTATATCCCTGATTCAAAACCGATTCTATGTTTTGACGGATAAATCGTCCTTGATTGAACGACACTGTTACAACTGAAATTTTAAGCATATAGCTATCTTGTTTTAATCAATTTCATTACGTCTTTTATATGCATATACCAAAAGCATATATAACATTCCCATCACATGATTATAATGCATGATAACCGATGATTGCACGTAATTGGGAATTTCTGAAAGTACGCAAGCCAGAATCACTATTCCAATTACTTCTTCCATTTCGTCTAAAGAATGGCTATACAACTTAAAACCGCTCCATAAGAGATATACAAACGGCAAGCATCGTAAAATAAGTCCGATGAAGCCTTCGCACCATAGAATGGGGGCAATATATGTATCTCCTCCTAAGACGAAGCTGTATTTTCCTTTGGCGACATCTCTCACATAGCCTAATCCTGTTAGAATATCATCATGATTTTCTAACTTGATGATAACTTTCTCAATCAGTCGTTGTCTAAAGGCATAGGTGCCTTGATTCTTGGCAAGCTGTGAATTTAGGGTGTTATCTATCAGATTGTCCCAAAAGTAAAATGCCGAGGGGTAGATGATCATCAGTAGCATTGTAGCCAGTAAGACATAGAACACCAACATGAACAAGCGGGAGTGCATACCATTTTTCCAAATGTAAAATAGCATTGCAAGTGTGACTACAAAAGCGGCAGATGCAATCAGGCTGCGCGTAAACGAAATAAAGGTTACGAAAAGAGCAATCAATACAAACTTCAAGAATCTCTTTTCGTGGAGTTTGAGGTAACAAACAAAGCAAAATGCTAAAATCACAGGAAGTACAGGTGGCATACCTAAGATGTTGCGAAGTACTGTGACTTCTCCACTTGTTTGGTAGGTAATATTGCTGGAGAACAATGGGATGCCACAGCATTGTAGTACATACAAGATTGTCAGCGGAATAATCCATTTCAGTATTAGACCACCGAATTTTTCAAGTCGTTGAATACTCATTGCTGATATATAGGGCATACACAGCAGGAATGAGGGTAGAACGATATAATTGCGACGATATACGGTAAAAGCGGCATTGAATCCTGTGGTCTGTATGGTTTGGAAAAGTTTGAAAAAAGTCCAAAAGGAAGCTATGATGATTAATAAATGGAGAGGTTGGTACAAGGTTCTATAATTCCTCATTAGCGAATGGGAAAATAAGTAGAACGAAAGAATAAAGCACAACAATGGCGCACCCATTAATTTCAGTAGCGGCAAAAATGATGTCACCGTACTCCAGACTCCCCAATTAAAATATGTGCAGAGAAAGATGATGATAAATAGAATATAATCCTGGAATATCAACCTCTCTTCTACTACTTCGATTTCTTTTATCATGACTATGGTATCTTCTTGATGAATTTGGCAGGATTACCACCCCAAATTTCACCGGATGGAATATCTCTTGACACGACACTCCCTGCTCCTATTATTGCTTTTTCTCCGATATTTACACCTTTCAGTATGATACTGTTAGTACCGATGAATGCGTATGCTCCTATATGGACTGGCTTACACTGTCTTTTTTCTATGTCTGTATGATCGGCTCTGTCTTCCCAATGTAGACTATGGAAGTCCGTATCAACAATCAAGCATCCCGCACCTATCTTTGTTCCCTTTTCGATGGTAATGCTTTTATGACAGTGAATACACGTATTCGACATTCCCACATCATCCCCTATGGACAATGTGGCATCTTTCATGACATTGATCTTACTGCATATTCTGTTGTCTATTGGATATTGTATGCCTGATGTGCATATAAAATGTTGTCCAATGAAGATATTCGCTCCTTTTTGAATGTTCAAGACAGGCATTCCATAAAAAATAATACTCTTTTCATAAAAATTGGCTTTCGCGTTCTTTAATATTGTGACGACAATTGTTTGAGTCAAACGTCGTTTTACCCCCCCCCAGCAAATATTTCACAAAGAGGTAGAAGTTACATAATAAACTCTGAAACTGTTGCATGGATTGATTTTATTTACCCAACAAGATGGGAAATTTTAAAGATAACCACTGGATAGGATAGTAGCAAACAAACATTGTTAGCAATCCGACTATCCACGGTTCGATGGATGTATTGGCTATATGACACAATTCAAGGGCGTTATGGAATACTACTATTGTTATGCTATGCACACCCAATATCATCAGTGTTCCGTTACTTATGGTCTTGATAAACATATTTGCTTTTAAATAGTTGCAGGCTTTGAACAATGAAAATGACAGAATGATTGCACCTGTGAAAAACACGAACGTGTTATCACCATAATCATTACTCCATACATAGACCAATCCATTGTCCAGTACAACAATAATACCCAATATCAAGATTAGTATTTTGCTTAATGTACCCTGCAGATTTTTAGGGGGGGGGGTAATTTATAACTCATAAAACCAACAAGTTGTAGCTGTTGTTCTTTTATGAATTTCCCTAATGCCATGAATGGGAAACAAGATAGTACTCTATAAAGATACATATCTTGTATATCACTCGAATTAGTCGGAAATATATGTTTTTCACAAACCATCCATAACATCATCAAAAGTGCTAATTCAATGTAATGTTGGCTGATGAATTTGAAGTACTTCACATCTCCCATAAGACAACGGCACAAGGCGAGTACAACGACGAACCATACTCCGACAAATAAGGTGACGTAACCATCCTTCCCCCATGCCACTGCATAAAAAGCCCTCCAAGACATCGTAGCATAATGGAATAGGTCTATGCATCCGTGTCTTGTCATGTCCAAGGCAAACTTGAAAACTAAATTAACGGTGGAATAGATGATAATGGGAATGACCAGACACTTGATGGTTTTCAGGCATTGTCTAGGTCTATACAGATAGCCGGAAATGACAAAGAATGCGGGCATATGAAATGCATACAATATGATTTGTACATTGTCTTTACAACCGGCATGTCCCACTACGACAAAATAAATTAGTAATGCCTTTGCCCAGTCAATCCAAACTACCCGTTCTTTTTCGGCACAACTTGACATATTATCTTTTTTATTTGATCTAACAAAAGTGTGTCTTTTATGATATAGAACTTCACAAAAGTCCAATAGATAAAAGAAATAATGATAGCTGTCACCAATACTATCACATAATGGTTTATATATGTTTTTGCGATTTCGCATATTACAATGATGGGAACGCTAATCAGACAATTAGTAGCCAAATGCTGATATATAGGGGGAATGTCTATGCATTTACGTGCATAGTGAGTAAACATGATAATTTCAATCAGGTGCGGTACTGCAACAGCCAATGCCGTTCCTTTTTCTGCATAATGAGGAACTAATATGACAATCATCAAAAGTGAAAGACTGGTTGTCAAACATGTGACAAAAAGTATCTGCTTGAATTTTTTATATGTCAATAATATCTGGTCTTTGAATACTTGTGCCAAGCCGACAAACAAGACTTGAATGAGTATCACCCTGAAAGGGAAGACTGCATTCTCATAACCTGACCCTGCGACTAACATGATTATCTGTGGTGCCAGTATGATTCCACCTACAATTAAAGGTATAGATACTGTACTAATCAGTCGTATCGACCTTATGATTATCTCTCGGAATGCATTCAGGTTACCTTTTGCATAGATATCATTAAGATAGGGAACGAATACAGAGTTGAATGCAACGATTACAGACAGGATGATTGTATATAACTTTATTGCAGCTGTATAGTAGCCTACTGCAAGATTCCCGCAACTGAATCCCAAAAACAGGACATTGAATGTAGCGTAGAAGGATAGCAGTATCTTGTCTATTCCCATAGATAAGATAGGAAAAAGATATTCTTTGCATTTCCGAATACTGTACTTAAATCTGGCATATCGCCTTGAATATTTCCAGTTTATTGTGGCATTGATGGCTATTTGACCAATGGTCACATAAAAGTAGTTATCATAATCACCTCTATCCCTGACAAAGAGGAAGACACCTAAAATATATAGTGTCCTTATAAACAAGGTTCGCAGTGTGATATATCTAAAATCCTGCATACCCTGAAACAACCATTCCACGAGAAAGACATTGAACAATATCTTTGTTCCGCCTATCCAATAAAGTGTCTTATATTCGCTTAATTGGGGAATATAGGTAACAAAAAGCAAGTAAATTAGTAACAAAACAAGCGACAAAGTCAAATGTATCGAAGTCAACCCATTAAACAGTTCTGTCCTTTTCTTCTCATCGTCGCTATTTTGTGCGATATAACGTATTCCTACTGCACTTATTCCGAGTGAAGCCAACAGTATTGCATAATCAACGATGCTCAAAGCAAAACTCGCAATACCAAGTCCTTCAGCTCCCAATACCCGTGTTACATATGGAAATGTGAGAATGGAGTATAAGTAACCTGATATATTAAGTAATAAATTCCAAAGGAAATTGCTTCTTACACTGCTTACCATTATTGTAATCCTATATTATTTTCTTGAATTTAAAATACATTTGATACAATACGAAATACAGTACGTACGAGAAATTCATTAACCGTATCTTGTTTTTCGTTATCATGTTTGATACACCGTTGATACTGATGGGCAGGTATTGCTTGATTCCTAACATTCGTTTTAGATACCATGGATTGCGCCCGCCTACGAACATATACATGATGATGGAACTACTTAGCACATTGAATAAGAGATTTCTCATCATGCTTTTTTGTTCTTCGGTAAGGTTTGGATGATCGTTCAGATATTCGTTAATGGTTATCAAGTTGTTTTTATATCGATATACCCGTTTCATATCATGTGTCCTGCATGCGCTTCCTTGTCTTGCGTAAACGGTGTATATATGTTTGTCTTCAAATTGGTAGTTTTCTGCATACATTCCTACAAGGGTAGAGAAAAATGTGTCCTCACCGTGTGTGATACCAAGCGGAAATCTTATGGAATACCTATTCAGAAATTTCAGGGAATAGAAAGCCCCCCACACACTGCCTCGGACAAAACCATGTGACAAGAACAAGTCGGTTCCTTTATATACTTTGTATGTTGGGAAGTTCCATTTTCCGAACTCTGTTGTCCCGTCATCCAAATAGCAACGGAAAGCTATTACTTCTGCCCCTTTATGCCTATCTATACTTTCAATAAGCTGTTTTACCCCCCCCATTATCCAGTCATCGGCATCTACAAACATGACATATTCACCCTTTGCTTCCTCCAATCCTAAATTTCTAGCAGTACACACACCTTCATTCTCCTTGTGGATTACCTTTAGATTCGTATGTGCATACTTTATGTCATTTGCAATAGTCAAGGTGTTATCCGATGAACCATCATCAATAACTATCACCTCAAAGTCCCTTTCAGATGAGGGATATTTATAAACGGAATCCAGACATTTACCTATATATTGCTCAACGTTGTAAGCTGGTATGATAATTGATAATTTCATAAAGATTGTCTTAATTTAATATTTTAAATATGCCAAATGTTAAACAAAATCTATATAGAATCTGAATTTAATAGTAACTTACAGCCAAAGTGATTTTACTATACATCATGTTGACATAGTCCCTACATCCGTTAAAAGTTTTTTAAAAATTTCCATCTTTCTATTTTGGATGATGAAAAACCGTTCTTTGGCGTTTGAAAATATGTATTATGTCGCCCATAGTCAGAAGACCGGCATCATCTTCCGTAATGATTTTGCGCAAAAGTTCAAGGTCTGTCCGGATTTGGGTACGGAAGCGACAAGCTTCGGGATTATCTCCTTTTACTGTCCGCTTGGTTTCATCCCAAGAAATAACAGATATGTGAAGACGAGAAGAAAATTCCATCCTCCGATTGTGCCCTTTGTAGATTCGATAATAGACCGTACCACGCCCGGCATTTTTCTTACTTGGTTCTAAGCGTGCAACGACTGTAGGCATTCTCTTGTAAGCATCTATTTTTTAGGGTGTCCAGTTCTACGTTCTCGTTTTTGATATTGAATTAACAACTTAATCTATTGATTATTAACTAAAATAGTATTGTTTTTAGGTACAATTTTAACAGACGAAAAAGTATTGCTAATTCATGAGGTCATTATGTTTTAAAGAGGTGTGATTATCAGAACTTTGGAACTTATATCATATCTTTTTTGAACTAAAAGCTAGGACATCAAACTGGACACACTATCTATTTTTTATAAATGTTGTCATAATGGTTGGCAATGATGGCTTGGCTTTCAGAAATAAGAAACATTTCACGGATACGATCCGCAGTTCATTGGAAGACTTCGGAGAGTCCGATTATAAAGATAAAGTGTCCGGTGCGGTACATCATGTCCGTGTCCTTCTGACATGATACAAATTTACTTTACACATAATTAACAATTAAAAGAATGTATGTAACTATTCAGCGATTAAACAATGTTGATAATCAGATGTTTCCGATGATAGTGTTTGCTAAGAAAAAGAGAAAAGCATACAAAATAGATACATCTACTTTCTATTTGTTTACATATTCTTTTTTATTTTTTCAATATAAAACTATTTTCTTCTTAATACAACCATTAGTGAAAATATTTATCGCTGAATAGTTACGAATGTGTGAATACCATAACATTGAATCTGCTACTTAATCTGTTTTCAGTTACCATAGATCGGCTTTGAACACCTGTTCATAGCCGGTTTGTGGTAATTTTTGTTTGTATATAGTTGACTCCAAGACAGCGAGACCGTGTGTGTCGCTACCCGCCAAGTCATAGAAACCTTTTTTCATCAGCCATCTGGCTTTCTTCCTTACTTCTGTTCCGTATGCACCGACCAAAGAGAAGAGATTAAGTTGAAATTTTACACTCAATCCTTTCAATTGACGGTAGTCGCTCTCCTCCATGTAATTATACCGTTCAGGATGCGCCAGAACAGGTGTATATCCTTTCGACTTGATGCGGAGTAGGATGTTGTTCAGTCCCATCGGAGGATTGAAGTAGGAAGTCTCTACTAATAGGTGCTTCCCGTTTTTGCTCAACGGAAGCAGGTCACTCTTCGCCAAGCGTTCCTCGAAGAGGTTATCGAGCATATTCTCAGCTGCAAGATGCAGTGCGATGTCTCCTTGATAAACAGTTTTCAATTCCTCAAAACGGGCTTTCAGAACGGATGTCGTATTTGGCATATCCTCCATGATGTGCGGAGTCAACCAAACATCTTTTACACCCAACTGTTCATAGAGGGATAGGATTTGCAGACTCTCTTCCATTGTCTGCACGCCGTCATCCACTCCGGGGAGCAGATGACAGTGCCAGTCGGTGAATTCCCGAAAGATTCCACTGTCAGCAAGGCTGATACGCTTTCTAAAAGACCACATCTTTCCGTTTACTCTTCCTTCGTATATCCGGCATATCCATAATTGTAGCCGTACTTGTAACCATATTGATAACCGTACCGTCCGCCAGATCCTTCCGTTCCATTGAGAATTACAGACATATTCTTGTACTTCATTTCTCGGTAAATATTTTCCAACTCTGGAAGCATGCTGCGCTCCAACAGGCCTGCACGTACCACAAAAATCGTACGATCGGCCAGTTTCTCTATGATTTGCGTATCGGCTACCAGTTCAACCGGCGGACAGTCAATCAATACAATATCATATTGTTGCTTTAAAGTATCGATTGCTTCCCGTAACCGGTCATCAAACAACAGTTCGGTCGGATTGGGAGGGATGGTACCTACGGGGATGAAACTGAATGAAGCATGTTTCTCATCTGTAACAATAATGTCAGAAATCCGATCCACTTGTCCTCCTAAATAATTACTCAAACCAATTTTGGGCGAATGGATATAAGCTGAAGCAGAGGCATGGCGAAGGTCGCCGTCAATAACCAATACTTTTTTATTTTTGATGGCAAGACTCATGGCTATGTTCATGGTCAAGAACGATTTTCCACTGCCCGGATTGAACGAGGTAACTACAATCACATTGGAGGATTGATCTTTGCCAATCATGAATTCCAGATTGGTACGCAAGACACGAAAAGCCTCATTCATAATATCACGGCTTCCTTCTTTAACCACAATGGTATGTGCCTCATGTGATTTTACTCTTTTCTTGCCACGTATAGACAAAGGAATCTCTCCGATAAAAGGAACGCTCAAGCCCTCCAGGTCTTTTCTTCCACGAACACGGGTATTCATGTTTTCACGCATGAACACAATGACTATCGGTATCAATATACCCAAGGCAAAAGCCACCAGGAAAATGTTCTTCTTTACGGGAGCGGTAGGAATCATGCTTCCTCCAGGCTTTGTTATAATACGGGTATTGTAGGCCGTAAATGCCTGAGAAAGCTCGTTCTCCTCACGTTTTTGTAACAGATATAGGTAAAGTGACTCCTTCACCTTTTGTTGGCGCTCCACGCTAAGCAGGTATTTGGACTGCTTCGGGTTGGAGGCAATCTGCGAAGTTGCCTGTCCCCCAATGGCCTCCAAACTTCTGATTTGTGCACGCAAAGCTACCATTTGGTTGTCAATGGAAGTGATCAAAGCGCTTCGCATATCATCCAACGACTTGTCCATTTCCCTGACTAAGGGGTTCTTGGCACTACTATGAGACACCAAGCTATTGCGCTCCAATAACTTGGTATTATATTCATTCAACTGTGTGGCAAGGTTTGCATTTTCAATGCCGGAATTGGCAGGGAGTAACTGATGTTTATTGTTTTCATTGGTCAAATAGTTCTTTATGTATCGGGCCATATATGTCTGGTTGTTCAATTCACGAATTGCGGCATTGGCTTCATTGGCTTGAGTCATATACATATTTGCTGCCGCCTGTACATCCGGCAGCAAATGCTCACTTTTGAAAGAAGATATATCATCATCCACATTGCCAAGCTCACCCTCAATCACACCCAAACGCTCATTGATGAACATGGATGTACTGACCGCTATCTGATTCTTGTCCCTTACCCAGTTCTCATTGTAAACGGATATAAGGGTATTGAGCACATCTTCCGCCCGTTGGGTGCACACATCCTGGAAAGACAGCGTGATGATATTGGACTTCTCATCGTTCTGGGATATATTCAAGCGAGCAGAACAGCCAGCTGATGCCGCAGACAAAGACTGGCGGGTTACATAAATGGTACTTTCTATTTTGCCTGAATAAGCAGCCGATGGAATAACGACAATAGGACCTAGGGGGCTTTGAATACTGTCATTCAAATTGCCTTTCACAAAACCATCATTTTCTATTTCTGTTCCATTCCGTGTAAAAGAGGATAATTCCACTGCACCATCCTTTGCCAGATGCAGTTCGAAAGTTGCGGATTCATTCTCGGAAAGATTAGGAATCACCACCTGGACAGGAAGTTGGTTTCCATACACAGTCTGTTTATGAAAACGTCCGTCTGTCTGATAATTCATTTCCAAATGCAATCGAGACACCACTTCACGCATGATGTCGGGAGACTTCAAAGTTCCCATCTCGTTATAGACATTGGTGTTGGTCGTAAACAGTCCCAGATCGGAAAAAGACTCCATATCCGTAGAAGAAGATTTCCCTTTGGAGTCGTCCTTAATCAAAATAGAGGCAGTTCTGACATATACCGATGGGGTTCTCAACAGATAAAAGGTCGCAACCCCCAAACATAAGGCCAATGAAATGGCAAACCAGTGCCATTTGTTGAGACAGAGGTAAAACAAATCCTGTATGGTAATGAAATCCTGCGTATTTTGTACAGTTGATTTATTCTGAATAGTAGCCATTTCTCTTTTTTATTTAGCGATAAGTACAGCGATGGAGGTCAATAAAGAAGCCAGGGAAATCCAGAAAGAGGTGCTGCGCACATTGTTCCCGTTTACGGTAGACTGACGGGCTTTGGTGGCATTAGGCTCCACATATACCACATCATTCTGTTGCAGATAATAGGCAGGTGAAGTATAAAGATGCTCAGCCGAACAGAGATTGACACCATAAACCCGCTGTTTTCCTTCTTCTTTACGTAATACTAATACCTTTTCTCTCTTTCCGTAAATAGTGAGGTCTCCCGCTTGGCTTAAGGCATCCAGGATTGTAAGGTTATCCTTGTCGATACTAAAACGTCCGGGATTGTTCACTTCACCCATTACGGCTACGCTGAGATTCATATATTCCACCGTAACAACAGGGTCTTTAATCAAATCATGCGACTGTAGCTCTTTCTTAATATAGGCAGCCACCTCTTCACGGGTCATACCGGCTATGTGAATTTCTCCCAACACGGGAAAGTCAATGTTCCCTTTGGAATCTACCGTATAACCGGACACACCACGATTAGAACCGGAAGAGCCCTCCATGCCGATCTGTTGAGAAACAATCGGCAAGTTAAACAGGTTGGTCAGGCGCAAATCCTGGCTGTTGACTAAAATAGACAATTTGTCTTTCGGTTGAATCTTAATCTCTACCGGAGCAGTAAGCGCCAATTCGCTTTCGCCCGGACGTAAATCTTGAAAATAAGTGACTTCTTTTGAAGTTGAGCAAGCTCCTAAAAACAGGAGTAATATTGCCCCAATTAAATTTTTGCAAAAATTCATATTGATATAAAACTATAGTTTCGAATGAGCTATATGGATTCTACGGGTTAACCATAGATTACCCAAGGTCCATATAAAGATGTCCAGTATTAAAAGCAAGGTTACATTTATATAACGTGAAAGCAGAATATTGCACAGTGTAAAACAGATAGATACCAGTACAATGGCAATCATAACTGTACGCTGTCTCATGCCAACAGCAAGCATTTTGTGATGGATATGGTTCTTATCTGGTAAAAAGGGATTCTTTCCGTTTCGCACACGGTGCAAATAAACCCGTACCACATCAAAACAGGGAATGATAAGCGGTGAATAGGCTAAAAAGAAAACATTAGGCTGTTGCATAGAGTGATTTACCGGAAACCCGTCAAGCAGTTTCAGACTTAAAATGCAAGTCATCATACCAATCGTCAAGCTACCGGTATCACCCATGAATATTTTGTTCTTTTTGGCAGGATCTCCAAATACGTTATAATAGAAAAAGGGGACGAGCACTCCAAGTGTCGCAAAAGCGAGCAGGGCATAAATGTATTCGCCTATTATAAAAAACACCAAGCCATAAAAAAGCATAGCCACTCCACACAATCCGGAAGCCAATCCGTCTATCCCATCTATCAGATTGATGGCATTGATAATAAATACCACGGCGAATAAGGTAATGGGATATCCAATCCATTCAGGAAGAGCGTGAATAAACAGCAAACCGTGCAGGTTATTGATCCACAGCCCGCCTGCAATGACCAGTAATCCGCAAATAATCTGTATGGCGAACTTGGCACGGTAACGGATACCAATCAGGTCATCAGCCATCCCAACCAGATAAAGCATCATAATGGTACAGAAGCCGAATGCCAACGGGCGGCTTTCACTGCCGATATTACCAAGAAGCTGACCGTATCCCAACAACATATTGAGTCCCAAAGCAAGTGCCACCGAGAAAAAGACAACCGGTTTGAAGGCTATTCCGCCTAAACGGGGTACTACCCCCTGATGGATCTTCCGTTCATCAGGCACATCAAACAGACGCTTACGAAATGATATCAACAAGATTTGTGGAATCAAGACGCCGCCACAAAATACGCTCAAGGCGAATACAAATAAGGAATTGACAACCCAAAAGGCACTGGGATTGTCCATTACATTCGAAACAACAGTCATAAATATCGTATCAGACAAATTGAATATATTCAGGAAGAACCTCCACAGCAACAGCGAGATAACCCTTTAATTCGACAAGCAAGCGTTTTATCTTGCTGCCTCGTATTTTAAGCAAACAGCCCTCATATCCATTGAGAGCGCCTCCTATAATCCGAATTTTATGTCCGCACATCTGAGGGGTTATCTCTTCCGGCAAATAATATTTGGGTGAATCGGAACTGCTGACGGCTTGTATGAATCTGTCCATTTCCAAATCAGACACAGTCATAGGCTCCCGGAACGTATTCCGCAACCAACGGTATTGAAGCGTTTTGGTTCTTTCCACAATGGAGTCCAAATGCTGACGAGAATCATAAACAAAGAGCAAATCTTGAATGACCGGAACTTTCTCACGCACCTTTTTGCCCTTTTGCAAAATGATTTGCCACTTCAAGGGGACAAACACCTTTACTCCTGCTTCTTGCAGTTGTTTGTATGCCGGCTTTTTAGCATTACACCGTTTTAAATCACGCATGACATACCATTGTGCGTATTCAGTATTTCCCATTGATATACTTTAGTTCAGGCAAATATCACCAATCCTGCACGATTATTCTATTTGTTAATAATCAGGCAGTTACAAAATACTTTCCAAAAGTAGGAATCTTTTATTCCTTTAATCATCCCTTGCATCGCTATTCTAAAAGGCAAGTGTTCACTTATACTAAAACATACTACTCTTCTTAAGAGAAGTACATTTTGAGTGCAAAAATACAAAAAAATCTAAAAATCAAGGTATAAAGTGAACTCTTTTTTTATTACTTATTTTTGAAGAATCTTCAACATAATGTGTAAAATGAAAAACAATCATCCCCATATATCCTCTAACATGACTTTGTTTATCAAGTTATTATCGCTTTATAACTAAAAGATGTACTTCTCTTAAGAAGATAAAGTGACCGTAGCTACTCTTTCAAGTTTTATATGTAGATGTACTTCTCTTAAGAAGATATGTACCATTTTCGGTATTTATTTATATAGACATCAAAATGAGACTATTTGCCTTGTCTACAATAGATGTGTCTAAAGAGGCAAGATAAATTCGGGTAGTTTGCTCCGAATCATGCCCCAGTGCCTCACTGATGACAGGCAAAGAAACATTTTTACTTTGGGCGATGCTGGCCCAAGCATGGCGGGCAACATAGGTGGTAAGTGGAATACCCAAACCTATTTGTTTGCCAATCAGTTTCAGATTTCTGTTGATACGGTGCGCTTCATTTTGGTATTGATGCCATTCGTCCACACCATTGTTCTGAATAATTGGTAGCAGGTAGGAAGTTTCAGAGGTATTGTATTTATCAATAAGTTCCTGCATGGGCTTTTCCCATCTGATAAACAATTGCTGACCGGTTTTTTTTCTCCGATAGGTCAGGATTCCATTCTGGAGGTCTTTCTTTTTCAGGAATGCCATATCCACAAAGGACATTCCACGTGTATAAAAACTGAACATAAAGATGTCTCTGGCAAAAATGAGAGACTTCTTATTAAGATCCAAATCCCGTATTCTTCGAATCACGCTGAGGGAAACCGCCCGTTTCTTCGTTTTGTCTATACCGGTATAGACATGCTTGAAGGGATTTCGTTGAACAACAAGCCCTTCATTCACGGCCCGGTTATAAATGGCCCTGAGGTTACGCATATAATACGAACAGCTATTCGGGCAGATGCCATTCCCTTTGAGCCAGCTTTCATAGGCTATCATCTGATTGGAATCCACTTCGTCCAACGGGACATCTCCACGGTTATTCAAGTAACGTTCAAAGCTGTTCAAGGCACTCTGATAGGTACCAGCTGTACGCACCTTACCTATTTGCCTCAATTCAACCAGCAGTTCTTTTCCATATAGAAGAAAGGTGGAATTTCCTTCTGGAGTAGTGTAAAGTTCTATTATACGGTCTACTGTGAAAGGGCTGTTCTCCTGATTCAATCGGTTAATGCATTTCTTTATTCGGAAAAGGTCTTTATCAATTTGATTTTTTAATGCAACAAGATAGCTTTTTCGGCCTTCTCCACTTCCTGCCGAGACATTGATTTCACTAGAAGCAGAAATCCACTCACTTGGAAACAGTTTGTAACCGGTGCGGATATGCCGTACTTTACAATGATGAATTATTTGATAATGAACCGTTCCCTCTTTAAGGATAACGGATGAAGGAGTGAATTTTACTTTTACACTAGTCATAAATAATCAATTATTAGTTTAACATATGGAATAAAAACAGGAAGCAATTCAAAAAACTTCAAGCTGTTATGTATATCTCCTGCTAAACTATTCTTGATTGATAAAAAACGCTTTAATTATTTTTATCTCTGAAAAGCATTATATTGAATAATATGACAAAGTAAAAGACCGCGTTCTGTATATTGCGTGAAGACTTGAAACGGAGTGTCAGAGCCAATGCAAAGAATATCTTGCCATATAGAAAATGGAAAACTCGAAATGGAAAGGCTGTTTCCTGAGTTCTTTCCATTCGAGCGAAAGAATTTATAACCGCTGACCTGTCTATATGATTATCGAATTCACTTTCATCGTGTCCAGATTCAGGTACAATCCGTTATGCTCGATCACTCCGTTTCGGAACATTTTCCATAGGATGCCGCATCCGAGTTGTGCCAGTGTGGAGTTGATGAACAGGTCCTGTTTTTCCAACGCTTCAGCCAACGAACAGCTCGGACCGGAATCGGTTTCCTTCACTCTCGTGTATTTCACCATGCGGGTGATGACTTTCAGCGAATTGACGGTCTCATAGAGTTTGGACGCCGGCTGTTTGATTTTCTTCGGTACGGTACCCAGCACGACTTGCCCCGTGGTCTGCGTGTTCCCGAAATCCATCCAGTACAGCGGGGTCTCGTAAGTGCAGTATGTCGGTTGCGGCAAAGCCTTCAACAGATTCCACAAGTCAATCCGTGACTTGATGTTGTCGGTACAGGTAATCGTGATATTGGCCAGGTTGTCCCGTCTGGTATCCTTCAATACTGCCGGATAGATGTCCGCTTGCGCCTTCCAGTCATTCCCGAAAAAGTTGTTTATCCGGGTGACGAGGCATTGTGCCTTGTTCTGTCCCAGGTCGGACGGTCCGAAAAGCTGGCGACCGATGTTGGCTTCCGTCACGGTGTCAGGGTCGTACAGTGTAACAAACAGTCCCGGGTGTCCGAGTCCCCTCAGAGCTGTGTCAAGACGTGCCAGGCAGGTGAGTACCTGCGACCCGGTTCCTCCCGCTCCGATCAGGTTTACCGTTACCGGATGCTGCGGACTCATCAGGTAACTGTCGGTATAATGTACTCTTTTCATGTCAGTATGTCTTTAAGTTTCATATTGTTCAACGGTTTCAGTTCATCGAGATTGAAAGGCATGTCCCTGGCTGCTTTCGTTACCAGAACCAGGTTGGATCTGGTCGGGTTTCCGTCACCTCCCAGATGGGAGAACTCCGTCAGCCAGAATTTCTTTTCCCAGTATTGCAGCAGGCTTTCGTATGTCAGGTCCTTGGGCAAGTCTATATTGGCAGAACCCAGGCATACACTGGAGCCGGTCACATTAAAGAACGGCGCGGCATATAGCGGCGTGTCCTTGCCGAGCATGTCACCCTTGTAGGCATATATCCTCATTCCGTGTTCTCCCGCCTCATAAACGACTCCCGGCAGGTTGTATTCCGCATTCTCTATTTCAAGTCCCGGACTGAAGAACATCATCCGTTTATGCGGGGGATTGTACCATACATACCGCTCGCTACCCTTGCGTGAATCGCAATAGATCAGGTTGGACGGTACTTTTCCGTAAGGCGTGCTGCTATGCCTTTCCGAATATCCCTTTACAAGCTCGTTCATGAATTCCTGCGTTATAGGCCTGCCTTCCGCCATGTTTCCACGATCGTTTATGTCCCGTATCTCCAGAAAAAAATTCTTGTCATCCTCCGAGGCGTAGGCTATCAGTGCCGCCTTGGGGATAAGCTGGGTCTTCAAAGTTCTTGTAAGTTCGTTTGTCTCCATCATAGTGTTCAAATTATTATGTTGATGAATTTGTCCGCCCATTTGAAAAAGCGTTCCGGGTAGTCATCCATGTGGAACAGCTCTCCCGTTTCGGGAGACAGGGCGAGTGTCGTGACCGGTATGATGTCGTAGGTCTCCCTGCTGTGGGAATTGTAACAATTCACGAGATAGTCCGTCACCATATCGTAACTGTCATAGATTACACGTATCTGTTGGTAGAGGTACATGGGGTGGAACTCCGGTTCCTCCTCATAAAAAGGATCGTAGCAGTATTCCATGATGCCGCGTTCCGGTGACAGGAATTGTAACCCCTCCTTCATGGCGGAGACCAGCGACCGTTCGTAGTCGTTCTGGGCTTTATACCTGTCAAGTGCCTTCGGCAGGTTCTTGTAGTAGCACTTGCGTTCCACCCTTTGGAGCAGCCTCTTTATTCTGCCGTTCTCGTAGGAGTGCAGGAGCCTCAGCCGTTTTTTCCTTTCCTCCGGGCCCTCTTCCGGTACTTCCTCTGAAATCCAGGTCAGGACATATTCCGTGTCGTCCTCGTCCAGAACGGTCTGTATTCCGTTTGCCTTCATCAATTCATGGATGAACGTGATGGAGATACGCCTCAATTCCGGTCCGAGAGCCTCCACGAATTTCATCGGGAAATAATACAGTGTCAGTTTTCCCCAATGATGGGCTTTCCAGAGCTTGAACAGCAACCGTCCGTCTTGCTCTTCGATATTGACGTTCAGCCCCTCACCGACAAGGGCATCCATCTCCTCGTGCAGCCTTGCGATCCCTTCCCCGAACGTCCGGCCCGGGGTATGTACCGTCTCCTTCTCCATTAGGCAGGCATATCTGAAGAAGGAGTCACGCAGGAACCTGTAGTTGTCCTGCGTGATGAGATTGTGCCTTTTCCCGTCGGAATCTTCCACGACAAGACTCGGCAAAGGTTTTGGCTGAAACGTGGCGTTCAGAAAAGAGGAACGGCACCCCCCGGTGCCGTAATCCTTTCTTTCCTGTCCGTACTGTAACGGATATTGCGTACGGTCTGTCCGATGATGAGCCTTGCAAGCCGTTCCACCTGCTGTTCGTCCAATGGTACACATGATTTCTTCTGTTTTTTATTGTCCTTTCCCATTGCTTTTATCCTTTTGTCCCGATGGTAGTTTTGAATTCATACACCGCCTTGTCTTCCTTGATGACCGGCCCGTGCACCGTTGCCGTGGTCAGTTCCGGATAGAAGTTCGAGTAGTAGTTCATGACCATTTCGGGGCTGTCCGACGTGTTCGGGTCATCGAGTGTGACCATACCGTTGCCTTTCTTGAATGTGAATGAGCGTGTCATTCCCTTGATTTCTAATGCCATAATATTAAATGCTTTGATAATGTGAAACATTGGGTTCTAACATGGATTGCGGAAAATCGGGATATTCCTCATAATCTTCCGGGCGGTAGGTAGGGACTTCCTGTCCCCTCTGATAGTACGGATAGAGGTCTTCGGGATTTTGCTCCTGTTCCTGCCGGTATGAAATCTGTTGTTCCGCGTATGCAGGCTGTGGAGGGAGCTGGCGGCTCATCGGCCGTTGTCCGGCGTATTGCGGCTGTGGGGGAGCCTGATGCGGTGCCGACCTTTGCGCAGGCTGCTGTGGCGGCCACATTGTCTGCTGCTGCCCGTCAGGAATTTGTCCGCCCGCCGGTCCTGATGCCTGGGATTGCGGTGGACAGTGCGGTGCAGGCTGCAACTGTTGTGCCGTTGCTGCCGGTGGTTGTGACCGAAGCTGTTGCGGTGCAGGCGGTTCTTCCATCAGCTCGAACAGGCTTCCCCGGTTCATGGCCTTTTTCTGCTGCTCAAGCATCTCGTCAATCTTCTTCTGGTCCTGCGGCTTGGCATAAAGTCGGGCCTGTCCGAGAGCCGTCACTGCATCCTTATGGTTTCCCGCGGCAATCAGTTCCTCAGCTTTCTTGAGATGCTTCTCGTACTTCTCCCGTTTCTCTTTCTCCTCTTTCGTCTCCTTGGCCTTTGCATCCTTCGCCGCCTTGCTCTCGGAAGCGGCCTTTTCCGTCTGTGCCTCGAACTGCGCCATGTTGGTGATCAGTCCCGTGGCTTTCTGCACCGGCCGGGCGACGGCTTGCAGGAATCCGGTATCCAGTTCCTGCGGAACTCCCTTGAGGGTCAACGGGATAATGTGGTTCTGGGCTTCGTCTTTCAGCCCGTTTGACTTCGGCAGTACGGATACCGCCATTTGTCCGTTCGCTTTACGGATGACGAGTGTCAGGTCGACTCCTTCTGTCATCATCTGGTTGATTGCTGTAAAAAACATAATTATATGGATTAAAGTGTGAATAACCGTATTCTTTCTATCTGTTGAAGAACTCCGCTAACAGCCTGTTCCGGTCAGGATGACTGCTTATCTCCAGTATCGGGTCCAGCAGTGTGGAGATGTGTACGGGTCCGCCCTTTTCCCGTGGAGGGAATTTGACGGTCGGTTCCGGGACATGGTACTTTCTTCTTGCCGGTATCGGCATTGGTATCTGTACCGGTGCCGTCGGCGGTCTTGAGATGATTGCTTGATTCATGACTTTATCATTTTAATTGTGGATACTCGGGCTTTGGCAGCCCGTTGAACTACATGGGCTTTACGGCAGACGCTTCCGGAAAGGCAAGGCTTTCGGGAAAAATACCGCAAGCCCTCCGGGCGAGGATGATTTTTCCGCGAAACCCGAAGGGTCCCGGCCTTGCCGTCCGAAAAGAAGCGTTTGCCAACTTTGCCCTGTAGTTCCCGGTCTGCCAATGGCTGTATATGCCTCTCTTTCCTTTCCGTCCCTGATCCCGTCATCCTTGTCTTCATAAAGTATGGGATACAAAAAGAGCCGTCCGTATGGACAGCCCTGTTCTGCATGGTATTGCTGTGGTTGATATGCGGCATTTGTCTCATTATCCGGTATCGTATGTAGGTGGAATCAGAATACTAGAAAGCTGAGGATGCAGAAAAGTATCGCCGCCGCTACCAGAAGGCAGGCGATTTTATAGAGGAACCTGAAGAATCCCCTGAAACAGACGATGGCGACTGCCGCCCATACCGGTGAAATTCCTCTTGAATAGAGATAACTGAACACGATGAAGGCTGCGGCGGCCAGTGCCATTCTTTTTATCCATTTGCCGGTTCTCGGTTTTTCGATACGTTCCTTTGCTTTCATGACCATTTGCTATTAAAGGGTGAAACATGTCATTTCCAATTTCAGGGGCCGGGATGCGGACCGCCTCCACAGGCAAGGTTTTCGGGGAAAATACCGGAGCAGGGCGAGGATGATTTTCCCCGAAACCTGCAAGGCCCGACCTTGCAGGTGGAAACGGGCGGTTCCGCTACCTTTGCCCCGGAATTGGAATGACGGTATCATTTACCTTTCCCGCCCTTGGATTTTGGAAAAGAAAGTTTCAGGTTAAAACTTTCGTCAAAAATGATTGCCGCATCGAAAGACACCCCTTTCTTGCCCTTGAAACCCTTGATCAGTCGGGTGGAACCGGAAGAGAAAAGCTGTTCGAGATGCTGGTCCGTCAGTTCCTTGTTCAGAAAACGGCGGAACACCAGCAGTCCGCATCCTTCACGGTCGCATTTCGCGACTTTGGACTTCACCACCACGTTGCCGGTCTTGCACTTGGGGCAAGCAAGGACGCATGATGACGGCTCCGGAAATTTGAGACGCAGTATCTCGCCGGTCACTTTTCCCGTGTATTCCCTGATGGAGAGCATGAAGCTTTCCGGATCGAGGGTACGCCCCTCTATCTGTTCCAGTGCCTTTTCCCATGTGCCGGTCAGCTTCGCGTCAGCCACCATCATGTCCTTTACCGATTCATAGAGATAAAGCCCCTTTTCCGTCGGACGGATACTCTTGCCGGAACGCTCGATGTAGTCACGTTTGAGCAGGGTCGTGATGATGGCGGCACGGGTGGCAGGCGTACCGATACCCGTATCCTTCACCGCTTCGCGTGCCTGTCCGTCAGTGATTTCCTTGCCGCAGTTCTCCATGGCCGTGAGCAGGGTGGCTTCCGTATAAAGAGGTTTGGGCAATGTCTTTTTCTGTGACAGTCCATGTCCCATGACCGGTATTTCCTCACCCTCTGTAAAAGATGCTGTGCCTTCGTCTCTTTCCGGCTCGTCCTTTTCCCGGTCCTCCTTTCGGGAGAACACCGCCCGCCAGCCCGGATTGGCGATAACAGTGGAACGGGAGTGGAAGTCCAGTCCCCCGCATACGCACTCCATGAGCAGCAGTTCTTTCTCGCAAGGGGGAGAGAAGGCTTCCAGCATCCTGCCGGCTATCAGAGTATAAACCATGGATTCCGCTTCGGACAATCCCTCAGGGACGATACCGGTGATAATCAGCGCATGGTGCTCGGTCACTTTTGCGGCGTCCACGCTTCGTGTATTCAGGGCGGAAAGGTCTAAGCTCCTTCTGTACTCACGGAACTCCGGCATGGCTGTTATCTTTTCCAACAATACCGGAATGTGCGCCATGACATCCTGCGGAATATACCTGCTGCCTGTCCTCGGATATGAAACCAGTTTTTTTTCGTACAGGGACTGTGTGATGGCAAGGGTCTTGTCTACCGGAAGGTCGTAATGAATGTTACAGTCCTTCTGGAGGGCTGTCAGGTCGTAGAGAAGCGGGGGCTGTTGGAATGCCCTCTTGCGTTCCGCCTTGGTGACTGCCGCAACGGATTCGGAAGATATTTTTCGGTATGCCGCCTCTGCCGCTTTCTTGTCCCTGAACTCCTTCGGGTGGATGAACTGCCGGTGCGCCTCTCCCTGCTTCAGCGTGATGTGCAGCTGCCAATAGGGAGTGGAAATGAAGTTGCGGTTCTCCTTGAAGCGTGCGCATATCATGGCGAGTGTAGGGGTCTGTACCCTTCCGATGGAGTTGTTTGCCGATCCGGAGGCTATCGCCAACGCGCGGCTGGCATTCATGCCCACCAACCAGTCCGCCTTTGCCCTGCTGTCCGCTGCGGCATAGAGGCTGTCATAATCGTTTCCGTCCTTGAGGTTTGCCATGCCTTTGCGGATGGCCTCGTCCGTGAGCGAGGAGATCCACAAGCGTTGGAACGGCTTGGTATAACCCAGATAGGCATATATCCACCGGAAGATAAGTTCCCCTTCACGGCCTGCATCCGTTGCCACGATGATGTCGTCGCACTTGGAGAACACCTCGTCGATGACCTTCAACTGCCGGGAGGCGGCCATGTCCGTCACCATCCCCCTGTCCGTCCTGATTTGTCTGGATACCAGCCGGAACGGGTCCGGTATCATCGGGAGGTCTTCGGCAACAGCCTTTGTGTAGCCGTATGTGTCGGGCAGTGCCAGCGACACGAGGTGTCCAGACGCCCATGTGACCATGTACCCGTTGCCTGTACAGTAGCCGTCCTTTTTTTCCGTTGCGCCGACCACACGGGTTATGTCCATACCCACACTCTGTTTTTCTGCTATGATTGCTTTCATGTTAGGATAAAATTTAAGCCGTTCCCCGTGACCGGAACCGGAAAACAGGAAACGGCGGTTTGACATTTTTTAATTTTAACTCGTCGGATTGACCGGTAACGTGCCGCTATGCCGACGGCTTGACACCGAGGATCTCAATCAGCGGCCCGCCGTCCTTGCGTACCAGTTGCAGGGTGGCGTCCATCACCACGTCCACGCCGAGGAGCACGAGGCTGAGCGGCATCACTTTCGTTTTCTCTCCCCTGAGCAACGTGTCAAGTTCTCCCGACATTTCCAGTTCGTCCTTCAATATGCCGATGCCTGCCAGCTCGTCCCAGTTCACATCTTCCGCCTTGAAAGGCGTGGTGTTTCCATTGTTCATTTCCATATTTCCGATTTTTTTAGGATTCCACATTCGTTTGATTCACGCATCATGCGATACTTGCGCCTTTGGATTTCCGGCTGCTTTGTTCCTGGCCCTGCTTCTGTACGTTTGCCACCACGTTGCGCTGCGAGGCATCACGCTTGCGGTCCGGATTCTCGTTGTAGAAGTCCAGTCTGCCCTGGTTAAAGTTCGCCTTGACATATTGGGAGATGGTCTTGCCGTCGTAGCCCTTGATGCCCTCTACCAGTACTGCTTTGCCGCTCTGGAGGTCGGCTCGCTGTTTCCGGCTCAGCTCCACGTCCCATACCTTGTCGGGGACCTTGAACTGCTCGCGCTGCTCGAACCCGTCCGGCGTGCGTGAATAGCTGAGTCTTCCCGTTTCCAGGTCGGCTTTGATGAATGACGAAAACTCCTCGCCCTTGCGGTTCACCATGTCATTTAGGAAGATAGCTTTTCCCTCCCGCAGTTGCTGCTGTTCCTCGGCAGTGATTTTCACGCCGTTGATTTCATTCGGGATATAGATTTCGCGTGCGCCTTCCGGGGAATCCGGGTTGTAACGGGTATATGCCGGCCGTCCGGTAGCCTCGTCCAGCTTGACATACGAGGAGAATACCTCCCCGTCCTTGCGCTGCATGCCCTCCACGAAGATGGCCTTGCCGGCATTCAGGTCTTCAATCTGCTTCTGGGTAAGTTCCACGCCGCCCAACTTCTGGCGGTTGAAGAGCTTGTCGTTCTCGAAGATGTATTCGATGCCCCTGCGTTCGGCATTGATTTGTATGTGGGCGTCGAACTCGTTGCCTGACTTGGCGATCATGCCCTCTACGTAAATTTTCTTTCCCTCGCGCAGGTCATTCTGTTCCTGTTCGGTCAGTTTCACCCCACTGATTTCATTGGGAATGAACACATTCTCTGCCTTCATGGCCACAATCTCGTTGGTGAGCTTGTCGATGCTGACGAAAGAGGGGATGTATTCGCCGTTGCGCCCTTTCAGTTCCACGACACGTCCCATGTTGCCCGTTTCAAGCAGGTTCTTCTTGTCCTCCTCGGAGAAGATGTGCCCGAAATACGGACGGTCAAGTTCGGGTTTCTGCCGGATTCCGTGGATGCCGAGGACAATCGGTCCGCCGACAGACTGCTGGAACGACAGGCGTGCGTCGGTACGCAATACGGCGGAGCCGAAGTTCATGCTGATGGGCACGACCTGGTTGGTCTTGTAGCCACGGAGCATCTGGTCAAGGAGTCCGCGCTCATGGAGATACTCGCGGGACAGCCCGAACTTCTTCAGTTCCTCCCAGTTGATCATGGACTCGTTGTAACGGTACTTGGGGTGCTGCTGGCCACCGTCCTGGGCTGCCTGCTGCGGGGTCTCATTTTTCTTTGCCATTTCTTCTTGATTTTGATGGTTTATACTTTGGTTTTCCTTGTCGCGGGGGACAATCTCGTATTTCTTGAGAAATTCCTCCACGGCTTTGGTCTGCTTTCCTGCCGCGATGTCCTCGACCGCCTGCCTTACTTCCGGGTTGTCCAACGTGTCCTCCTTGACGGAGAGGATGCCGAACCGTGTCGGGTCTTTGAGCTGGCTCCAGAAGTTCTTCAGGAAATTCTCGAACATATTGGCGTAGCGGTCGATTTTCAGAAAGGAATTTTGGTGTTCCTTGTCTGCCGGAACCGTCTTGTACCTGCCGTCCCTTGAGATTTCGGACACGGCTTGTAAAATCAGTTCCATTTTGTCGAGGATAAACACGATGTCGCTCATCTGTTCGTTCTCGGAGACTTGCGGTTTAGGGGGATCGCCCCTTCCATTTTTCTTTGCCATAATTTTGGTTTTTAGAGTTGGTAACTATAAATTGTCAGTGCAAATATATAGGAGAAATTTTGATAAATGATTATTTTGCAATGAGTTAGGATATGTATTTCATCACTTGTCATCGTGTTTCACCGCAGGAAGAAATACGCAGGGCGGAAAAATGGAAAATGCAAAGGCAAAAGCAAGGAAAAGCACCGAATCCGAGGGGTAAAAGAGGGCATAGGCACGCAAACGGAAAACTCCACGCAGGAAAAAACGGCAGGGACGGAAAGTGAAACGGTAGAAAGCGGCAGGAACGGCACGAAACCGACAAAGAAAAAGTTGTATTATGCAGAGTTGGGAGCGAGCTGTCTTTAGTCCCCGCTTCCTTGGGGTACTTTATAAGACCGGCAGCAAGGAAAGTGTGGAAGCTATAGGATGGCAGTATCCATTGGGACATCATGTATCGGCAAAATACCGCCGACAACTGTTTTTTTGGTTTTGTCCTATGCGTCGTAGGTCGCTTCACTTGCTAAGTCCCGACCGTTTACACAACTCGGACGGCGATACCGGAACGTTTTTTCGGGTGAAAAATTACCGTAGGGAATTTTTTGCGCGAAAACCGCAGGCTTGAACGCGGATGGTATCGTCCTCCGAGTTATCTTCTTGAAGGGACTTGTCAAGGGAAGCGTGGCTTAAGATGGATTTTTATGGAGGAATATGGAAAAATTACCTGATGCGGGATATGTTTCTATAAATCAATATACATGATGGGTGTTTGTTTCAAAAAAAATGAGTAACTTCGCACTTGAATTCAAACTTTAATGAAGAAAGCATATACGATAGACCAACAAATCGCCAGACTGAAATCAAACGGTATGGCATTTGATGATGAGGGGAAAGCAAAAGAAATTCTCCTTGATGTCGGCTATTACCGACTTGGATTCTATTTTTTCCCATTCGAGATAAAATTTCCATGTTTAGAATATCGTGACCATAAACTAAAACCGGGCACTACATTCAAAAGCGTTTATGATCTTTATGAGTTTGATACCAAACTCAGAAGACTTTTGCTTAATGCCCTTGACCGAATAGAGGTCAATATCCGTACAAAACTCATCTATAATATATCGCTCTTGTATATAGATGACCCTTGTTGGTTTGTGAACCGCAAGTATGTGGTTTCTAAATTCGCCAATGATTTTGAGGAACAAGTTTATGCCTCCATGCGCAAGAACCCCATAATCCAGCACCATCATGCAAACCATCCGGGGATATATGCTCCTGCATGGAAGACCATAGAGTTTATGACAATCGGCAATATCATAACACTATATGATTCGTTGAAAGAACCGGAAGCAAAGGATTTGGTGGCTAATGCCTATGGCTGTTCAAGAGGTGTTTTTTACAATTATATGGAAACCATACGTGTACTACGCAACAAGTGCGCACACGGAGGTTGCATTTACCGTATGGACTTCCCTAAAGGTATCAAGCGTTTACCGGCTGACATTTCTGCTGATTGCAGACATAATATAAAAGGTGGCATAGATGTTGTCAGTTATATGTTGGGGTGCATTTCAAAGGCCAGAAAAATGGAATTGGAGAATGAAATTCATAATCTTGTCAATTCCATTCAGACACCTGAGACTCAAGAAATTGTAGCACAAACTTCTAAAATCGAATATTAAAGTCTCATTTATTTGGCAGAATAGCAAATAATGCTTACCTTTGCATCAGTAAAAGTGCCCGTGCGAGCTTAGTCGTCGCATCTGCACTATAAAAAGGAAGTAGAGAAATCTCGGTCATTATGACTGGGATTTCTTGTTTTTATACCTGTATGCAACCATACATTGATACAAGAAAACTGCAATCATTTTGCGTAAGTAATCATTTTCTGATTACTTACGCAAAATGATAATACATGAAATATTTTTGTTCACTCATTTTCGGCTGTTCATTTTTAATGAACGCGAGCAAATAATGAACATTCGCTTATATCCGCCTTCTATTGGAGAAAATTTGTCCTTTTCCCGTTTTTTTCCAATAGAATAACCATAATACTGATAATTTTCACTACTTTCTCATCTTTGACACATCGTATATCGTATATACAAATCAAGCCCACACCACATATCACTGTACAGGCGATTTATGGACTTTTTTTATTTCAAATCCACCATAATATGTAGCATAATAGTGTGTAAAATAGTACAAAAGTAATCAGATATTGATTACCTCTGCACCGTTTTTACGCAATTACAGATTAACTTGTGGTGTAGGAATTTTACGTATGTATGCTCCAACCGTGGAACGGTTCCATTATTACAGCATAGGATTCGTCCGGCCTGCCGTGGTAAAGCAATCCACCCACAACGCCTTTGCTTCCATCTGCGGCAATTTCCGCAAAGCCGAATGAATACGGAGCAAAATCCCAATAAAGTTCAATTTCATACCTGCCGTTGGAATTCTTCTCCCATTGTTTGAGGCGTTCTATACAATTATGCAAGGTTGTGTCACCAATGCTTTTGGCATATTCTACCACCTTGTCGTAGTGTTCCTGACATTTGATTTTCATATCCGATTATTTTAAGTTGTTTGTAACAGTTCTTCGTATATCCCGAAACCGAGGCATCCGGCAACGGTAAAATCCTCCCTGCCTTTGTCAGCCAACGATTTCAAATCGTCTAGGCTGTCGCAATAGAAGAATATCTCGTCGTCCTTTTCCGTACCGGAATCCATAGCCAAAGCAATCCTTGCCTCTTCCGTTTCCAGCGTGTCACGCCATCGGATGACGCAATCCGCATAATGCGGTTCATGTCCTTGTCTGCTGTAGAATTTCAGATAAAGACCGCCGATTTCTTGTCTGACTTCATCCGGCTTTTTCCATGAACTGTCATCCACGATTTCAAAGCCCATTCCTTCAACCAACAGGCATGTACCCTTGTCATAGACCATCATGGTACGTTTGCCGATATGCTTTTCGCGCAGTTCCGTCCAGTTCGGCAAGTCCCAGCGTTCCACTGTCCAAATCACGCGATAGTCTTCCGGGATGGCATTGTATTCACTCAATGTTATCTTTCTCATATTCAATATTATTTAGGTATTACAAAACTGACTTTGTAGGTCTTGCACGGTTTCCCGAAGGTGGGATGGCTGTCAAATTCCTTGTATGATTTCCAATCCACGCTCATCGTGTACCCGTTCGGGAGATTTTCGGTAATGAAACCGCTTATCATTTTCAGGTCTTCATCCGTCAAGAACAGTTCCTCTTCAATGCCGTATTCCAAAGCGAAAATCGCCCATTCGGGAATATTGTCCCAAACGAGCGTTGTATAATTGCTGTCTTTCATAACCGGAATGTTTATTGTGGTGTTACCATTAGTTCTTGGATGATTCCGTCAAGCTCCGTTTCCCACTTGTCCGTCCCCTCAACGAGTGACGGGTAGGTCAGTTGTTGCCACTGCCGGTAATCGAAGAGTTTCATACGCAGCGGATAGTAGTCGAAAAGTTTCCGGCCTCCGGAAAATACTCTCAGGTGGTTTGTCCCGACTTCCATCAGCCTCAGATCATAACGTCCAATGATTTCATGGAATCTTTTCATCGGTGTGAAGTTGCTTCTGCTCATACCTTTTATTTTTGGGTTAAACATTTCACGGCTCGTGAGCCGATATTTTATTTCTTGCCTGCCTCGCTGTCCCGTGCCGGATTGTGCAAGACTTTCCGGAAAAATACCGCAAGCGTAGCGCGGAAGATTTTTGCGGAAACCCGTAAGGGCCTGGCCTTGCTCAATCCAGCATGGCACGGGACGACCTTTGCAGGCGGAAATAAAAAAGCGGTCTGTCGGATATTATTCCTTATCGCTATCCTCCTGTAGAATCAGATGTTTTAAATCGGGGTCATTTTTGATACGCTCCATCTCATCCTCGATTATCTGCATCACATCCGCCTTGATACGTGAATAGTTCCGTTCTATCTGCTGCTGCATGATGTCGTTTCCGTCCTCGTCCCTGAACTCGTTGATAACGGGTATTTTTTTGTAGGCTTTCGTTTCCGCCGCTACCTTTTCGCTATCGACAATAATCCGTGCATGGAAGATTTTCTGGTCTATCTCTGCCCCGAAGTTGTCCGCCACACTGCCCACGAATGTTCCCTGCGAGAGATTGGCTATTTTGGATGCCGGTATCAGCG
>OQVH01000284.1_pt1 | contig 39851 bp, 36 predicted proteins | sample 1691641 | NCBI WGS metagenome assembly OQVH01 (sample SAMN03418286, study PRJEB22391) | human gut metagenome | biome: human-gut; feature: organic feature; material: feces | host: Homo sapiens | place: Italy | collected 2013-04
ACTAACATTGCAACAGCCAATAACACTGTTGCAATCCTGATCGACAGTACAATTGCAAAAGATATCAGTAAAGAATACGGTGTGGATCCAAAACGTACCGCCTCCCTTCTCGACATCTTTGCCTGTGCTTTCCAGGGAATCCTGCCATATGGTGCACAGATTTTATTTGCCTGCGCTCTTATGGAGAATCTGAACAGTCCGTTCCAGGTAATCACGCAGTGCTGGTATCAGTTCATCCTGATGGCATTTGCAATCCTGTCCATTTTCTTTGCAAAAGGTGTAGATACGAAAAAAGCAACAAACTAATATGTGAGGTTATTAAAAAATATGATAGAACAGTACTTAAAAGGTCTGAAAGTTCCAAAAGATGAACTGACCGCAATTGAACGTAACAAATTGCTGAATGAAGGAAAAGACGTAGACCGGATTATGTGCTGCATAGATTCAGGGGAGACATTGGCTCCCCTGATTGGCTGTACTCTTCCGGAATATTACTTTTCTGCCGGGAAAATGTGTGAACTCGAGGAATATATTTATAATAAATTCCACTCTGACGGAGCCGGTCTGTCCACAACCTTGCGCGGCATGGCAGAGGCTATGGGATCAAAAATCAAATATTCTGATTACAACATTGCCCAGCTTGAGACTCCTGCCATTTCAAGTCTGGATGAAGTAGACAAATTAAAACTGATAAATGTAGATGAAGACGGACGCCTTCCTATTATTTTAAAAGGTCTGAAAATGGTCAAAGAAAGACTTGGAGACAAAGTACCTGTGAGCGGGACTGTCACTGGACCATTTACCGTTGCCTCAATGCTTGTTGGAACAGAAAATCTTCTGAAAGGTATGGTAAAACAACCGGATAAAGTCCTTCAAATGATGGACATCATTACAGAAAATAATAACCGTTACATCCAAAGACTCCTGGACATGGGCGTAGGAGTTGGATTTGCAGATCCGGTAAGCTCCACCTCTCTTCTTCGTGTGAAACAATATGAGAAATTTTCACTTCCATTTTTCCAAAAGAATGTAGACTTTATTAAAAGCCAGGGTGGGGGATGCGGTCTTCATATCTGTGGTACAAGCCGTAAATTATGGGAACTTCTTATTCCTACTGGAATCGGTACATTTGGTCCGGACAATGTCGAGGATATGGCAGAAGCCAAGGAAGTCCTCGGACCATATATGTGCATTCAGGGAAATGTCCCTCCTGTAGAAGTCATGCGTCTTGGAACTCCTTACGATGTTCTTCGCGCATCCAGAGAAAGTATCCGGAAAGCTTACGACTCCCCGAAAGGTTTCGTGCTGACATCCGGATGCCAGACTCCGATGTTCACACCAGAAGAAAATATGACTGCACTTATGGATGCAGCCCGTATCTTCGGGCATTATCCAATCAATCAGGATTTATTAAGGATGGAGGATTAATCCTCCATCCTTAACATTTCTGGATGAACTGCAATTATTTCCATGAAGTTTGACATGAACCCTGTCTATCCCTTATACTAATTTACAGAAATATTCCCGGTATTCCATGATGCCTGTAAACTCATTTATTACATTTGAAAATATGTCGGGAATGATACGAAATTCATACATGACAGGAGGATAATGATCATTATGATTATAAAAAATGGACTCGTCGTTGATCCGGCTTTGGGACTTTCCGAAAAGATGGATCTTGCGATTGAAAATGGAACAATTCTGAAAATAGAAAAAAACATTGATACAGATCAAGTTTCAAATGATACCGAAGTCCTGGACGCCACAGGACTTGTCGTTGCTCCGGGACTGATTGATACTCATGTACATTTCCGCGATCCGGGATTTACTTATAAGGAAGATCTTCATACCGGTGCACTTGCTGCTGCAAAAGGCGGATTTACAAGTGTCATCTGCATGGCAAATACTTCACCGGTCGTTGACAGTCTCCCTGTGCTTAAAGATCTGATTGACCGCGAGAAAAATGAAGACATCCGTATCTTCCAGGCAGCCGCCATTTCCTGCTCTCTGAAAGGAAAAGAAGCTGTCGATATGGAGGCTATGAAAAATGCCGGTGCATGTGGCTTCACCGATGACGGAATCCCTCTCCTGGACGCTGATTTCTGTTACCGTGCTATGGAACATGCCGCAAAATTAGATGTACCTGTAAGTCTCCATGAGGAAGATCCTTCTTTTATTCAGAATAATGGAATCAATCACGGTGCTATATCTGAAAAGCTTGGCGTTTATGGTTCCCCTTCCATTGCCGAGGAATCGTTGGTTGCCCGTGACTGCCTTCTGGCACTTCGCTCCGGCGCAGATGTTGTTATCCAGCATATCAGCTCTGGTGTCTCTGTAGATAAGGCACTGCTGTTGGTGGTTATTTCTACCCGAAGGCCTTTTTCTTTCGCTTGCTTGATGTGGTTGTTTAAAGAATTTATCTCATCTGTTATGATGTAAGCTAATTCATGTTCGTTTAATGGTATTTTCAGCATGGTTGTTCCTCCTTTAATGATTCATCACTTTCTTTTCCTATTCCCTCCCGAAGCGTTCTTGCTCCCTGCAATACACCGCCCATTTCAAGAGCAGCCTTACGTATCATGTTCGCTACATTACTTCGGGTTCTGAACTTCAAAGCGTCGCGAACTGTTACCTCACTTACGCTGAACTTTTCAGCCAACTTACGGCGGTCGCCGTGCATCATTAATATTTCTGCCATTTCGTTATTGATTTATTTAGTTATGAAATCTACCATGTATTCTCTCTGGAAAGATCCATCTTCATGAATATGTTCCGATAACCAACGAGATGTCATTTTCCGACTTTCTTCCTCATCAAATGCCAATTCTTCCGGTTCAGGAAGTGTCTCAATGTTTTTAATCATTCTCGTTAATTCTTCATATACCTTTTTTGGTATTTGTACATTACTTAAGCTTACCTTATAGGTCACCTCCACCACAAGTGCTCTAACGGCGACGTTTTCCGATACATTTTCATTGATTTTATCCATAATTTGCGTTTTTAAGGATTATTATTTATCTTCGTTGGCATCTTTCGGTATTGAAAGATGTTGCAAATATAAACGCATTTTGCGTATAAAGCAAGAATAAACGCAGAAAATATACGAATTATGAGTAGATTTTTGGAGAAAACATTGATTTTAGACCGAATTAAGGAGGCTTATTCTTTAAAATCGAACGCAAAACTCGCAGCTTTTTTGGGTATTCCACCTACTACACTCTCCAGTTGGTACTCAAGAAATAGCTTTGATTTAGATTTAATATACGAAAAATGCGTAGATATTGATTTGAATTGGCTTTTAACTGGTGAAGGAACTATGTTTCGTAGTAAAGAGCCTGTCCCTTCCGTTTCTGAAAAGAAACGTCATCTGATTCCGCTTTTTGATGTAACAGCTATCGGTGGCCGTCAATACGATGCAGATATGACAGCCGTATCAGCTCCATCGGAAATGATTGATACGGGAGACTGGTTTCAGGATGCCACCGCAGCCATGCGCGTGCAGGGTGACAGCATGTCTCCTGAGTACAAATCAGGAAGCATCGTTGCACTTCGCCAGATAAATGACCAGCGAATCATTATGTATGGGGAGGATTATGTGGTGGAAACGGACGAACTCAGAGTGATCAAGCGGTTGCAGCGTGCCGATGACCCTGCTTATCTGATGGCCTGCTCCATCAACCAGGAGCAATGGGAGTCTGGTCCTATGAAAGGCCACCTGATACATGAGCCTTTCGAAATACCGCGAAGTTCCATCCGCCGTCTCTTCCTCGTGCTGGGAGAAGTGCGGAGAAACCACAGTTGTAATATTATAGATGTAGTTAAATAACCAATAAAATAAAAGACGTATGAAAAAGCTATTATTAATGATGGCAATGATTCTGCCAATGTTTATTACAAGCTGTTCTGATGATGAAGAAACTACAGTGCTGTCAGGTACTACCTGGGAATCGACAGAAGAATACGGTGGAATAGTAAATGCACGATGGACTCTCAGTTTTCAAGGAACGACTTTTGGTTTGGTTTTTGAAGGTGATGAAAACGCTGACGGTATAATGGAACGTCATGAATCAACATCAGGTAATTATACTGTAAACGGTAATGAAGTGACACTCAAATCTTCAGATTACAATTCTCGTGGAACATTCACTGAAACCGTCATGCATTTCCCTGAAGGTGAATACAACGAAGATTTTGTTTTTTATAAAAAATAGACATATAGTATGAATCAGTACAATACTCCGACTTCATATTACAAAGACCAGCTTTCCGTAATGGAAAAAGCCACAAACCAGTCTACAGATAAGATATTGACATTGTGGCAGCATATTCTTCTTGTATCTTCAGGTATTGACGGCGTATTAATTTCTCTCCACGGCGAATCTCCATCACACCTATACATCCGTGTGGTATTTTTTCTCTCAGTGGTTCTACTGTCAGCCGGGGTATCATGCAGTGCCATTGTTCTATATGATTTATCAATGCTTCCTGAACGCGTTCGTCAGAAATTTTGTAAAGAATTTGAAAATGCAATTCAAGAGGACAGGAGATTGAAGCAGGTGACCGTAGGATACCGAAAAAGGACCGTATTTTTTCAAAAATGTGCATATTGGTGCTTTGGCCTTTCATTGTTATCTCTTTTGATTTATTCTTTTTTACGTGAATTTCCTGAGATTCTTTACATGGTAAAATAAAAATAGGGGGGTATTTATCCCCCTTATTTCTGTTCATTAAACTTTCCTTCAGCTACTTCATTCCTCAAAATCATCAGGAACTGCACCACATCATCTGTGGTCTTATTTTCCGGATCAAGTTTTATAATCTCTCCAATCCAACAGCTAAGCCTTTCAGCCATTCCTCTTTTTCCGGTGTGCTTTACATTTAAGCTGATGTGATTACTTGGTAAAACTAATTCCTCATTCATAAGAATAAATTTTTACTGTTTGTTGTTTCTGTTTGCTTCCAATATTGGCAGATTAGCTTCAGTGGGAATGTAGATTACGGTTTTGTCACTGAGGCTTCCTTGTTGGCGTACCCATAAATATTGTATATATTCAGGAGTTATGCTGCCGTTTTCAATTCTTATAGCTTCGGCTGCTCCTTTGGCTCTCTCAATTTCGGCCTGAGCGTTAAGCTTTTCTGCTTCAAGATTGGCTTTAGCCTCTTCAATCTTAATTCTTCTGTTCTGTTCGGCTTCGGCAAACTGTGCCTTACCTTTCTGCTCGGCACTCCATACCCTGTATTTAGGTATGCCATACATACCGCAAAAAATAGAACCAATCAGTAGAACTGCAACAACAAGAATCTCTTTAATCATAGCTTTATTTTTTAATGAGTAATAACAAGATTAAAAATAAGCTCCCGGACTTTCACCGGGAGCGTTCACCTTAAACCTAATACCTATAAAAACGCAAAATCACAAAGTATTGGGGAAGAACCCGGACTCGAACCGGGGACACAACAGCAGGCGTCTAGTACTGTTTGCTCTACCTTCTGAGCTATTCTTCCTATTGTTTCAGCTGTAATTCTACACAAATATAAGCAAAAAACAAATAAATACCTAATAATCAACAAGATAAAACAAAACACACACAAATAGCAATGTATTAAAGGTGCAAACTCAAAGCGTAAACACGTAATTCACGCTATATTTATATACATATAGCGTCAAACCCGAAAGAAAAAAAAACACAAATTGAATGGGTGTTGAATGGGTGTTAGGAACAAAACGTTTTTTATAACTCATGGGTGCTGAATGGGTGTACCTCATGGGTGTTCCGTTTTTAACAATAAAATTAACAGATTCAAGGCATGCACTTCAAAGGTATTAAATGGCGTTTAATCCATGTTTCGGATATAGAAAAACGGCTTAGATTTCCCCGTTTTAAGGTATTCTAAGCCGTTTTTACGTGTTTTCTTGATATATGTAACATCCAGTGCCCGAAACTCGCTCTAAAGCCCCGTATTTTGTAAAGCCGATGTAAACCTTTGTCACATTTCGTTTTTGTGCCGTCCGCACATCATTTTTGCCTCAACCTTTTACCTATCAATTAGTTACGCCTATTTTCACTTCATCCCGCTGTGGTACATTTCGTTCTGTGCCCCGTACTCGGCATTTTCGCCCGAAATCTCACTTTTCACACAGATTTTCCCGTATTTGATTACCTAAATCCGCCAAAACCTTCATTTTTACACAAAAGTCACCCCTTCCAGAAAGCTTCTGAAAGGGGTAGCAAAATCTACGGCAAGAAAAAACACGAAATTCAGACATTCAAAAAGAAAGCAGAATTCCGCATTTCAAATCTTTTACTCAACAATATTTACAAAATAAAAGCAAGATGATTTTTCAAACTAATACATATCCCAGTACTTTTCGCACTCATGAAGGTAGTCCGTTTCCGGATGGGAACCGAACACCAACGCATAGAAGGAAGTACCTCGCAAACGGGCACGGTGAATGTCGGCCAGCAACGCGTCATCGGGAGGTGGCATCTCGAAATCGGAAATCATCACCACGTCGGCACGTTGCCAGCCATGGGTGCGCAGCATCATCAGGGCTTCGGCAAAGGCTGGACGCGCATCGGTTCCTCCATAGAAACGACGTTGCAGGAAATCCACCAGCATCGGGAAATCGGTTTTCAGGTCACGAATCAGCAAGGTTCGTATATCCTCCGAAAAATTGATGACATAACATTTCCGCGAAGTGGCCTCCGTCAGACGGGCAATGGCCAGCACGGCCGATTTGGCCAATCGTTCACGCTCTTCTCTCATGGAGCCGGAGGTATCTACACAAATGATATAAGGCCCCTGTGAGCTGACTTTCTTTTTTTCCGGTGAGGGATTGGAAGTGTCTTCATGCGAAAAGGAATCAAACTGCTGCAGGCGTTTCTCCACATAACGCTGCATGAAGAAGGGATGTAGCACCTCATCCGTGAGGTAACAGTACTCCACGGGCAACAGACTGTTAAGGTCATCGCCCAAGGTCACACCTTCCACATCGCTCTGTGAGGCATGACGAATCAGACTGTCGGCCTGAAGTCCAGACAAGGAATCGAAACATTCTTTCCGTCCGCCCACGTTCTTCCCCAGGCAGCGCACCAGCTCGCGTATCTGACGGTTCTGCTCCATGGCTTTTTCGTAGGGGACTACTTTCTGATAGAGTTCCGGATGGTTCCGCAACAGCCATTTCACGCGTGAGCCCCGAAGATTGCCTTCCGTTTTCAGGCCGAACGATTTATCTAAAATCTGAAATCCTTCGCACAGGCGGAAGAGGTGCTGATACTGATAGTCGTATTCCTTGACCGTGAGCAGATGGTGCCACTTGTCGAGGAAGAGTTCCTGCATGGCTGCCCGTTCTTCGCTCCGCTCGGGAAGCCGGGACAGGCGACCGATGTAATAGGATACATCGAGTTCGGCCAGGGTGTAGCGTTTGCGGAAGGCTGTTTCCATTCGTTTCAGAAATATCAGGAAATCGGTCGGCGGCAGGACTTCGTGCTCATAGAAAACTTCCCATTCGGGGGTGTAGCGGGAATAGAATTCCTGCAAGGAAGGAGCCGTCTGGCGATAATATTCCCAGATGCATTCTTCCAGTTCACTTTCCAGCACGGTGCGCTCCTAAATGTATTCTTCCATCCGCGCCCGGCTTCGCTCACGAAGTTGCTCCAAATAGGCCGTCTTCAGGTCTTTCAGACGGATATTCCTCGTTCTCTTTCCGGTATGCATGTTTCATTTCCTCCAACTCGTTCCGATAGCGGAACAGGGCTTTCGACGGTTCGCCCAGTATCCGGCTCATGGCTTCTTTCTCTCTTTTCCCGACAAACAGGTGGTTTGCGCAGTAGTCGGCTTCTTCTTTCACCCAGTCGCCGCAATGGGCTTCTGCATGGCTGAGCCGTTGTTCCAGCTGGCTGAAGCGTGCGGGGATGTCTTCCTGTGCCTGTACTTCCATGGCGGGCAGCGACGCACAATCGGGAGTGCACAGCAAGGGGTATTCATAGTCGTTGATAAATACTGAACGACGGCTACGGCGCAAGGTATAGACTTTCGATGGGGATACCTTGTTGCGCATGGAAGGGTCGTATTTCTTCAGTACATAGCAATCGGTCTTGTACTTGTCTTTATGCAGATAGAACTGTTTGCCAGTGTCGTCCAGCTGCTGATAGTCGGACGCAAAGAGGAGCAGCCGTCCGGCCAGGCGTACGCGTTCCACCTGATAGTAGTATGTATCGACCAGCTGCAATCCGGCATCGGCCCGCTCGCGCAAGGCTCCTGCCGAGTCGAGCTCTTTCTTCAAAGCCTGCAAATCGGCTTCAATACCAGACAGGTTCAGTACGTAGCCACGCACGCTCTCGCCTACTGCCGTCAGCACGGCATCGCGTACCCAATTTATCTGGCTGGTCTCGTTCCACAGGCAGTGTACCATCAGCAGGCAGTCGGACAGGCGTACCTCGGTGTTTCCTTGCAGAAAGGCAGATGCCCGCAGCAGACGGACGATTTTCTTCCAGCGACGATCGGAGACGTAGAGTGCTACAGAGAAGGGTGAATCGGCATTCTCCAGCTGGCGGTTATAATCTTCTAATTTATCCTTGAGGGAATGGATGACTTCCAGCACGGAATAGTGCAGGCCGACGGATTTCATCTGTTCCTGCCACTGGCGGTATTCTTCGTCGCTCACTGCCAGACTTTCGTCCATTTCCGGCTCGCTTTCGTCGGCCGTGGAAATCATCCGGTCGAAATCGGACAGGTCTTCAATGCCGCCCACCAGCTTACGCACCAGGAAGCGGTCGTACAGTGCTTCCAGTCCTTGTCCTGAAGCCGGAAGTTCGTTCGATGCGGCAATCAGTCCTTTCATGGGAACCCGTACCGAGAACTGTCCGTTGCGGAAGATTTTCTCATTGATGACGGTCAGAAGGGCATTCTGTATAGCGGGACCGGCTTTCCAGATTTCATCCAGGAAGACGACGGTGGCGGTGGGCAGATAGCCTTCGGTCATTCGTTCGTAGGTGTCTTCGTTTTTCAGCCGGGCAATGGATACGGGACCGAATATTTCATCGGGGGTACTGAACCGCGACATGAGGTACTCGAAAGCTGTCCCTCCACGGAACATCAGTTTCAACCGGCGGGCTACCATACTCTTGGCCACTCCCGGAGGGCCCAGCAGGAAGATGCTCTCTCCTGCCACAGCCGAAAGCAGCGCCAGGGCCATGACTTCTTCTTTGCCGTACACCCGCTCGTTCAGGGTGTCCAGCAGTTTCACGATACGGTTCTTCAACGTTTCCATTTTACATACAATGAAGGAATAAACTTATGGTGCTGCGACAACACGTTGAGGGTCTGGAGTACGACCGACAGGACAATCAGTCCCAGTCCTAAGTAGAAACTGAAGTTCAAGTCTTTGGCTTCCTGAAATATCAGCATGGCGCCGATGATGCTGTATATAGGCTCCAGGTTATAGCTCAAGTTGACCGTAAAGGCGGATATGACTTTCAGTACCTGAATCTGGAGGATATAAAGTCCCACGGTACACACCGAAGCCAGGCAAAGCAGGTAAATCAAATCCTGGGCGCCGGGCAGAATAGAGGGCACCGGGAAGTAATGCAAATAAGCTGGCAGGATGCAGGAGAGCCCCAAGAAACCGCCCAGCATCTCGTAAAGCAGCATGGTGCTGGAGGTGTAGTTCACGGCTACCTTCTTGTTGACAATGGTAAACAGAGAAGCTAAAGCCGACGAAATGACTCCCATGCAGATACCCACCCGGTAGCGGGTATCAAAATGGAATATCAGCACAATGCCCAGCACGGCTACCAGGCTGAACAGAATCTCCCGCAAGGAAATGCGGTGACGATTGATGAGGGGCTCAAAGATGGCGGTAAAGATACTCATCAGCGAAAGACAAACCACGCCGATGGATACATTGGAGGCTTTGATACTTCCATAGAAAAATATCCAGTGCAAGGCCAACAGCAATCCTACAGAGCCAATCTTAGTTACATCGCCCAAGGTCACTTTCCGCAGCTTTTTCAGAAACGAAAGCAGCAGGAAAAACATTACGGAGGCGAACATCATACGGTACCACACAAGCAGACCTTCATTCAGGGAAATCAGTTTTCCGAAAATCCCCGTTCCTCCGGCGATGAGAATGGAAAGATGCAGTTTTATGAATGCTTCCTTCATATAAAAAGAATCTAATGTGAACACAATACAAGAAAGCGAAGAACTCCTCACGTATGACCGGCGGAATTCTTCGCTTCTTCTTATTTATTTTCTATACAATTGCTACCTGATTACAGCGGCATGTTACCGTGTTTCTTCGGCGGATTGCTCTGGCTCTTGTTCTGAGTCATTTCCAATGCCTGAATCAGTTTATAGCGAGTATCCTTCGGAAGGATGATTTCATCGATGTAACCCTGTTCGGCTGCACGGTAAGGATTAGAGAATTTTTCCTTGTATTCTTCTACTGCCTTCACCTTTTCTTCCGGAGTAGCCTTGCGGTACAGGATGTTTACGGCACCGTCGGCACCCATTACGGCGATTTCTGCAGTCGGGTAAGAGAAGTTTACATCGGCACCGATAGGCTTACTGTTCATTACGATGTAAGCACCACCGTAAGCCTTACGGGTAATTACGGTAATCTTAGGCACTGTAGCTTCTGCGTACGCATACACAATCTTCGCTCCGTGACGGATGATACCGTTGTGTTCCTGTGTGCATCCCGGCAAGAAGCCTGGTACGTCTTCGAAAGTAACGATAGGAATATTGAAGCAGTCGCAGAAACGGATAAAGCGAGAAGCCTTGTCAGAAGCGTCGATGTCGAGCACACCGGCCAGGTAAGCAGGCTGGTTGGCTACGATACCTACAGAACGTCCGCCCAAGCGAGCAAATCCTACCACGATGTTCTTGGCAAAGTGAGGCATCACTTCAAAGAAGTAGTGGTTGTCGACTACCGGTTCGATGATGTTCTTGATGTCGTACGGCATGTTCGGGTCATCCGGAATGACTGTCATCAGTGATTCTTCTGCACGGCGGATGTCGTCAGTGCAAGGAATCATCGGCGCATCTTCCATGTTGTTAGACGGAAGGAAGCTCAACAGTTCACGGATGCTCATCAAAGTTTCTTCTTCAGTATCGCAAAGGAAGTGAGTTACACCGCTCTTGCTGCTGTGGGTATAAGCACCACCCAGTTCTTCCTTGTCCACTTCTTCGTGTGTCACGGCCTTCACTACGTCCGGACCAGTGATGAACATGTGGCTCTTTTCTTTCACCATGAAGATGAAGTCGGTCAGTGCCGGAGAGTAGCAGGCACCACCTGCACAAGGACCTAAGATGGCCGAAATCTGCGGAATCACACCTGAAGCGATGGTATTCTGGTAGAAGATAGAAGCGTAACCTGAGATACTGCCTACACCTTCCTGAATACGTGCACCACCTGAGTCGTTCAAGGCAATCACCGGAGCACCGTTCTTCAATGCCAGTTCCTGCACTTTCACAATCTTCTGTGCACCTGTCGCACTCAGTGTACCGCCGTATACGGTGAAGTCGTATGCATATACGTACACCAGACGTCCGTCAATCTTACCGTAACCACATACGATACCGTCACCAGGAATGTGATTCTTATCCATTCCGAAGTCTGTACAGTGATGGATTACGAACTTGTCCATTTCATTGAACGTACCCTTATCGAGCAACATGTCGATACGTTCGCGGGCTGTCATGTGACCGTTGGCGTGCTGTCTTTCCACGCGTTCTACGCCACCACCCTGAGAAGCAAGCTTATCCAGCTCCTCAAATTTCTTATATTGTTCTGCTGTTGTCATTGTTCGTCTTCTTTAATTACATCCAAAGTCATTATCACCTGATTGCTGTTGACAGAATCTCCTTCGTTTACCAGGATTTCCTTCACTACGCATTCGCTGTTTACCTTGTAGTTGCTCTGCATCTTCATAGCTTCAATCACTACTACGATGTCGCCAGCCTGCAGACGGTCACCTGCTTTCACCGGAATCTTGACTACCTTACCCGGCATCGGAGAAACAATCTTATCCTGCTGTTTCTCGTCACCACCCTTGCGCATACGCAGGTATTTAGCCTGTGAATCGATGATGTCAATGTTGTATGACTGATAATGTGCATTTACAGTATAGCTTTTTCCACCTTCCTTACGAATCAGTTCGGCATTGTACGACTTTCCTTCGTGCAGAATGGAGCAGCTACCATTTTCGGCCATCACGATGTCTACATCGTATGGAACTCCGTCAATGGTCAACTGTACCTTGTTGCCTTCCTTGCTGACCAATGTCACATCCGCAACTCTGTCTCCTATATGTATTTCCATAATCTTCTACTTTAATTCAAAATACTTAGATTCTCAGCACACCTTTTTTCAGGCCAAACTCACGCCAGCGGCTGATAGGACGGTTGTCGCTTGATGCTGACTTGTTTTCTTCCAGGTTCATCAGGTAGTCAATGTAAGCCGCAATCATGGCGATGTTTTCAGTTTCCTCTTCTTTCTGTCCGGCCCACTCACGCAGCATGTCCTGATGTTTCGGGATGAACAACGTGTTGTAATGTCCTTCTACAAAATCGGGCACGTTCATGATGTGACGCAGGTAACCGATATTGGTCTTCAAACCGGTAATCTTGTATTCGTACAACACGCGACGCATACGTTCGATGGCGAATTCACGAGTAGTAGCCCATACAATCAGCTTACCAATCATCGGGTCATAGTAGATAGGAATTTCGTAGCTTTCATACACATAGCTATCGATACGCACACCGATACCATTCGGCTCCATCAGCTGACGGATAACACCCGGTGAAGGCATGAAGTTGTTTTCTGAATCTTCTGCACAGATACGGCATTCGATGGCATGTCCGCGCTGTTTCAAATCTTCCTGCTTGAAGTGCAACGGCTCGTTATTGGCTACACGAAGCTGTTCTTTTACCAGGTCTACACCTACCACTTCTTCCGTAATAGGATGTTCTACCTGCAAACGAGTATTCATTTCCAGAAAGTAGAAATTGCGGTGCTTGTCGACCAGGAATTCAATCGTACCGGCTCCCTTATAGTGTACAGCCTTAGCCGCAGCCACAGCTGCCTCACCCATTTTCTGACGCAATTCAGGAGTTACGAAAGGAGAAGGAGTTTCTTCTACGATTTTCTGGTTACGGCGCTGGATAGAACATTCGCGTTCGAACAGGTGTACGGCATTTCCGAAATTATCTCCTAAAATCTGGAATTCGATATGATGCGGTTCTTCCACAAATTTCTCCAGATAAACGGTATCGTCACCAAAAGAAGACATAGATTCAGAACGGGCTGTATTATATGCTTCTTCCACTTCATCTTCGCTGTGAATCAGACGCATACCTTTACCACCGCCTCCCATAGAAGCTTTCAGCATGACCGGATAACCGATTTTGTTGCAAATTTCCTTAGCCTCTTCTACACTCTGCAACGGCTGTTCTGTACCCGGAACGACCGGCACTCCAGCTGCAATCATGTGTTTACGGGCAGAAATCTTGTCACCCATCGCATCCATCGTTTCAGGATCCGGACCAATAAAAATGATACCTTCCTGACGGCAACGGCGTGCAAATTCTGAATTTTCAGACAAGAAGCCATATCCCGGATGAATAGCATCTACTCCATGACGTTTTGCAGCCATGATAATTTTATCTATGTTCAGATAACTTTCGCGAGATGCTGCCGGACCTATCAGGCAAGCCTCATCTGCATAAAGTACGTGGCGAGCCGTTCTGTCGGCTTCGGAAAAAACTGCTACGGTACGGATACCCATTTCACGGCAAGAACGCATCACGCGCACAGCAATTTCACCACGGTTAGCGATTAATACTTTGTGTATCATGCTTTATGTTTTAATAATGATTTCTTTTGATGCCGGACTATTCTCATATAGTCCAATAAACTGAGCATCTGCATGCCCCTCATAGTCGATTCGGCACAAATGCCCCAAAAACTGTGCAAAAATAGCAAAAAAAGAGACACCGTTCCAACGAATGTCTCTTTTTTTGCCAAATTGCTACTCTTTCCCTCAAAAATACCTAAAAATGAGGAGAGGATTATCTATTTTAAAACAATAACGCAAAGTCGAGTTTGCAAAATAATGGAAACAGGCAGAAAGCCACATTAACGGGTCTGTCTTACTGTATGCAACACTTTGCCTTCCTTATTAATCATATACAGGCACAATTCTTTCTTATCGGCAGAAATCAAAGAGAAACCTGTCTCTCCGCTACAGAACACAGTGCCTTCTACTGCTTTCACCTTGCGGCTCAAAGATGCGGAAGTGTTCACTACATAATCTATCTTGCTTCCTGCTTTGCGTATATGCTGAAAATTATGGATATGTCCGCACAAATACATATTTACATTGTTATGCTTGCGCAAAATACTGTCTACCCGTTTTTCCATATCCAGGCGTTCCGAATCATTCTTGTCCGTATCCGCATAAATAGGATGGTGACCCACAACCAGCACCCAGTCTTCCTTGGCAGATGTCAATACAGAGTCCAGCCATGCCAACTGCTTGTCCATATCTTGCTTGCATGCATCCGGATACTTTTCCGTATCCTTACGGTATTTATCCAACAGAGGAGCTGTGTCAATCATTACCAGACGCACCGTAATATCATCGTTCTCCAGCACCTTTGTGTAATAACGTGCCGGCATCTCCCAGCGGGCACTCACCTGACTGTAGTCCAATACTGCCTGCGTATTACCACGATATTCGTGATTGCCCAATATAGGATACCATGGAATCATCAGTTCCGGATGGCTGTAAACCAGTTCGTAATTCGTCATCCACAACGGGTCGTTTACACTGCGGACGCCTTCAAAGTGATGCACATCGCCGGCAGCTACCACAGCTTCAATATCTACATTCTCTGCCATCTGCCCCATCAATTCAGCGATAGGTTTCTGGTCGTAATATCCATTACGGCCCAAATCATTTGCCAGATAAAAATTCAAGGGTTTCTCCAATGCCTTCCATTCTGAAGGACCTTGTGCAAAAACTGCCCATACAGATAAAAGCAGACAACATGTACAGAAAATTCTTTTTAATGAAATCATAATCATTTTTAGTTTTATCAATTATTTGTTTATTGTTGCAAAGGTAAATCCCAATTCTGAATAAAATCAGGAAAACTCCTTTGCAGAAGATTTTCAAAAAATAAGTCCGAAACACAGCTGTCCGGACTTATTCGTCTAAGGAAAAATGCAGTTTCACAACTGCCTTAACAAAACCTAGAAAAGGATGTTATTATTTTGTACCGTATGCTCCGAAGCGAGCTTCCACTTTCGGAGAGGTATAAGTTTTTCCGTTTACTGTCAAACCTGATGTACCGAAATAAGGTTGCATAGTAGCATCACTACCATTGTAAGCATGAGTCAGTACCGGTGAACCAGCCTGTACATGGAAGTCCCATGCATCCTGATATACATACTCGGTCAAAGCAATTTCATTTATTGGATAGTTTACGAATTTCGGGTCTTTTGAATCATTTTCCTTAGCTACGATAGAGTGTACATCTACTTTTTTCGTATCATACCAAGAAGTTTCCACTTCACCATTACCATATTCCTCATTTGTTTTATAATCATAATTATATCCTTCCCATGAATACTCAATACCTTCATCATATACAAATCCAGCATCAACTTTCTGTGAACCAGAAGCATAATAATTATAATCAATAACAGAATTGTTTCTATCATAGCCACCATCAAGTCCCGGATGTTCCCATAATGGAGTAGTTGCTTTAAACTTACAGTTTACCATCAAATTATTAAATACATGTACACACGCATTCTCTTCAACATAGATACCACCACCTTTATCACTATCACGTCTCCATCCGGCATTTACAATTGTATTATTATAAGCTTGGATTTTGGCTTGTTTACGAACCTCACTCTGTGACTTACTTGAAAGTTTTAAACCATTGGTATTAGGTGCGAACATCAGATTTCCGGCAACATCAACCTTACATCCTGATTTCACATTTACAGCTTCCTCACCAGTTTCACCATTAGCAATAAATATATTATTTGCAATAATCGCGTTACCTCCCATCATATAAATAGCATCAGACACTCCATAGCGAAGGATTGAGTTGGTTATCACATAATTGCCATCAGGATTATTAGTAGTAATCTGTGGATAAGCATCATCACCAGCATCATAAATACCTGCAGTAGCAGCAGGAGCACCTTCTATTACTTTTCCACCCACATATTCTATAATAGTATGGTCAATCAACATTTCAGGACAAGTTTCAGTAGCTACGATACCTCCCCATTTTCCTTTAAAGATATTTGAATTGGTTCTTTCTTCTTCTGGAATAGAGAACAATATAGGCTTCTCAGCAGTACCTTCACAATACAACTTTCCTTTTACCGTAAATTCAATAGGTAATTCGTTTGCGCCAACCTTTTGAGTAGCAATAACCTCTACACCTTCTTTTATTATCAGCGTTTTACCTTCTGGAACAGTAAAATGATCTTTTAATTCTACAATTTTTCCCGCATCCCATGTTACCACATCTTCTTTTGCAAAATCACCAAGTTCTGACGGGTCAACAGGCTTTTGAATAACAGGTTCTGTATCATCTGTACAAGAAATTGACATACAAGACAATGTCATCAATGCGGCACTTGCCAACAAATAATTCTTCAGTTTCATTTTTAATAAATTAAAATTGTTAGTCAATATAGTTTTTAGTTTCTTTTTAAAGTTTATACCTTATTCCCAACATGAATGACTGTCCATGCCATTCTTTACGTTCTATCAAATTGCCATTCTTCCGGTCAAATCCAGTTATTCCATCTGTATGAGGTCCTTTATGAGTATATCGCAATAAAGGAGTATCCAATAAATTTGAAGCCTTGGCATATATAGAAATGCCGTTCTTAAAACTTTTCTCAATAGAAGCATCCAATTGCATATAACCATCCTCCCAAATATCATCATCCAGATAATTGGAAACTTCACTCAATCGTTTTCCTGTATAACTTCCAGCAATTTGTCCTTCCCATCCTAATTTTGTGCTTTTGAATAACAAAGACAGATTAGCCACATGAGCTGCCTGACCGTAAAGCGGACGAGTTTGAGTAACTACTATCACATCAGAACCTTCCATTGTACGCTTATCTGTAGTAATCTTCGAATGTGTATAAGTATAATTAGCTTTCACACCAAACCAATTAAAATATTTCATCACATCTATTTCAACGCCTAAATTCGAAGCATCACCAAAGTTCATCGGAATAAAATAGAGGTCTTGCCCTTGAGCTACCAACCCTTGTTCTATCGGATCTTGCAAATACTTATAGAAAACTCCCACCATAAACTGCTCTGATGATTTCGGGAAAAATTCATAACGTAAATCTAAATTATCTGCTACTGTATGCTTCAAATCAGGGTTACCCTTTTCACTAAAATCTTCATTTAAAATCTTATAAGGCACGATTTCAAAAAAGCTAGGACGGTTTATCGCACGAGCATAAGAAAAGCGCATGTTTGCATTTTTATGAATACCATACTTGGCATGGAAACTTGGCAATACATCGGTATATTTCTGACCGCTCTCAGCCTTCACATCTCCTACTGGATATTTAAGTAAGTATCCTTGATCAGTATGTTCTACACGAACACCTGCAATCAATTCCCATTTACCAAAAGTATATTTTGCCATACCATATCCTGCAGCAATCTTTTCTGTTGCATCATAATTCAACGCACCACTAATATTACGGCTTTCATACAAGAAATTTATCTCATCGTAATTATTCCAGTCTTCTCCTTTATACTGAGGCTGTCCGTTTACTGTTTCAAATGTATATTCATTAAAGAAACTGTCTCTTTTTTTGTCACGATACATACCACCTGCTGAAAAGACAATCTCAGACACGGGTAACTTCCATTTATATGACAAATCAATATATCCCGCTTTATCGCGATCTGAATTATGTTCCCATCGGCGTATTAAAGCCTGATTTACAGCTACACGATTACCACCATCCAACAATTTAATTTCCGAATTATCCGGAGTTTCACTATAAGCTTTAGACAAGACAGCAGACCAAGTCAAACTTAAAGCTTTATCGTCCAAGAAAGCATGCTCACCTTTCAATGTAGAATTGACAATATACTGACGATTCCATTTCATTCGAACATACCCTTCTTTCTTATCCAAACGGTCGCGTACTTCAGATTCACGCATATCCATATATCCATTATACCAAGTCAGTTTATGACGTGAAGTTATATGGTAATCAAACTTAGCATGTGCTCCAATACGTGTCTGCTGATCCGAGTAATTTCGGGTTTCTGTGTTATTTGTCTCACGTCCTGGCTGATAATAAATTTCACTTTCTTTACCACGATAGGTATTCAAATAGCTTCCAGCTAAAATCAATCCTAATTTATTATTTAAAAAACGGTCACCATAAGACAAACTAGCTGTTACATCCGGTAAAGGTTTTTTCCACTGCATGCGAAGATTTTCTTTCGTAAAATTTTCATCAGTCACCTTAAAGCTTTCCGGCATTCCCATCTGCTCATAAGGAGATTTCTTCACAATCGCTCCGTGATTGAACGACTGAAAATCACGGTCAAAATACATTGCATTGTAACCGGTTGACAGATTTGCCGTAAACTGACGTTCAGAAGGCGCATCCTTCATAATCAAATTGACAGCTCCTCCGATTCCGTCACCTTCCATATTGGCGGTCAAAGATTTGGTTACTTCCAAACGGTCCAACATTTCTGACGGGAAAATATCCAGCGGCACAAAACGGTTCTTGTTGTCCGGACTCGGAATTTTCACTCCGTTCACCAATGTATAGTTGTAACGCTTATCCATACCGCGAAGAATGGCATACTGTCCTTCACCGCTACTGTTACGTTCAATTGTCACACCAGACATTCGCTGAATCACGTTGGCTACCGTAATATCCGGAGAAAGTTCTATCGCCTTCGCACTCATCACATTCACCACGTTCATTGCCTGACGTTCGATGCCTCTTGCACCGGCTTCAGTTCTTCCCGGATTAGAAGCTACCACCACCACTTCATCCAGAGCAACGTCGTCACTCTTCAAAGGAATTACAATTTCTTTCTTATCTGCTGCTATGCTGACTTCATATTTTTTATAGCCCACATAAGAACAGACCAGTGTATATTTGTCTCTGTTCACCGACAGATTAAAACTTCCGTCCAATCCGGTTACTGTTCCTTTTCCAGGGTCTTCCTTCACAATCACCGATGCACCAATAATTTCTTCTCCAGTCTGTGCATCCTTAATTTTACCTTTTATCACACCAGCTTGAACTCCAGCTGACATCAGTGATAACAATACCAATACAATCTTAGATTTCATTTGCTTTCCTTATTTGCCGCAAAAGTATCCCGTATGATTTTCATAGGTATTGCATAGAAATTTCTATTGTGTTACATTTACACGCAATATCCTTTACAATAAAAAAGAGGTACTTCCAGGCCCAGCCCGCAAATACCTCTTTTTACAAACATATTACAAATGCGATTATTTATCTTTACTTTCTGGAAGGGAAATTCCTTTTACAACCCGCTTCCAGTATTCCCTTACATCGTTCCAATGATAATAAGGTGAGACATCCGTCCGCAAGGGAAGTGTGACTTCACGTTCATTCAGCAGCAATTTCACTAGAATATCCCGGCTGTTCTGTTTCCGATAGAAAATAAGCTGGACATTGCCACACATCGGAATCAGGCGATAAGTGCGATATGTATCTGCTATCTTATTCCAATCGACAGTTTCCTTTTGCAGTGCGTTCATTCCCATCAGCGTGGCCAATGGAGCCAGGTTCGTGTCATGCCCGTAACGTAATGTCACCGCATTTTTCCGGGAAGCAATTACCGTATCAGCTGTTTCTATGAAATTATTCAGCAGATTTCGTTCCAGCTTATACATGCACGCATCGCTCAACGGAGAAGGACCTTTTTCGTAATACCATTCAAAATTATTCCGCTGCCACAAATCATATTGTTCTTCGGGAGTAAATAAAAAAGAAAGATCCGGTTGGTTGTAACTACTTTGGCTGATACCATGAAGTTCGAACAAATCCATCATCAGTTTTGCGATGTCCACATGCTTTTTCACGTAAACAGAGTCACGGAACATCTGTTTCATCAATCGTTCCGGATGTACATACACACTGTCGGCAGCACGATACACGGAATCCACATTCTCCAAATGCTGTGCTTCATACAAGGGATTCTTATACTTTATATAATAAGCATCCGCCTCACTGGTCTGTGTTGTAACATTCAGTTTAGGATTCAAGCCTTTCAATTCCACACATCCGGCAGCCATGGAAAGAAAAGCACGGGTCTTGTATGTGGAGCGTGCATCCACATGCGTACCGTCACTGAACACCTCCGGGTAACGGTGGAACATCCGGTCTATCAGCTCCCGATGCTGCTGCGCTCCTTTCGGAGTCAACTCTCCATAACGCCCCTCTGCCTCCTGGGCCAGAGAAGCCACCACCTTCAGCACACGCTTTCCATCAGGAGTCAATACTCCCTCCTCGTCTGCTTCAAGAAGGAGTGACAACGGCGCGGCATACTTCTTCTCTTTTGTAAGATACCGGGAACCATGCCGGGCAAACATGGATATATAAAAAGGTTCATACCCTGCAGGAGCCGGAGTCAACTTCTCCTCCGGAGCCTGATAAGCATAATATTTTCCTGCAGCCAATGCCGGATTCTTTCCAATCTCCTCACGTGCACTTTGTCCCTGCATCCACAAAGGAAAAGCCAGGAACAGCACAATCCATCCTCTTTTCTTCATATTTTTCCAAATTTTGAGCGTGAAGTTACACCATTACTCCACTTAATTCCCTCTTATGTAGCTTGGAAAATCATGAAAACACTTCCCATGAAACAGAAATGAAATCCCCTTGTCACTGCTTTGAGAAACCGGCTACTTTGCTTCGATGCTGACAATTTCCTGTAAGATGCTTACTGCACTCTTCACATCTGTCACTTTCGATACTACCATGCTGCGACGCCCGTTCTGCTCTCTCAGATTACAATAACGAGGATTCTTGGCCATGTAATCAATAAACTTGCCGAAAGCCACACTCTGGTAATACGGACTATCCAGGTTGCTGACGAAGTAGAGCGTCATCCGTTCTGCCTTCAATACCACTTTTTCTACGCCCAAACGCTTGGCCAGACGTCTCAACGGAACAATACGCAGCAACTCTTCCCCTTCTGGCGGTATTTTTCCGAAACGGTCAACCAGCTTGGCCTTAAAGGTTTCCACATCCTTATCCAGTTCAAGCTTGTCCAGTTCACGATACAGCAACATTCGCTCACTACTGCTTGGGATGTACTCATTCGGGAAGAGCAACTCCAGGTCACTTTCCACCGTACATTCATCCACAAATTCCTCTCCGCTGATTTTTTCTTCACCCGCTTTGATTTCCTCAGCATACAAATCAGCAAATTCCTCATTCTTCAGTTCAGTAACCGCTTCATTCAGAATCTTCTGATAAGTTTCATATCCCAAGTCTGCAATAAAACCACTCTGTTCTGCCCCCAACATATTTCCAGCTCCACGGATGTCCAAATCCTGCATGGCAATGTGAATGCCACTGCCCAAATCACTGAAATTCTCAATGGCCTGCAAACGGCGTCTGGCTTCCGGTGTAAGCGATGACAAAGGAGGAGCCAGCAAATAGCAGAATGCTTTCTTATTGCCTCGTCCCACTCGTCCGCGCATCTGATGCAAGTCGCTCAATCCAAAATTCTGCGCCTGATTGATAATGATGGTGTTGGCATTGGGTATGTCAATTCCACTCTCAATAATCGTCGTGGCCAACAATACATCATAATCGTAATTGACAAAGTCGAAGATAATCTTTTCCAACTCTTCCGGTTGCATCTGTCCGTGCCCGATACATACCCGGCAATCAGGTATATTCCGCAGAATCATCGCCTTCAGTTCCACCAGATTCTGAATGCGGTTGTTCACAAAGAAAACCTGCCCGTTACGGCTCATTTCAAAATTGATGGCTTCGGATATAATTTCTTCATTGAATGTATGTACTTCCGTCTGAATAGGGTAACGGTTTGGAGGAGGTGTCTGGATGACCGACAAGTCTCTGGCCCCCATCAAAGAGAACTGAAGGGTACGCGGAATAGGAGTAGCAGTCAATGTCAGCGTATCTACATTGACCTTCAGCTGACGAAGCTTTTCCTTCACGCTTACACCGAACTTCTGCTCCTCGTCAATGATAAGCAGACCCAAATCCTTGAATTTGACACTTTTGCCAATAATCTTATGCGTACCGATAAGAATATTGATTTTTCCGTCGGCCAACTCTTTCAGAATACGGCTTGTATCCTTTGCCGTACGTGCCCGGCTCAGGTATTCCACCTTACAAGGCATATCCTCCAGACGTTTCTTGAAAGTCTGGAAGTGCTGGTAAGCCAGTACCGTAGTCGGCACCAGCACCGCCACCTGCTTGTTGTCAGTCACTGCCTTAAATGCAGCACGGATAGCGACCTCCGTCTTACCAAAACCCACGTCACCACAAACAAGACGGTCCATCGGCTTATCACTCTCCATGTCCGCCTTTACTTCCTGAGTAGCCTTCAACTGGTCCGGAGTATCTTCATACAAGAAACTGGCCTCCAGTTCGTGCTGTAAAAAGCTGTCCGGGCTATATTTAAATCCTTTCTCTTGTTTACGCTGAGAATAAAGTTTAATCAAATCACGGGCAATATCCTTAATTTTCGTCTTCGTCCGTTCCTTGATTTTTTCCCAGGCTCCTGTTCCCAGCTTACTGATACGGGGTTGTTCTCCTTCTTTTCCTTTGTACTTGGAAATTTTATGTAATGAATGAATGGATACAAACACCACATCCTCATTCTGGTATACCAGTTTGATGACTTCTTGCGTAGTGTTTCCGTTCGGAATACGCACCAGACCTGCAAAGCGCCCGATACCGTGGTCGATATGTACCACATAATCGCCCGGTTCAAACATGTTCAGTTCCTTGAGCGACAATGCCACTTTTCCACTACGTGCCTTGTCACTGCGAAGGTTGTATTTATGGAATCGGTCAAAAATCTGATGGTCCGTAAACACACAAACCCGCAACGCATGGTCCACAAACCCTTCATGCAACGTACGGTCTACCGGTTCAAAGGTAATGTCATCGCCTCTTTCCTTAAATATATCTTTCAGACGTTCCGTTTGCTTCATGCTGTCCGAGCAGATATACAGACGGTATTTCCGTTGCAGGAAATCGGTGAAAGAACTTGCAACCAAATCAAAATTCTTATGGAAAATTGGTTGTACGGAGGTCTCGAACGACAAGCGTGCCTGCGGAGTTCCTAAGGCCTTATGTCCGAAATCTACCCGGAAGAATTCAAGGGCACGCACCGTGAATTCGGCTCCGTCAATCAGTTTCTTGGACAAATTCATCAGTTCCGTCTGCTCACCTTCATACGCTTTCAGCGCCTGAGGAGAAACCGCCTCATCGTGTACTGCCTGAATACGTTCGCGCACCCAGAGCAAGTCTTTTACCCAAAGTGCAGCGTCTTTATCCAAGAAATCCAGAAAACAGATATCCGCTCCTTCCGTTCCTGAAAGTTCAGGAACAATACAGATAGAATCTTTCTTTTCTTTCGACAACTGAGTTTCTACTTCAAACGTACGCAAACTATCAATCTCATCTCCGAAAAAGTCAATTCGGTAAGGATATTCCGATGCAAAAGAATACACGTCAAGAATGCTGCCACGCAAGGCAAACTGTCCCGGCTCATAGACATAGTCCACATGCTCAAACCCATACTTGGAAAGCGTCTCCATCAGTTTGACCGTATCTTCCTGCTGTCCCACTTTCAGGGTCAGCATCGCATCCGAGAGTCGTTTCCGTGAAACCACTTTCTCAGCCAAAGCTTCCGGATAAGTAACTACCGTGACCGGCTTCTTCTGCTCCAGTCTGCTCAACACTTCCGTGCGAAGAATTTCATTGGCTGCATCTTTCTGTCCGTATTTGATGGCACGACGGTAAGAAGACGGAAAAAACAGGACATCAGCCTCTCCGTCCACCTGCACCAGGTCATGGTAAAAATACCCGGCTTCCTCCAAATCGTTCAGTATAAACACATGAATTCCCGGCATCGTCTTGACCGATACCGAAGCAAACAAGGAAGCACACGAACCGTGCATACCTTCCAAATAAACAGTCTTTATATCCTTATTTTTACGTAAAGAAGCCAAGCCTGCCACATTAGGATGCTTGGCATATACCTCTTGAAGCTCTTTTATACTCATTGTCTCATCAATAGATGCTGCAAAAATAATCAATCTCGTTTGAATATGCGCACAAAAAACAAAGAATACAACGGTAACTCTTCCTTAAAATTTAAAGCTGAGACTTCCGTACGGCAAACAGTTGCCACTCCAGTGCACGGAATAAAAACTCAGAATATCTTCTTCGGAAGGGTTTCCCACGACATTATATACCCCCAAACGAAGCAAGAGCAATTTATCGCCGAATGATTTCCGGTAAGAATAGCCCACATCCACCCGATAATTTAGCGGCTCACGCTTTTCACGAAAATCTTCCACCGACAAAGGCTCATAATCTTCATTCCAGAACCGGACTTTTCCGGAACGCAGCATACCTCCTACAGAGAAAGAAGAATAAGTCGTCAACTGATACGACAAGGCTCCCCCCAACTGATGAGGTACATCGTACAAAGAGGGCACCTTCCCTTTTTCCGGCAACTCACCAAACCACTCCCGGCTTCGGGAGTAAGCATACGACAGTTGCAGACTCCAACGCTTCCAGCGCTGATATAAATATCCTTTCACCCCATACTGTCTCCATTACCTACCATCAAGTATTTCTGCCATCCCTCATCTTCAACCCATGTGTCCGGACGCAAGGCCAGCACATTCCGCCTCGTTTTATAGTACACAGAAACTTCACACTGTCCTGAATTCATAAAATGCTTCCATCCCATCTCATAATGCTCGGAAGAGCGAGGCTTGAAACCGTCAATGCTGGGCATTCTGAAGTCTGTAGGCAAAGAAAAGCTGTCAAAACGAAGGAAATGATAATGTTTTCCTTTCACCAATGTCTCGCATTTACATCCACAAAGAAAAGCCAGTTCTCCGGCTATGTCCGGCTCATTGCTGTTTATCCGGGTTGTAATCAGGTTTTTCTCCAGCCCCTCGGCCAAATCAATCTGTATGCCTGTCTTTTCCCGAATCATCTTCACCACTTCCGTAATGGGTGCCTGCTCAAAAATCAGTACCGAATCGTCCGTGCCGACCTACAACTTCTCAGCTATTTCACGATATTTCAACCCCTGAAGCTTGGCCAGTAAAAAAACGTCCTTGCATCTGGGAGGAAGAGTCTCCAGTGCCGAGTCCAATATATCCTGAAGCGTCTTACCTTCTTCAGGAGTTTCATCCGGCATACAACTGGCAGAAGCCGGATGATCATCTATCGACACCGTATCTTCCTTACGCTTCCGCAGAAAGGATATGCAACTGTTCCTCACGGAAGTAGTCATATAGGCAGCAAACTCCTTCTCAGGCATGTCATCCAGTCGTTTGTTCCATACGCTGATAAACAGTTCCTGCACAATATCTTCCGCGTCATCCTGGTCAGAAACATATCCATAGGCTATACGGCACAGCCTTGAATAATGTTCCTGAAACCGGGATTTGAATATGTCCTTTCTATCGGCTCTCATTATCATGATTCCGTCAATACGAATAATCAGAATTTCAAACTTACACCAGCTGTCAAAAAGCCTTTATTTCCTAATCCGGCTTCTACAAAACCGCCAATCCGGTCATTTCCTACCCTCAAGGCAATCGGATTTACCTGATAAGCGAACGAAGTGCTCAAATCTGCTTTCTTTGCAGCCTTCTTTCCGGCATCCGTCAAAGCAGTTTCTTTGTGACGACTCAGGTTAACACCGGCAGCAGCCGTTCCGTACAATTCAAACAAGTCTCTTTTATAATATACAAATTCTGCGGCAGGAAGAATCAGGAAATTCACATTACTCTCTTTCAATGAAGGAGCCTGTTCACCAGCCAATGCCAGTTTACTGTTGGAAGTAGAAAAGCCCAAATCTGTTCCTACCTTGAAACGGCCTAACGAATAGCGGTAACCAAATCCATACACCAAACTGTAGTTTTCATCCGTACGCTTGCTCCCTGTCACGGCATCTGCCAATCCCATTCCCAATATATCTACCGATCCTTGTGTCAGTCCGTCACTGACAGACAAACGTATTTCGTGTTTATTTTCAGAAGGAGTAAAGCCTTTACTATGTTCCTGTCCTTTTACCAGATTTGTACTTGCTAACACACACAAAGATAAAGCAATCAATTGAATTTTCATAACGCACATCTTTGGTAAAACCCCTATTCGAAAAACCATTTTTTTTGAAAAAAAATCTCCAGCCAACATTAAGACTCTAAAAATGAGAAAGAAACAGAAACATTTTTGGCTATATTTTTTTCATTTGCAGACATACGACGGATAAAAAGTAAGAAATAATTATTACTTTTGCCTACAAGAAAAAGTTTTTTAATAAGGTATTTTTCTGATTGTATTTTTAAGACTTCTGAAACAACATCATGCATAAGGAAATCATTCAACTGTTAAACGAGAAAAGATTGAAAGAAGCATTCACCCAGATTAAGGAAGCTGCAGCCACACTTAACAACTGGGAATTAAAGTCGCAGATTGAAAGCCAACAAACGACTTATGAGTACATGCTTCAATACATGGCAATGGGCACACAAGACCCGCAGCGCGAAGCGATTTACAATCAGTTGCTTTGCAAGGGATATGAACTGGCAGACAAGACGTATTTCCTGAAAGAATGGGATAAGGCGTATGGCTATTTTGCCGACACATTCCGCAAGTTCGCTCAAACTCCTCCACACTCATTCAAGGAACTCGATTTCATGCTGGAAGCAGCTAAACGCACATTCGACATGTCGCAAATCAACAAAGAAGAAGCGCAGAGAATGCACAGTTATAGGTTGCATGAGCACACCATCGATGAGCTGTTCAACAAGATATGGGTCTCTACACAATGGAGTGAAGAAGACTACCAGGAAGCACGTGAACTTCTGTTCTCACCATCCATGGCTGCCAACGATAAAGCTGTGATGATAAGTGCCGTCACCCTCAACCTACTCCAGCTTTTTGACAGCCGGAAATTCCTGCTGTTGCTCATAGCTTATCAGCAAACCAAGGAACCGACCGTAACCCAACGGGCATTGACAGGGATTGCCCTTACTGCTTACTTCCAGGCTGACCGGATAAATCTGTATCCGGAATTGGTCTCTGCACTGAAGCTGATGGAGGATGACCCTGCTGCCTTGAAACAGCTACACGACATACAAATCATCTTCCTCCTTTCACGCGAAACAGAGAAGATAGACAAGAAAATGAAGGAAGAAATTATTCCTCAAATGATGCGCAATCCCAATCTCAGAAATCCGGAATCAAAAATCATCGAAATAGAAGACATAGAAGACCTCAACCCGGAATGGCAGAAAGACCTGGAACAGATAAACAGCCACATCCGTGAACTGGGAGAGTTGCAACTGGAAGGGGCCGACACCTACATGACTGCCTTTTCACAACTCAAGACCTTCCCGTTCTTTCAGGAAGCAGCCCACTGGTTCTATCTGTTCAGCATGAAAGTGCCCGACTTGTACCAGATTTATAAAGACAAGGCATTCGATGAGAAATCGTTGTTAGGTATGGTTATCAACTCTCAAATGTTCTGCGACTCGGACAAATATTCTTTCTGCCTGGCCATGCAGTCACTTCCTGCCGACCAGCAGACCTTCATGCGCTCCAAATTAAATGGAGAAGACTCGATATTCAATGATATTAAGATCAGCGAAAATCCGACAGAACAGAAAATCAACTATATACAACGGCAATATATCCACAATCTATACCGCTTCTATAAACTGTGGAAATTCAAACAGGAAATGCAAGACATTTTCCGTGAGAAACTGGATTTCTGGAACAATCCTCTGCTCCGTCCTTTGATACTGAAAGGAACGTATCACGGTCAGATTGCAGACTACCTCTTCTCAAAGGGATACATGCAAGAAGCTGCCGAACTTTATGAAAGTCTGGCCCAACAGAATCCGGCCAACGCGGAAACCTGGCAGAAATTAGGATTTGCCTACCAGAAAAGCAAACTTTATGACAAGGCGGTTAAAGCTTACCTGCAGGCAGATACGATAAAGCCCAACCATTTATGGACGCTCAAGCATCTGGCTCAATGCCACAAGCTGTCGGGTGATTATTCTCAGGCAGCCTTCTGCTTCCAGAAAGTGCTTGAGTTTGACCCTGACAACCTGCACATCCTGATGCAAACCGGACAATGCCTTGCGGCACTGAAGAATTATCCGGAGGCCATTAAGGTTTTCTATAAGGTAGAATTCCTGGAAACGCATCCGGAAAAAGCACGACGTGCCATCGGCTGGTGCTACTTCATGTCCGGTAAATACGAAGAAGCCATCCGAATGTATGATAAGTTGCTCGCTCTGGAAAACCCACAAGCCAACGACTGGCTGAACTCAGGTCACGTGTATCTGGCTATGGGAAACATACCTCAGGCGTTAACCCACTACCGGAAAGCGGAAACGGCCTGCAAATCGGATGAGGAGTTCATCTCACAGTTCTTGGCTGACAAGGATGCACTGACGGCACAAGGCCTGTCGGAAAGCCAGGTTTACCTGATGGCTGACATCCTGCGGCAGAAATAACGGAAACACAAGATTCACCAATAGAAACAAGTCCGATAAGGCCCATTACCTTACCGGACTTGTTTCTATTTTCTTAATATAAGCCAATGCGGCTCCTATGGCCGTCTGATATTCCGCATTTGCCGGAATGATAAAACGCACATCGTACATCTGCGCAATGGTATCGAAAACCGGACGGCACTGGGGCAACTGGGTCAGATTCCCAATCAACACAAAATCACGGATTCCCATTTCCAGCGCTGAAAGTACGGCTGCCTGTCCGATGGACTGCAGTACCATGTGCATCAAGCCCAACGCCAAATCTTCGGGAGACACATTGTTATCCAACTTACCCAATAAGGAAGCCGTGGCATCAAGTGGCAATCCGGGCAAAGAAGTCTGGCAAATATCCTGAATCTGCAAGTCCACGTTCTGCAAATTACCCTTTCCAGCCAATTCTGACACCCACAGAATGTCCTGCGTATGCAATAACAGACGCGACAATCCCATCAGTGTGCCTCCCCCGATACCGATTCCGCCCACATGGCGAATCTTTTCATGTTCCACTTTCACAAAGGAAGTACCCGTTCCCATACTCACCACCATGAGCCGGTCCAGCCCCGTGGCATACTGGGCACTCAGACCGTTGGCAATAAACTCATCCGTACGAGCCGTAGGCAGACCGTACAAAGGCTGCTGAATGTATGAACTTCCTACTCCGGTCAGCATTACCTGCTCCACCTCCGAAAGCTGGATAGAATGGTCGTATATATATTTTCCGAATGCACCAAACAGTGAAGTGACAGGGTCCTTGGCAGTGACAAACATCGGATTTCTGATTTCACCGTCTTTCACCCCGACAATCTTGGTGGTGCTTCCTCCTACATCAATTCCTATAATCATAATTCTTAAATCAGGTTGTTTTTTACAATAACGGACACAAGTCTACAAACTTTTTTCGGGATAACAGGCACTTCAACTGCTTTTTTTATAAAAATTAGAAGGCTCACAATTATTCTTCCCCAACGCAAAAGAACAACTGAAAAAAACGCAAGTGCGTTTGATGCAAAACGTACTTGCGTTTTATCTTAAATGCACTTGTGTTTCAAGTTAAACGCACTTGCGTTTTAGTTCAAACGCAAAGGCGTTTTCTCAGGGTAAAAATCCAGGTCTTAAAAAAAAGATGAAATTCCCTAAATACCAGACAAATACCCTTTCAATGTATCCACATATTCAGCCATAGCCTCCCGCCCTGTTGAGGTCATCCGGCAAACGGTACGAGGCTTCTTGCCCACAAAACTTTTTTCCACCTCGATATAACCGGCTTCGCTCAACTTGTCAAGCTGCACGCTGAGGTTACCTGCCGTGGCATTGGTCTGCTCTTTCAGGTACACAAAATCAGCTTCATCTACAGACAAGAGTATCGACATCACAGCCAGACGGAGCTGCGAATGAAGCAACGGATTCAGTTCTTTCAACATACGTTACGGGCCTTTCGGTTTAAATAATGGCCGGGCAACACCATCATGACCACAAACGACAATCCAAAATACAGATACCAGTCAATGGTAACGGCCTGATGAAGGGTATAGGCCATCAGCATGTAAATGGCAAAACAAAATCCTACCAGCGGTGACCACATCACGACTCGGCTACGGATAATGATTCCCGTAATGGAAACTCCGATGCCGCTATAAAGCAGAGAAAGGGGTAGCATCAAGGAAAAATTGACTCCTCCGTAGTGGAATGCCAGCAAAGACATGATGACTACGGTCAGCACAAACAGGCTGCCTATCACTTTCCAGACCTGCAGAATGGCGCGGTCGGTATACGTAATTACCGAAGGAGTTTCCTTTCGCTGCATACGAAGCATAAAGCCCCAGAACAGAAACATGCTGAACCAGCCGATACTCCAACGGGCATCGCCAGTATAGTACACCAATAAAAACAACAGTACTGAAAGCGCCGCAGTAAAATATCCCCAGTAAAGAAACTGGTTTCCACTGCCCACTTCCATATTCTTCCGGGTAGAACGGATCATTTGTGAAATCAGTTCCAGACTTTCTTGTTCTGATAATTTCTTTTCTTCCATAAGGCAATCAGTTTTAGGTTTTAAACTCAACATGGTTTATTTTATAAACCATAAAGCGAAAAATAAAGGCAAGGAGGCGCGCTTCTCTCTTGCTTTAATGCAAATATAAATAAGTTTATTTTATAAACCAAATAAAACAGCAGGAAAATAACAGAAAAAAAGCCGTTCCAATCTTTACGACTGAAACGGCTCATATAGAATAAAAAAGATGTACTTACTTATTTCTGCAAGTCATTCTCGTTCACCAGTAACTTACCCTGATATTCTCCGGTCAATGTGCGCAGGAAGGATACCATCTGTGCGACTTCCTGTTTTGACAAATCGACGCCTACCTCGTACTTGGCCATGGCTATCACGGCATCTTCCAGCGTAGCCTGTGTTCCATCATGGAAATAAGGTGCAGTCAATGCCACATTACGCAATCCGGGCACTTTAAAGCGATGACGGTCTCTTTCGTCTTTTGTTTCCTTGAAACGGCCATTGTCTTCTATGGTCAGTTCCGTACCACGGTCGGCAAAGTAATCATGCTTGATGCCGAGCAGCTCGTACGACTGTCCACCCATGTTCTCACCTACATGGCAAGTAGCACAGTTGTATTTCTTGAACAAATCATATCCGGCCAGTTCTTCAGCTGTCAGAGCTGCATTATCCCCTTTCAGGTACTTATCGAAACGTGAGTTCGGTGTAAGCAAGGTTCTTTCAAACTCCTGAATGGCATCTGTAATGTTTGCCTGATTGAAACCGTCGGGATACACTTCCTTGAACGCCTTGCTGAAAGCTGCATCCGCATTCAATTTCTCGCAAATCTCATCAAACGACTTGCAAGCCATTTCTACCGGATTCAAAGGAGGACCGGCTGCCTGATCGGCCAACGTAGCAGCACGTCCGTCCCAAAACTGCACGAAATTATAATGTGCGTTATATACAGAAGGAGCATTTACTCCACCAAACTGACCTCCTACTCCTTCAGAGAACTGCTTGTTGTCTACTCCACCGGTATTCAATCCGTGACAAGAGGAACAAACCACGGGCTTTGCAAGGCAGGCATGAGGGACTGGTCATGAATTTCCGGTTTCAGAATATTGATAATCGCAAATACCGCACCTACTACAGTGGAAAAAGACAATATCCAGGGATACTTCCAACGAAGATAAGTCAGCAAGCCGGATATACCCATAAAGAACGAATACCACAATCTGGTCTCGCCCATGGTACGCAAAGGAGGACGCTGAAGGCTTAGCCAGAATCCGGTAATAAAGGCAGCAAACACCAGTATCCCCGACAAGGTCAACCCAATAGCCCATCGGCTCCGCCCTTTAGAGAACAAGGCAAAAACCGCTCCGGCTCCCCATAAAACGATAGCAGGCAGGGCAAACAAATAAAAATTATCCCACGTAATCATTCAAGAATAGTGTTAGTTATATAAAGTCAGTCAACAAGTTCACTTACAGATTTACTCATCTGCTTGTCTGGTCCTGCTAAAAAGAGCAGTAATCCTCCGCACAGCATCATCACAATGCCTAACAGCATGACGTATTTCAGCGGCTCGCGCACAATCTGCACTACGCAGTATTCCGGTTCGGCAGAATGCACATCATAGGAAGTCAGGTAATAATCTTCTGCCCAGCTTGCCGAATAGGGCTGGTTTACTTCCAGATGTATAGGTTTTCCGTCCATTGACACTTCGGCAAAGAAGCGGCGTGGCGTACCATTGGGATAATGCTCTACAGTAAAGTTTGTCAGCTGCAACGGTTTCTCCAGGTATACCACATTTCCCTCGGAGGTAAAAGCTTCATTGTTCGGATTAGCCCGAAATACCGGAATGCGTAAAGTCTGTTCCTCTGCACTTCCCATAAATCCGGCAAAGAGTGCCAGCCACAATCCGGCATGATTCAACATAAAACGCCACCGATTACGTCCCGGCGTGAAAAAACGTCTTACGGTAATCATTCCCAAATGAGTCAGCAACCCGAATAATCCGGTAACAAAAATCCAGGAAGACATAAAATTATAACAGCCTAAACGAGAAAATAGCCCCGACTTCTCTGTAGCCTCTTGCGCAGAAAGCTGGGGAAACAAGCCTATCACCAGACAACCGACCAAAAACCAGCCTAATGTCCAGCAGGTACATTGCGGGGAAAGCCACAGACGGACAGCTTCCGAATGACGCTTCTCCTTATAGCCATATCCTATCAATGCAATCCACAGTAAGGCTAAAATAGCATCTAATGGAAAAGCAAAAAAGGCAAACGGAAAGTTGCCAAAAACACATTGGGCTGCCACTGACAGCAGCAATAATAAAATGAATAGCAAGTTAGTCTTTAAGTTCATTCATCAGTCGTTGGTGAAATATGTGCAAAGATAGGGACCTTATTTAATACTGCAACAAAATTGTAAAGATAACAAATCTTTTTCCCAGCAAAATCCGGAAAAAAGATTTGTTATCCTCCCTTTTTAATGCTCCCGACGCATTCTGTGGCCATATACAGTGATAACCACAAAACAAACGAGCGGAAGTACAAACGACAGATTTACTGCAGGCATCCCCCACAAGGTCTTGCAATCAATGATAGCGGCTTGCAAAGGAGGAAGTACCGACCCGCCAAGAATGGCCATAATCAATCCTGCGGCACCAAACTTGGCATCATCGCCCATTCCTTTCAGAGCAATACCGTAAATGGTAGGGAACATCAGCGACATGCAGGCTGACACACCTACCAAACAATACATACCATATATGTTCTGCAAGAAAATTACTCCCAGCACACACAAGGAAGCGGCAATGGCCAGCACTTTCAACAATTGTCCCGGGTTGATATACTTCAACATCAGGGTACACACAAAACGGCTGATACAGAAAATGACCATGGCCACGATGTTATATTTCTGCGACAAGACTTCGGCAGCCTGTTCTTCCATTCCCTGTGCCATGAACAGACGGGTACCATACTGGATTATGAAAGTCCAGCACATAATCTGCGCACCGACATAGAAGAACTGTGCCACTACTCCATAACGATAACGCTTCACGGCATACAGACGTTTTAACGTAGGAATAAAGTCAATGGAATGAGACTTATCCGCATTCTTCGGCATCTTGGACATACGAATAACGAGAAGCATGACCAGAATAACGATGCCGATGGTCAGGTAAGGAGTGATAAGGATGGTCAAATCGGAATCACGGATTGCTTCAAATTCAGCCTGACTAAGCTGGGCACGCTCGGCCGTATCCATCGGATGCAGCTGATTCTGAATGAAATTCATAGCGACAAACATCCCCATCAACGAACCGATGGGATTGAATGCCTGAGCTAAGTTCAAACGACGGGTAGCCGTTTCTTCCGTTCCCATTGACAAGATATAAGGATTACAGCTGGTCTCCAGAAAAGACAATCCGCAAGTCATGACAAAATAAGCCAACAAGAACGGATAATAGTTTCCGGTCAACTTGGCAGGAAAGAAAGCCAAGGCTCCCACGGCATACAAGCCCAGTCCCATCATGACTCCGGCTTTATAAGTATATTTACGGATAAACATGGCTGCCGGAAAGGCCATGGCAAAATATCCGCCATAAAAAGCCACTTGAACCAAGGTCCCGTCAGTTACGCTCATCCTGAATATCTTGGAAAAAGCCTTGACCATAGGATTGGTAATGTCATTCGCAAAGCCCCACAGGGCAAAACAGAAGGTAATCAGGATGAACGGAACCAGATAGCTCACTCCATCCTTCTTCAATATAGATTTGTTTTCTGATGTATTACTCATGGTGTTAGATTTTAAGTGACGGCTACAGCCCTCCTTGGTGTTTTTACTTCATTTGCTGCCTGATATTGCCGATAGCAGTCGCTTCAACCGGCCCTTCTACCACAGGAATGCCAATAGCTTCTTCTGTCAGCCGGTTCAAGTATTTGTTCTGACTTCCTCCGCCAATCACATAAAGCTTCGTTACAGGTTCAGGCAAGAGCCGGTTCAATGCTTCCATACCCGTTTTATAGCGCAACGCCAATGAACGGAGGACACATTTCACAAATTCCCCCTGTGTGGAAGGCGGTGTTTGCTGATGTGCGATACAATAATTCGTAATCGCCTCAGCCATACTTACCGGACACTGGAAAACAGTATCGTCCACGTCAATCAAGGCATCAGTCTCTGCCACTTCTGCAGCCGGCAGCAAGGTGGAATAAGCTACATCCTTTCCTTCTTCCTTCCATTCCTGCATCAGTTTCTGAAGTATCCAAAGTCCGGTAATATTCTGCAGAAAACAGATTTTTCCATCCGTACCGCCTTCATTGGTAAATCCTCCCAGACGGGCTTCTTCCGTCAGAATCGGTTCGTCACTCATCACTCCCAACAGCGACCAGGTGCCCGAACTCAGGAAAGCAACCTTTTCTCCCTCGGCAGAAAGAGGCACTACACTAGCTGCACTGGCCGTATCGTGCGAAGCTACAGCAATCACTTCTACCTCGTAGTCTATTCCTATCTGTTCCTTGATTTCCGGTTTCAAAAAGCCGCGGGAAGTTCCCGGCATAACCACTTCGCCGAAAAGGTGCTCCGGAAGTCCCAGCTCCCGAATCAACTTGAAATTCCAGGTGCGTGCCTTGGCATCCAGCAGTTCCGACGTAGAAGCTATGCTATACTCATTATTAGCCACTCCCGTAAGGTAATAGCTGAACAGATCGGGCATGAAAAGTAACTTGTCGGCTACCTTCAACTGTGCATTGTCTTCCTTCTTCATGGCATACAACTGAAACAAGGTATTGATGGCCATGACCTGCGTACCCGATTCTGCATAGTGCGCCTTTACGTCCACTTTCGAGAAAAACTCTTCGGGCATCCCTTCCGTACGGCTATCACGATAACACACCGGATTGCCCAACAAATTTCCCTGTTTGTCTATCAGTCCGAAATCCACACCCCACGTATCAATTCCAATACTCTTCAACGTATAGCCTTTTTCTACAGCCATACGGATGCCGGTCTTCATATCCTCAAACAGGGAAAGGAAATCCCAGTACACATGTCCTCCCATCCGTACCTGACGGTTAGGAAAACGGTATATCGTATCCAGCACGAGTTCACCTTCGGAAAGGCAGCCGGCAATCACCCTGCCGCTGCCTCCTCCGAAGTCAATCGCCAAATATGCTTCTTTCATTTTGTCTTCTTGCCTAAAATGTACGTTTCAAGGTCGTCAATCTCTTCTTTTGTCAAGGTCTTGTATTTTCCACCGGAAAGCACAATTATGCGACAAGCCATCTCAAAGAACATGGCCCGCTCAAAAGCCTGATTGAAGTCTTTTCCGCAAACCACCTGTCCGTGCTTCTGAAGCAATACGGAGTTATGGTCTTTCATGGCCGCAATCACGGCTTCAGCCAACTCTTTAGAACCCGGACGGAAATAAGGAATAACCGGAATCTCCGCTCCTACATGACAAGGAACTTCGGCTGTTACATTAAAATCTTTCGGTGTATCTTCCATACATGCCACTGCGGTAGCGTATGGAGACTGAAAATGGAGTACCACATTAACATCGGGACGTTCTCTCAAAACACCTAAATGGAACACACTTTCCATAGAAGGTTTTACCCCATTGAGTATTTCACCCGTTTCCAGACGGCAAACAGCCACTTTATCTTTTGTCAAAGAAGGCACCCATGAACCTGTTCCGGAAACCAGTACCTCATCGCCTACACGCCATGAAAGGTTACCACTACTGCACACCGTTAATCCGGCATCACCTACCCGATGGGCTTGTCTCAAAAATTCTTCAATATGTTCGTTCTGAATCATAACTTCTTAATTTAATAGCAAATAAAAGCCGGAACAGACGGAAGATCCGCCAGTTCCGGCAGCGTAAAATTGATTATTTATAGATAGGTCCGTAATTTTGACATGCTCTGTAATCGGCACCTTCCTTATCCATACCAAAGGCATTCCATGCAGCAGGGCGGAAAATCTTATCATCTTCCACATTGTGCATACATACCGGTATGCGAAGGATAGAAGCGAGCGTAATCAAATCCTGACCTATATGTCCGTAACTGATGGCACCGTGATTGGCCCCCCAGTTGTTCATTACAGAATATACATCCTTGAAGGCAGGTTTATCGCACAAACGAGGTACAAACCAAGTAGTAGGCCATGTACGGTCAGTACGTTCATCAAGCAGCTTGTGGATTTCCGGATCAATTTCTACCGTCCATCCTTCAGCAATCTGAAGCACCGGACCCAGTCCCTTAATCAGATTCAAGCGACTCATGGTCACAGGCATACCACCTTTTGACAGGAAGTTAGAAGAGAAACCACCACCACGGAAATAATCCCGGTTAGCAGGATACCATGTAGTAGCTTCCAGACATTTTTCAACCTCAGCTTCTGTAATCTCCCATGACGGTTTCATGGTCGGATTACCTTCTGCATCAGTCTGCTGTCCGGTACCATCCAAAGTAGTAGCTCCAGAGTTAATCAAATGGATAATACCATTCTTTGCCAGTCCGGTCAACTCCTTACCGGTCACACGTTTCACTGCTTCCGGACTCCAATAAGTACGTACGTCAGAGAAAATCTGTGCACGGTTAGTCAGCAAATGGCCGAAGAGCATAGCTACTCCGTTGCAGGCATCATTTTCAGTAGCCAGCACATAAGCTTCACGAATACCGTTCCAGTCGAAAGAAGTATTCAGCAAGGCTTCAGAGAAATCACCGTTCGGATAGAAATCCGTCCACTGACGCTGTCCCTGGAAACCAGCCGCAATGGCATTGTGACCAAGTGCTTCTTCCTTGAATCCCATTTCCTTCAACTTCGGATTGCCTTTCATCAAGTCACGCATGATAATGGTCATCTTCACAATGAAATCCCAGTCAGCATCTTTTTCCGCACGTGTCTTGGTCTTGGCTTCTACATTGAAATCCTTTCCTTCGTTTCTCTTGCAGTATTTTTCAGTCCAAGCCATCGCTTTGGCGTATTCTTCCTTATCGTAAATTCCTTCAGTCATACGACGAATGATTTCCGTCAAATCTACAGACTCACAGCGCATGCCCAAATATTCCTGGAAGAAATCCGGATTTACAATTGAACCGGCAATACCCATGGATACGCTACCCATAGAAAGATAAGACTTGCCTCTCATGGTAGCCACTGCCTGAGCCGCACGGGCAAAACGCAAAATCTTTTCTGCCACATCGGCCGGAATGGTATTATCTTCAATATCCTGTACATCACGTCCGTAAATACCGAATGCCGGCAAACCTTTTTGTGCATGCCCAGCCAGAACAGCAGCCAGGTATACGGCACCCGGTCTTTCCGTACCGTTAAATCCCCATACTGCTTTCGGGTAATACGGATTCATATCCATTGTTTCCGCTCCATAGCACCAGCAAGAAGTGACTGTAATGGTAGCTCCTACACTTTCACGCTCAAATTTTTCAGCACAAGCTGCGCTTTCAGCCACACGACCGATGGTAGAATCTGCAATGACACATTCCACCGGACTACCATCACCGTTTCTCAAATTAGAAGAAATAAGTTCTGCTACGGCTTTGGCCAGATTCATAGTCTTTTCTTCAAGGCTTTCACGCACGCCACCCTGACGTCCGTCGATAGTGGGACGAATCCCAATTTTCGGATAATTTTTCATGTTTCGATTATTTATAAAGTTAATGCTATCTATTTTCTTTTCAAACCAGGCAAGTTCGTCCATACTGAACTGTGCTGAAACTACGGCATAATAATATTCTTTCTTCCATTCTTATACTGAATTCCGAAGATGCACTTCTGTCGGCAAAAACTCTTGTACATTTTCACCCGTAAGGATGAAACTTGCAGCCTTCCGTCCCATTTCCTCCCAATTAATACTGAGAGCGGTAATTCCTTCGTCTATCACCTCGTATGCCGGCGTATCGTTATAAGCTATCAGTCCGAAATCAACTCCACATTTCAAACCGTTCTGTCGGCTTCGCTTAATCACATTCACCACGTCCGTCTGACGAATAACGATGTACACCACACCTTTTTCTACCTCTTGTATATCTTCCTCATTCACCACTTCACCTACAAAATGGTGATCCTCACAATAAGTCTCAAAACTTTGCACGGAAGTTTGTGGGTGCTTGGATTCCTGAGGCAACTGGAATACGATTTTACGGTAACGCTCCAGACGAGCAGTCAACTGAGACAGGGCTTTATAAAAAGCATCATCAAAATTCTGACAGATATAGGAGTGATTTCCTTTCTCAAACTTACCGAAATCAAGCAGCAAAAGACGGGAGGAAGGAATCTTGTCAAACAAAGGAGAGAACTTCTCATTGTCAAAGTTCATCACCACATAATAATTATACCGTCCTATGGCTTCGCATAGAATAGTATTAAAAATATGTTCATTATATTGATGAAACCAGAGATCTACCTTGTACGATACAGAAAGTTTCTTGACAAAACTATTATATAAGGTATTCTTGAAAGGAGAATATTCGTCCAGCAACAAAAAAATCTTTTCTTTCCGGTTGGTTACATAGTACCCCTTACCGGGAGTAGAATCTATCAGTTTTCGCTCACGCAAGTCCGCAAAGGCTTTAAATACGGTATCCCGCGACACATGATAAGCCTTACTCAATGCATTGATGGAAGGCAGACTCGTATCGGTACGATACTTTCCTACCAAAATATCCTGCTCGATGAGGTCCGACAGTTGCTTTACCTTGGTAGACTGTTGCCCGAATTTTATATTCTTTTCCATATCAATACTTTATCTGTGCTGAACTATCCTGATACAAAGGAAAAGATTTTATACAAGACCACAAAAGTATTATCTATGTTTAAGAACAGATTTTAGAAAAAAGGCATAAAAAAAAGAGACTACCATGATGGTAATCTCTTTTCGTACACCCTCAGGGATTCGAACCCTGGACCCACTGATTAAGAGTCAGTTGCTCTA
>OQVH01000289.1_pt1 | contig 39365 bp, 39 predicted proteins | sample 1691641 | NCBI WGS metagenome assembly OQVH01 (sample SAMN03418286, study PRJEB22391) | human gut metagenome | biome: human-gut; feature: organic feature; material: feces | host: Homo sapiens | place: Italy | collected 2013-04
GCGCGATGAAGCTGAACAAGGCTGCTGACAAACTTTTAGACGGTATTGCTGAGACTTTGACCTACATGGACTTCCCGGAAGAACACTGGAAGAAAATCCGAACGAACAACATGATAGAGCGACTCAATCGAGAAATTCGTCGCCGTACGCGTGTCGTTGGCACATTCCCTGACGGCGAGAGTGCATTGATGATGGTGTGCGCCCGGCTTCACCATGTCGTCAGCACTCGGTGGGGTTCAAAGAAGTACATGGATATGAAGCACCTCTATGGATTTGATATGGATAATCTGCTTGACTGATTTTACTTACGTCGAGATTCAGACATTTGCGAAAAATATTTGACAGTACCAGTTTCTGGAATCATATTGACCTTTTCAGATATGGTATTTTCCAATACAGATTCGCCCAAATTAAATGAGCTATTGCCTGCTTGATTATTATGACTATTCACCGGATATATCGTATAGTAATACTTACCATCCGTTCCAACAGCATAATGGTTTCCATCAGCACCTTCTACGACTTGTCCGCCATCATTGGCTAATTTATCGCCATAATTTTTAAGGACAGGATCGGTCATTGTATAGTAAGTGTTTCCGTAACCATCATCAACAACAGCTACGCCGTCTTTATTAACATATGAAATCTTTCCAGCAGCTACTATAAAGCATCTCCTTCATTCATGTATCTATCGGTCAATATCGTTGTATTATCTGGGAGCGTTACATATTTTTGCCATTCGGTTGGTATCCCCAAGGAAGTTTTGCCAATAATTCATCATCAGGAACATTCGTAAATTCTCTTGGTGGAGCATAAGAACTACCGCTAGTAGCTAAATCTTTCCATACCCGTTCTCCTTCCACGAACGATTGATAGTAAGCACTTCTAAGATTCGAAATTTCAGCCGATTCTTCTGGCGTATTATAATATTGCGCTACCAGATTATTGATCAATTCTCTGAACTGAATTCCAAAGTTATAACCCATAGCAGCAGAATCATGATCCCTTACGGCATCATAAAACGCTTCCGAGACCTGATCACTCGTTCCATAGAGCTGACTATATCTCATTTCATAATCAGTTAAGGCCAGATAATATGCAAATTTCTTACTATATTCATTTTTTGCCGCATCGATTCCTACTGCATGCTGCAGACCGATAAAATCACTATAATCCTTCTACTCCATCGGCATTTCGTAAAAACGAGAATGGCTTCATTAAGCCATTTTTATGGCATCATTTTTCAAAATTAACCTCATTTGGGCAGTTTTTAAAAAAAATAGTATCATTTGAGTATCACGCCCCGGTATTCTTTACGGTCCGTTAACATGCTTTTGCCATTCAATCAACGGCATTTTTCTGATAAAGCTTTTCTTGATTTTTTCATCGGCGATAGCAAAATACAGATTTGCAGATGACCCACCACTTTAAGTTTTTTCAAAAATGTCGCTAGTAGATTTTTACCGTCCTTCCAAATCTTTCGGGTTAAAGATCCCCCCAACGGATTCAGTTTCAGCTTATGTTCTAGCACCTTTCAACAATGGTGTCGTAAGCGGCGAATCCATATGAGTGTCTGGGGACTGCATAGGATCAAATACTTCCGGAAGAGGCATTTGCGGCCAAAATTCCCATAATTTTTCTTCTTTTATATGCTGTCTTTCTTCTTTCATTACTTCTGCGGTAACATCAACATCTGCATGTATCGAGGCATTCATTTGAGGCATAACTTTAACAGTATAAGGTGGAGTATCTTTGCGCTGTAATGTAATAGACAAGGGAACATTTCCATACGTCAGCATGTATTCCACAGAATAGTTTTTGCTTGCCTTTAGATCTATACCATTAATTGCTAATACTTTATCACCATGTTGTACTGCTGCTAACTCTGGATGCTTAGTTAGATTCACTGTATCAATCGTCGGATTACTCTTGTTATATCCTCCGTTTAATGCAATTCCATAATCCGCAAACGGCACTAAGTGCCTATACGTCATTGCAGCGGCCTCCATGCCAATATTTTTTACTTCGTCATCTACCAGAGTTGAACAGTAATAGCCATACTGGGTATAACCGATGCTCCAAAAATCCATATCCATCCAGACTCCGCCAGCTACCTCTTTAAAAGTTGCCAGCCCATGACCGCTTTGGCCTTCCAGCAAAAAAGCAATCAGCGGCAGTTTCGTGCTCATTAGATAATGGCAATTTCCCTTGCGATATATTTTACTATTCCCTATCTTAGAGGGCCCGTTCAAATAATAAGCAAATGTATTACGTACTTGTTCTAACGAAACATTAGGATAAAATATGCTGTAAAATGGCCCATATGGCTTGGGCTCTTTTGCTTTATCTTGCGGCAGCATGTTTCCTGTCAGTTGTCGAGCACATGCCAACAGACGCTTGGCGGTTACTGTATAATATTTCCCGTTCGGACGATGCAACCGAATCTGGCAGGAATCTGGATTGGGTAACTGTATCCACTCATTTAAATCGACCGTATACCACCGATCTTCACCAATTTGGGGTGTAGGAATAGGAATGCTCGTATCTTCAATCAGAAAAACAGATTTTCCTTTTGGAGAGCGGATTTCCACCTTATCATAGTCAGAAGGACCCCAAATACGGAGCAGCGTCTGTGTATTTCCGTTCTTTTGAATCTGCTGTAATTCTACAAAATAATACTCGTTATAATCTAAATGTTCCCTGGCAAACACAATGCTCGAATCATTCTGATGTACTATACCAAATACTGGCGGATTATCTCGTGTAGAGTATCCCATGACCCAAAAGCACTGCATCATCATAAAAACCAGGAGTCCCCATAGAATAAAAAGCCTGCGTCTCATAAAAAACTCTCCTTTTACAAAACCGTACCAGCAAAAGCATCTCTTACAGCATCTGCTATCATAATAGGCTTTTGCATTGTACAACCTCACTACCATTACTGAATTAGAAAACTGCCTACCATCGTAAAACAGAAAAGAAACATTTTTAAATAAACCACTCCTTCAAGCTAAGGGCAAATAAAACAATAATTATATATTTTGCCATATCTTTTGTTATATTCATTATTTCTTTATATCTTCTTTCGTTATTTTGGTATTTTGCCAAAATACCATTACTATAAATCACAAGCGAGTATCCTATAAATGTTGATGTCAATAACCATATTGCATATCTTGCTGCATAGTAAAATGAATATACAAATCCTATTACTGAAATAAAAGTTATAAAAATCCCCCCAAAAAAAGAAATACTATATTGATAAACACGCAACATATTTTTATGAAAGTTTTTCTGCAATTCTTTTTTTAACTCGTATAAAAAAAAGCTGAAAGTCCACTGATTATAAGTATTTCTTTAACATTATGAATAGAAATCATACACTACCTCACTTATTAAAATCCACACTCTTTTTATCTTGTTCTACATCTCTTTTGTCTACTGCAGTATCAGCTCCAGCAGCAAATAAAGTTGACATGATATCACTATTTGTCTTGGTGTATTCACTGACAGGCCGACCCAATTTTCCGAGTCCAGCAGAGGATATTGAGTTCAAAACAATCTCTTCAGCACTTTTACCTTGCAGATAATCACTCACAACGCCACTGCCAGTAATCGCTGCCGTCCCTAAATGCGATGCACCATATTTCCCGCCGATACGGTTCAATGCTTGTTCTAGCAAGGCTTTGCTTACATTCTTTGCATACAGAAATGACGTATCATTCGAATAATCTGGCTGATCGTTATTATTGTGCTGCTGGCTCTGTAACAGTAAATCGGCCAAGTCGGACGGATCGGGCGTATTATTTGGCGGCATCATGGCTCCTTCTGTCAATCCAGAAGAAATACCCGTTTTTTTTATTTGCGCCGTCGTGTATTCACCGATACCGTCTGTGACAATAACTTCTCCCGTTTTCCGATTCACTCTGTCATACCGTGCATGGATACCACCCGGCAATACCCAATCATTTAGTTTAACCGTTTCTCCCGTATCATTGGCAATACCAATAAGGTGTCCAAATTCATCATGCTTTCCGGTAGAAGTAGCGGTTCGATCGCCTCCTATATTATATTGTTTGTCTAAATACGCCGTATTTCCGTTTGCATCAACACCATAAATCCGATTATATTGATCGATACCGGCAATAGTATAAATGTCTCCTCCTGCTTCAAATGTATTCGTCTGTTGATAGGTTCCATCTGAGGAAACAAGAACGCGTACGCTAAACTCAAAATCATTTTTTGAGAAAGAAGAGTCTTCCGTTAAAATCTGCCTAATTTCTTTTTCTTCTTCGCAGATTCCTTATCTAGAACAGATACCCTCTTACGGTATGTACGGTATATACACTATTGTTCCCTTAATTATCCATGTATTGATGAAATTCTGCTTCAATCAACTTTAGATTCAGAGGAGCGCAATACCCCGTTAGTGAGGCATCATGGCTAGGAAATAATTGTTTGACTTCGTCAGGTATATCATAAAATTTATGTTGCACAGCATCATATAAATACGGAGAATAATACCAATAGTCGACATGGTCAATTATCGAATAAGCTGCCAACGCCGGATCGAATAGGGGAACTTCACCACTTGTGTGAGAAAATAGAATAATAGCAATATGGCCCATATTTCCAACAACGTTCAAGCTCCCATAGCTAGGAGTTCTAAGCTTGGTTTGCGTTTCATCTTTTAACGATACCATTTTCGCCATATCTTTCCTCTCGATAATAACCGATTCTCCTTCAATTCCCCATCCACGAACTCTTTCCTTAGAGGATAACGGTAACATCTTTTTATCACCATAATCTTCATCCAAAACAAGGAAATCACCCTGTCTAAAAAATAACCTTCCATCCCTCGTAATCAATGGAGTTTCATAACTTTCCAATTGTATTTTTTCTATTTTCAAATCCGCTTTACTTAGTTTATACAGAAAACGCCCAGACAAAACATAATAGGATCTCTCAGTAATATAAATTTTAGGATAAGCACCTTCTTCTATTCGTTGATTGCTTAATGTTTCCAATATAATCCGCCGCTGGCTATTACCTTCGGTAATCACTTTAAAAATTAATTCACTGGGAGATTTCGTATTGATATAAGCAACAAGAATTTTATCATCATCAATTTTACAATCACAAGCCTGATGATTGATTATTTCCGGAAATACAAGCTTGTTTCTATCCAACGTGACATGATAATACCTTTCCTGAGGATAAACAAAAGTACAAGAATCACCTGAATTAATCTCAAGAACAGTAAGTGGTCCCCACTCTACTCCTTCCTTGCCACGGCTGAATAAAAGCCACCCAGTAAAAAGGCCTGCCAGTATAAAGATAAAAACCATTACTTTAAATTTAATTTTCCTTTGGATCGTAAATTGCTGAAACCAAACCACTTGCAACCCCCCATTGCTGCAATTTCCAATTAACTATATAAGGAGATATTTCATCACTCAAATCATTCAATAGCCAATTATCTTTCCCACTAGGTCCATAAAGAGCTAACATCGTAGTTGTCGTACAATTATTCGCAAGTAACTGATAATCAGAGTCTTCTCCATTTCGATAAGAATCACCTGAATAAATTTTATTCCCGTTTACATCTTCTCCAATAATTATTCCATTTGGCGGATTATAACTATAGTAGCCATTGTTCAGGATCGTTTGATTATAATAATATGCTATATCATTGGCATTTAAATTCACCCAATATAAGGTTTGCCCATCCTTGCCTGGATAATAGTGATAATCAAATGTATATGTTCCAGATCCATTACTTCCATCGTCAGCGTCCCCGTCGTCAGGCTGTTTTTATTTGCTGCCGCAGTACTGTCCAGGAGCGCTCCCGTAAGATGCGTATTATCGCCAACATGTATCGAAAAACCGCCTTCGCCGGCATAGATACCAGCCTGATTCGTTACGCTGGCATAGTCGCTGTCCATACGGCCTTTTCCCCAGAAAGCCGAGCTGCTTGTCGTTCCCGGGACATACGGTGTGGAATCATACTTACGTAAGGAGTCTGACAGCCATTCCTTCTTACTGCCGGACGACATGGATACGGATATACCGCCACCTAGGGAAGAGTTGTTTCCTCGATACATTTCCGTATCCTGCAAGCTGGTGATGTGCAGATTTCCGCCTATGTCTGCTTTTACCGTATTCCCACCGACCTGAGAACCTGTAATATTCATATCCTTCCCGGACTGCATGGTCAGCGTATCCGACGCCGTCACCGTCGTCCCTTCGTCCTTTTTCCTTCGAGAAACTGGCGTCGCCACCGCTGATAGCCCCGCCGGTAATCGTCATCCTAAGGGAAGATCCTTTGCTATTGTAATTTTCTGCTATGGTCTGCGTATTGGTCGCGGCTCCCAGGTCAATATCATGAGACGCTGCCAGGGTAACGTTCTGCCCCTGTATCGTTTCACCAATAGCTTTAATATTTCCTTTCGCGGTGTCTTCACTGCCGGCAGCCAGCGTGATCGTCCCTTCACTTGCCAGGGTCCCACCGGCATAGGTGACAGTATCCTTCTGGTATTCCTGCTTAAATGAGCTGGAGCCGATACCTACATGAATCCCGACAGAACCGATTCCGCCTTGTTTCATGTTTTGGATCTGATCGTTCAGCGTCTTGCCGCCTTCATAGGCTTCCAAAGCCTGCAAGGTCTTATTATCCCGCGTCTGGGCCGTGCGGATAGTGCTTCGCAATCCTTCCGCAGCTTCCATGACCGGGCTGCTCAGTCCGATAGTAAGGCCCGACATAGATTCTTCATGGGTCTGCCGTTCATGGGCTTCGTTCTGCTTACCATCTAGAATCATGTCCTGAGCCGCCACCTCTACGCCGGTCTTGCCAACCATATCCGTCGTCGTCAGGTGCGCGGTATCGCCGGCCGCAATCGTTACGCTACCTTCGGAGGACCCGATGGTCGTCCCGATCTGCGTCTTGAACTCGCCTTCATAGTTATCCTGCATCTTCTGTGTACCAACCATGATTCCAAGGCCGGCACCCAATACGCCTGAGGATTTGACCTTCGTGTAAGCCGTCGCCTTGTCATACTGCGGATCATTTTGGGCTGAAGAAGCGCCGCTTTCCGCAAGTGGATCCAATGACAAAAGAATGACTTTAATATCTAAATGGATATTTCATATGTTGTTTTTTTAATTGGTCGTAATATTTTCTTTCTCTCGGAAGTAAGTCATTTATATCATTAATTAGTATTAATTTATTCTTATATGTCTTTTTATATTGAATCCATCTCATGACGGCCTCTTTAGTTGTATTTTCATCATAATATACTTTGATTTGTGATTCCTTTTCATATATACATATATATCCACTTTTACCATATGAATACACACAATCATTATCAATAAAAATCGCCTGACCCTTATTTTCTAAAGTAAAAGAATTCTTAGTATCTACAATCCAGTTTCCATCAAACTCACTCCCCGATATACTATAATGGCTTGGTGTTGCCAAATATTTAGCAACGCAAAGAAAAAAGTCATTATTTAATAACGTTAACATAAAAAACGAGCCCACAAAAGTTAAAAGTAGCGATATACCTATAAAAATATACTTTATCATTGTCTTAATTTTGGACACAGCAATCACCTACTTCTATACAGTCACGTCAATACGAACACCATAAATATACGGTGTCAATAATCCTGCCGCTTGAAAAATCGCCGCTATATTGTTAATATAAACAACGCCTTCTCGAGCTATTCCTTGTCCAAAATTAGCAAATTCAGTTAAAGACATGCCTGACGGCATTCTTAACTCCGGATAATTCAACATCTCAAAATTATATACATCTTTGGCCTGTCCTTTCGCACTAAAAGTACCATCATAATTATGTGTAATAGTCGCCGCAATTTTTATTTTTCCAAAAGCTAAATTATTATATCCAGAAGTTCGGATACTAAAATAAAATGTTTGAGATTCTCCTATAGGTATTTGACTACCATAATTTCGAATTTCCGAAATTAATTCAGGATCACTATTTAGATGATTATATGCACTAGTACCAATATCAAACCATTTTTTTGGAAAAGGCCGGTCGGGTCGCCACCGTCTATAGGATCAAGGAAATCCTGCTCTTTTTGCTTATCTTCATCGGTCAGCGCTTCGTCATTATACGCGTCATACACAAAGTTGCCCGTACCACGGACAAACGTACCGTGAGACTCCTCGACTCTGTTCATGTTCCCGATAACTTTATCTTCCCGACCACCATTTTCCGCACTTTGAGCAAAGATAGTGTTATCTGATCCGAGAATAATGCTTTGATCAAACTGTCCTTCTTTGGCCTTTAATCCACCGGTATAATTGTCCGAATTTTCACCGACGATGACGCTACCCTGTCCTCTGACAAATGAATGAGCACCTAAAGCAACGGCACCATCGCCATCTGATGATGTATGAGCACCGATAGCAATCGCACCCCGTTTGCTGGCGCCATCATTTTTGTAGTTGCCTTCATTCGGCGCCATGCCTTCACTTTTTACAGAAACGTAGTGCATGAAAGGCATATTATTATATAAGTATCTGATTCTTGAATCATTTGTACTTACATCCGTCTTAAGACGCCCGATGTCTCCCTCGTTTGTGCGTACCCTCCCGGAAAGATTGTTAATACTTGTGGTATTGGTAGCGATTCTCGCCCCCAGCTTATTTTCCGACGCAACAAGGTCTTTCCATGCTTTGCTCTGGAGAGCTTTCAGCTGCGCCACGTTGACCGCGTCGGTGTTGTCCGAGCCGGCAGCGACATTGATAATCTGTCGGGTAATGTCCTTTTGCTGATTACCGACAGAAACGGCCGCTTTTGTGGCTTTCCACGTGGAAGTTTCGTCCGCGCCGGCTCCCAACGGATCATAACCGACTTTACCGGCTTTGCCGTAACTCGGAGATGCATAAGAGCCTACGTTGGATTCACTGCCCAACGCCACGCCGCCATCGATATCCGCTCTGGTGTTCGCGCCGAGGGTCACCGCGTCCTTCGCATAGGCTATCGACTTATATCCGAGAGCCGTGGCGTTTTCCAAGGCCGCATTGGCGCTGCTGCCGATCGCCGTACCGCCTTCAGCTAATTGTTTTTGCCAGACATCACCCACATTGGCAGTTCCGCCCAATGCGATCGAGTTTTTGCCGTACGCTCTGGCTTCCCGTCCGATAGCGACGGTATTATATGCCGTTGCCGTATCATTTTCATTGCCGGCCATTGCGCTGCGACCGATGGCAATCGTGTCACCGCTGTACGCCTGCGCTCCACCGCTCGAAGAGTCGTAGTCACTGCCGATGGCAATCGCACCAATCCCTTTGGCACTTGTCTCATTGCCGAAAGCGATGGCATCCATCGCCGACGCTTCCGCCGAGTTCCCAAAGCTCAAGGCATATTTTCCCGTGGCTTTGGCGCTCCCGCCGATGGAGACGGATTGATGCCCCCACGCCTTGGCATCACGCCCGATGGCGATCGCCGAGTTCATTTTTTCGATATCGCTGATAACGTAGGGAAGGTTCGTTTTCGGGTCACGTTGGATCGATTTCGGATCATTTTTATTCGCGCCGGCTTCGGCTTGAATCCCGATGGCAATACTCTTATCGGCGGAGAGCGCTTTATCTCCGATGGAGACCGCTTTGTCCCCCAGCGCCCAAGCCATATTACCGATGGCAACATCGCCGTCACCGCCGTAACCGCCGTCCCGCTTGTATCCTCCCGCCAACGAGGAGCGACCGATGGCGACACCGTGGTCGGCTTCCGAGAAGGCACGGTAGCCGAGTGCCATGGCGTGTTTACCGAATGCCCCGTCGTTATTGACGTTGGTCCATGCGGGGTCGGCATAGCGGTTCAGATAGTCGCGGGACGGCTCATGATAATCGGGACGTACGCCAAAATACCGGAGTGTCAGTCCGTCATGCTTCAGTTTCTCGCCGATTTTATTCGAAACGTCATCATAGTAGAAAATACGATTCGCAATCGCCTCAGGAAAACTCGTAGGCCCATATTCCGCTTTCGCACCGGGGATTTCTCCGCCGTGGGCAATCTTGTCAAGCAAATATTTGGCAACTTCGTTCTTGACTTCGTCTTTTTCCTGTTGTGTCAAAGCCTGTACATCTGCCGTGCCTCCCGCCAAAAGCGCAGATATGACAAAGACGGCAAGCAGGCTGTTTTTGATGCGTGATTTATTCTTCCCATGTCCTTTCGCCAGCTCGGACGCAACGACCCAGCAGTTTTTCGTCTTACTCCAAATCAACTTATAAATTTTATTCATATTTCCTCCTAAAAAGAGAATCGCAGCTAAAAGCTGCCCCCCCAAAAAATATCGACGCTATTATTGTATTATTATTATAAGCCACATGTCAACGTATATCAAATATTTTCTATATAACTATGTACTATTCTTAATCATGCATGACAGATATCCGGTAAGAAGTATGAAAAAGCACAGGAAATGTAACATCGTTTTCTCAGTTAACACGGGGTTTTCGGAAGAGTGCCATGGAGAAAGGAAATAAAAATTTCAAATTTCTTTTTTCTTATTTTTATTTTTACTTATATAATATAATGAATTCTTTCTCGGTTGTTTGTTGTATCCGAAAAGCAGTGTAGTTTTTTGTGTGAGTCATTTCCATATTTTTCGGTTTTACTCACACTTGCCCCTGCCGTCATTCTTGAGCGGTATCAAGCATACATGAAGAAAAGAAACATAAAAAAAGATTATTATGAGTAGCGAAGAATCCGGCATAGGATAATCGAAATCGCATAGTTAACACCTGCAGTTCCTGCCTGGATTCTTCACTCTGAGTCATTTCCTTTTGTTACATTACAATCATACCGATTTTTACCACCGTTCAAGAATGACAGGCAGGTATTTAGTGCCGTTCTGTAAAAAACGTTCTTTCGTTTTTGCTCCAACCTACCCCTTTCGTCAACCTGTCGGTTGACACTTTAGCCAAGGCAAAGCGTCTCACTCACTTTTACAGCGTCGCTCCGCTCCGTCACAAGTTTCCCTGCGCTGCTTCCGCCCATGTAAAAGGCGTATCTCGATCCGGCCGTGCTGTCGGCAGGCTTATCCCTTGACCGAAATAACCCACTGAATATTCCCATATCTCATCACGCTCCTTCCTGTTTGACGCATGAAAAAAGCACCTGCCTGTGTAATCAGGCAGATGCTTTCTCTTATATCGATTTCCTCTCCCTTAAAATGTCCATAATATTAAGGGAAAGTTATTCTTCTTAAGGGAATGCTACTTTATTCTGTAGTAGCAGGTGCTTTTGCCGCTTCCCTTGCGTCTCAGTTCGCCGGAAGCCACCAGCTTGCGCAGCGCTCCCTCTACGGAACTGACGCTGAGAGACGGACAAAGTTCCCGAATATCCTGTTTGGTAAAACGACCTATCTTGTTTTGCGCTGCAAGCCGCACTATATCCAGTGCGGATCGTTTGATTTCCACAAGGGAGAAACGGTCCTCAAAATCCCTGTAGGCCGCAAGGATCGTTCCAAGAAGGTATTTGATAAACGGGACAGGATCATCTGCTCCCTCATGCCAACCATCCTGTGACGCAGACAGCGCATCATAATATAAATCCTTATTCTTAGCGATCTTCGCTTCCAAAGAAATATATTTTCCGACATAGAATCCGCTTCTGTATAAAAGGAGCGTTGTAAGCAATCTGCTCATACGCCCGTTTCCGTCATTAAACGGATGGATACAAAGAAAATCGTGTATAAAAACAGGAATCGCAATCAGCGGTTCAAGTTCCATATTCCCGATAACACGGTTGTATTCCTCGCACAGCTTGTCCAGCGCAGCCGGCGTCTCGAAAGGCGCAACCGGAGTAAAGAGCGTTTCCCTATGCCCGTCCGGATAAGTCGCACTGATATAGTTCTGTACTGTTTTCGTCCTTCCTGCCACGGGATTATTCATGTGGCTATAGAGGATTTTGTGCAGTTGAAGAATATAGTTCTGTGTAATAGGGATTGCATCAAAGCTCTCGTGAATGATACCAAGCACATCCCTGTAACCTGCGATTTCCTGCTCATCCCGGTTCCTTGGTATTGTTTTCTCTTCAACAAGCTGCCTGATGCGTGTGTTCGTGGTAACAATCCCTTCGATGGCATTTGATGCCTCGGTACTCTGCACCTTGGCTATCTCCACCAATTTCTCAAGTTCCTCCGGTCTCTGCTTCAGATACATCTCCTGTTTTCCGGCCTCTTTGTATATGGCGGCGATAAGCCCCAGCAGATCGGAATCCCACTTTTTATCCCGAATCAATGAGTAGTTGAACACTCTCATTTCCTTACCTCCCATCTTTTACCCTTAAATTTTAGTATATTATAAGGTAAAAATCAAGATATTAAGGGAATAAACCCTTAATATTCCTTTCCATTTAAGGTCAAATATGTAGAGGTCATATGAATAAAATACCGCGGCTGTCGTAGACCGAGACAGTATTGTCATTTCCGCAGCGTATTGCGCGGTCAAGAGCCATGATGGTCGCAATTGCCCCGTCAATCTTTTCCGTGGATTTTTCCTTATCGGCTTTAATATTCCCAGCCGGGTCGGTGCGGATGAAGATGTTGTCCATATTCCACCGAAGGACAGGGTGTCCGCCGTGGGCGATGCGTCCTCCCAATGTAAGCTTCATGAATTCTTTGGTTGGAGGACTCATATCCTTGAACCCTTGTCCAAATGGAACAACGGTAAAGCCCATTCCCTCGAGGTTCTGCACCATCTGCACCGCGCCCCAGCGGTCAAAGGCAATCTCCCGTATATTAAACCTTGTGCCAAGCTCTTCGATAAATTTCTCAATAAAGCCGTAATGAACAACATTTCCCTCCGTGGTCATAAGCAAGCCCTGACGCTCCCACAGGTCGTAGGGAACATGATCGCGCTTTACCCGAAGGTCAAGAGTATCCTCCGGCACCCAGAAGTACGGCAGGATACTGTATTTGTCCTCCTCATCCTGCGGAGGGAATACCAGCACAAACGCCGTGATGTCCGTGGTACTTGAAAGGTCAAGCCCGCCGTAACAGATTCGCCCTTCCAGATCGTCCTCGCTCACAGCGAAGGAACAGGCATCCCACCTGTCCATCGGCATCCATCTGACGGATTGTTTCACCCACTGGTTAAGACGCAGCTGCCTGAAAGCGTTCTCCTCGCCGGGATTCTGCTTTGCGGAGTCGCAGGCGGCTTTTACCTTGTCAATGCCAACCGTGATACCGAGCGAGGGATTTGCCTTTTTCCACACGGCGGGATCAGTCCAGTCCTCCGACTCGTCCGCACCATAGATAACAGGATAGAAGGTCGAATCGATTTTCCTTCCGCTCATGATGTCGAGAGCCTTCTCATGCTGTTCATAGCAGATGGAATGCGTATCATTGCCTGCCGTGGTAATGAGGAAGAACAGCGGCTGCATCCTCGCATCGCCGGAGCCCTTGGTCATGACGTCAAACAGCTTTCTGTTCGGCTGGGTATGCAGTTCATCGAAGATAACGCCGTGGGTATTAAAGCCGTGCTTGTTCGCCACATCCGCCGAAAGCACCTGGTAAAAGCTGTGCGTGGGCAGATATTCGAGCCGTTTCTGCGATGCGAGTATCTTCACGCGCTTGGAAAGCGCAGGACAGAACCGCACCATATCCACAGCGACATCGAAAACAATCTTTGCCTGGTTCCTGTCCGCGGCGCAACCGTAGACCTCGGCTCGTTCCTCGCCATCGCCGCAGGTGAGCAGGAGCGCCACAGCCGCCGCAAGTTCCGACTTGCCTTGCTTTTTCGGAATCTCAATATATGCGGTACTGAACTGCCTGTAGCCGTTTTTCTTTATCACACCGAACAGGTCGCGGATTATCTGCTCCTGCCAGTCGATAAGCTCGAAGGGCTTTCCCGCCCATGTGCCTTTGGTATGGCACAGCTGCTCGATGAACATCACGGCATAATCAGCGAGGTTCTTGTCATAGCGGGAGGTATCCGCCATGAACTTGGTAGGCTTATATTTCTTCAGTTTCCGTACTGCCAACGGCGTCTCCTCCTTCCGAAAATGGCATAAAAACAGCCGCATCTCTGCGACTTTCTAAAATCTGTCTGTACGAGAGACAGAGCCTTGCGGCCCGTCCCTTTTGCTGTTTTTTCTCTGTGTCTTACTGCTGCATCGCCCAGGCGATTGCGTGGCCTTCATCCTCAAACTCGACCTCGCTGACCGCCGCCAGTCCGATGGTGCTTTCGCAAGTCTTCCTGCCGTCTTCGAGGTACTCGTAAACCGCTCCGAAATAGGAAGGCTTGTTCTGCCCATTGTAGTAGTACCCGGCAAGCAGCACCTTATCTCCGAAGTTCAGCATCTTGCTTCGGCGGCATTCCATGTCCTCCGGCGTGGTGGGATTCGACAGCCTGTATTTTCTCATTCCTTCGTTGATTGTCATCATCGTATCCTCCGTTTCTTTCGGCATGTACATATATCACTACGGATATACCAGCAAGTCTTTTCTGTAGTTTTTCAAAGAAATATGCAGAATTATTCCTCGCCGGTGAGGATGAATCGGATGTATTCCTTTCGGTTTTCCTTAAGGTAATTTACCAGTTCATAGAAACCCATTTCATAAGCAATCCGCTGAACAGCATTCACATCAAACATATTGGTAAGCGCGGTATCTCGCACGGCAAGAATCTGCTTCCTTATTTTCATATCCATCAGTCGCACCTCCTGCATAAATCCTCGCCGTAAGCGATGGATAGCCCGCAGCCGTTATCCCAGCGAACCATAATGGAGCCGATATCATCCACGCCGATAACCGTGCCTTTGGTTCCAATCGGCGGAGCCTGCACATCCTCCATCCGTACCAGTTCCACCCGTGTTCCTGCAGGATACTCCCTGCGGATGCGGTCGACCGTTTCCTTATTCGGAAATCTCATGGTCAGCGCCTCCGTTCTTGAATGCCGAAGACCCTGTGAGGTTCTTCAGCAGGATTTTCCGCTCGGCCTTGTACTCCGCACCGATGAATCCCAGCCGCAGGAGGAAGCAGCGGAATGCGTACTTCTCGTTGTCCACATCCTTTTCCGTGGCGATCACTCGCTTGGCATTTCTGCTCATCTCGCAGAGCGCGGCAATGAAATGCGTGCAGGCCTTCACCGAATCCGCGTCCGGCAGTTCCGCAAACCAGGGGAAGGAAACCCTGTCCTCCTTGATCTCGATTCGGAGGTCCTCGATGCCGAGAGCCTTTCGGATGAGCGTTCCCTTGGCATCCAACAGCTTGGTGAGGTTGCCCACCGAAACCTTATCGAGCAAAATCTCCACCGTAAGGCCTCCTGTTTCGCCCTGTGGCGCATTTTCTTCGGCTTCGGATACTTTCTCAACCTCCGCATCCGCGCCGTCCTGCGGCTCACAGTCGAAGCCTGCGGCGGCGATGGCTTCAATCACCTGCTCGACCTCCTCGCTGTCGGCACGATCGTCAAATTCGAGTGTGCCGTCCTTGGTGACCGTAAGGTAATCGATTTCGTAATTGCAGGTCGGCATGAATTTGTATTCCGCCTTCGCTCCCGTGGTGTCGGAGATGACCTTGACCAGTTTCTTGCGCCGTGCGCCTGTGACGTTGTACTTTACTTGCATTGCGTTTACCTCCGCTTTCGCTTGATTTTCTGTGCCTTGCAGCTGTTATATACATCACTCTAAAGCCCTAAAATAGCAAGCGAATAACGGGATTTTCTTTGTAGAATTATCGCCAGAATATCAGACTCGGAACTGTGAGTAGTACACAATGCCTGACAGCACGAAAACAGCGCACGGGAGTGCGATACCGTTGCCCCACATCTTATATTCGGCGGAGTCCGTATGCGGATCGGAGAGCCACTTGATTATCTGCTTGTCCGTTTTCGGTTTGGATGCGCCGGACACGACATTCCTGTGCGTTTCAAAAACATCCCTCCAGGAAGCAAGCTCCTCATCGGTCGGATCATCCGTTCCGAGGTCAGCGCACCACCAGTCCGGGAATCCCTGCAGCCTTGCACACTCGGTGGGAGTGAGCCTTCGTACGATGTAATACGGCTCCTCGATTACGGTCGGCGGATCTTTGTAATCCGTAGCGACCAGCGTATTCGCCACATCTTCCTCAGTCTCTGTGTGGTAGGAATTCTTGCTCGTGGTATAGACGGGATGAGCGACAGCGCCGGGACCTTTTGCCACCATAGTCGGCTCGACCTCTTCCTCGATGGCAAGACCGAACCGCGCGTTCTGTCCCATGTTGTATGTCGCACGGTCTATGCCGTAAGCCACACCATGCTGTTCCGTAGCGTTTAAGGTATAGCTGACGTTCTCTTCAGAATAGCCGCTGCCCTTGTGAGAAGGTCTTGTGCCGTTTCCCTCGATGGCAACCACGGCAATGCCGCCCTGGTTGCATCCGGAATCTGCGCACCTTGTATCGAGCGTCCGAGAGGTTTCAGCCTCGTAAATCCCTGCGTGAGGATTATCTGAAAGCATCGCATGGCTTTTATCCGAACTGATGCCGTAGGCTTTGACCTCCACCACGGCCACGCCCCCTTGGTTGGAATTGGGAGCGTTGCCGCCTGTGTCGATGGTTCTTGCCGTATCGGTCTCATAGCAATTTTGCCTTGCATTCCGTGTGGCTTCGGATGTGAAACGCACATCGTAGGTTTTCGGCTTCTGCACTACAAGCGGCTGGTTGTTGCCGCCTGTTCCGAAGGTAGCAAGGACGGTCTGCGATTTATCAAGCGGTCCCGTGTATCTCGTGTCCTGCGAGTGATTCTCAAACATCAGCGCCGCAGGAACGACGCCGGCACGGAGTGTAGGGGATTTTTCTTCCTCATAGCCGATAGAACGGCTCTTTTCAGAGTGTTCCGTACAGAACCCCGCCGAACCCATGACCACAGGCGGATGATGCGCCTTTGCTCGTAACGTTCCCGTCACATCCTCAGTGATATCCATACGCTGCCCGCCTTGGTCATTCAGGCAAATACCGCCTGCCTCTCCAATGCCGCTTTCAGCACCTCCGGCAGTTCTTTGCCACGCTTTGAAGCCCTCGAAAGGATGCCCTGACAGGCCTTCGGACTCAAATAATATCTTTCCGGCACACAGTCCATCAAAATCTGCGACAAGGTAGATGCGTTTTCTTCTCTGGGGAACTCCCCAGTATTGAGCATCAAATACCCTCCATGCGACTGAGAAACCGTCTGCCAGGACAAGTCCTGCGTTCGGCCATTTGTCATATCGAGGAATATCAGCTTTGTTTTCTTTGACCGAGCAGACCGCTTCGAGGACTGCTCTGAAATCCTCGCCCTTGTTTGAGGAGAATGCGCCTGTGACGTTCTCCCAGATGATGTATTTCGGATATTCGCCATTGGTAGCCTCCCTCATTTCTTTGACGATCCTGATTGCCTCATAAAAAAGAGAAGACCGACAACCTCTCAGACCTTCCCGTTTGCCCGCTATGCTCATGTCCTAGCAAGGCGAGCCGAATGTGATAATGTCAACCGGCTCTATTTTGCCGCCGTCCATCTTTGATACGTCGCCGTAGCGCTTTACCTGCGGAAAACGCTTTGTGGTTACCCTGATTGGGAAAGGCTCTACCTCTGAAGCCCACACGGGCACCACTCCGGAGATAAGCCCCGCAAGCGGAAATCCCCCGCTTCCATCAAAGAGGGAGCCGAGTTTCATTTTACTCTCCATCCGGCGCCTCCAGTTCCGCATAGTTGTATATCTTGCCGTCCCTCTCTACGGAAACCTTGTCCGCGGAGCCGACCTGCTCGATATACCTCTTCACGATGACATCGCAGTATTTCTCATCCAGTTCTATGGTGGCGCAGTTCCTGTCCGTCTGTTCGCAGGCAATCAGCGTGGAACCGCTGCCGCCGAACGGATCGAGTACGAGTGTGTTGCTCATGGATGAATTCTGAATCGGATATGCCAAAAGCGGTATGGGCTTCATGGTCGGATGATCCGTATTCTTTTTTGTTTTCTCAAACTCCCATATCGTGGTCTGCTTGCGGTCGGAGTACCATTGGTGCCTGCCTTTTTTCTTCCAGCCGAAAAGGCAAGGCTCGTGTTGCCATTGGTAAGGGGAGCGTCCAAGTACAAGACTTGGTTTCTTCCAGATACAACAGCCGGAGAGATAAAATCCCGCGTCCGAGAATGCCTTTCTGAAATTCAGACCTTCTGTATCCGCATGGAACACATAGATGGACGCATCGTCCGCCATGACCTTTTCAATTTTGGAAAAGGCATCGAAGAGGAACTGATAGAACTTCTCGTCAGCCAGGTTGTCATTCTTGATTTTTCCGGCAGCCCCTTCGTAGTCCACATTGTAGGGAGGATCGGTAACCACGAGGTTTGCTTTTCGTCCCTGCATGAGCGTATCAAAGGTTTCCGCTTTCGTGGAGTCGCCGCAGACCAGTCTGTGCCGTCCGAGCGTCCACACATCGCCGCTCTTGGAGAAAGTTGGCTTTTCCAGTTCCTCATCTACATCGAAATCGTCCTCCTGCACATCGGAATCGTCTCCAAACAGGCCGGCAATCTCCACCTCGTCAAAGCCCGTGAGGGAAAGGTCAAAAGCCTCTGCCTGCAGAGCTTCGATCTCAACTCGCAGAAGTTCTTCGTCCCAGCCGGCGTCCATCGCCATACGGTTGTCGGCAATGATGTAGGCTTTCTTCTGCGCCTCGGTAAGATAATCCACAAGCACACAGGGTACTTCCTTGATACCCTCCTCCTTGGCGGCGAAGATGCGGCCGTGACCTGCGATAACATTGAAATCCCTGTCGATAATCACAGGATTGATGAATCCGAACTCCCGCAAAGAAGCCCGGAGTTTATTTGCGTCATCGGAGAGAATCCCTGTGTTGGAACGATTCTATTTCTTTATCAAAGGAGGGTTTAATCACATGTCCCAAGCAAACGGACTTTTAGAACGATTATTCCATTTATCTGAACATAATACGACGGTGCGGCGCGAATGCCTGGCAGGTCTTACGACCTTCGTCTCCATGGCCTACATTCTCTTCGTCAATCCCATCATCTTAGGCGATGCCGGCATGGATCCCGGTGCCGTCTTTACGGCTACGGCTTTATCGGCTATCATGGGCTGCCTGCTCATGGGCTTTTTGGCCAACTACCCCATCGCCATTGCCCCGGGTCTGGGCGACAACGCCTTTTTCACTTATTCCATCGTCCTGGCTATGGGAATGCCCTGGCAGCAGGCCATGGGCGGCGTCTTCATTGCATCCATCTTATTTACCTTGGTATCCTTATTCAAACTGCGTGAAATCATCATCGACGCCATTCCTCAGGACTTAAAGTACGCCATGGCTGCCGGTATCGGCATCTTCATCTCCTTCGTCGGCCTTCAAGGCGGCGGCATCGTCATGGCCGACCCGTCGTCGATGGTCGCCATCGGTTCCTTTAAGGTCGCAACGACGTGGCTGACTATTTTCGGTATCTTCGTCACGGCCATGCTCATGGCTAAAAAGGTTCCCGGCGCGATTTTTTACGGGATCGTCCTGACGGCTATTTTGGGCCTTGTCACTAATCTCATCCCCTTGCCGGACAGCATCATTTCCATGGCTCCGAGCTTGGAACCGACCTTCGGCGTCGGCGTCGCCAACATGGGCGCCATCGTCACCGACCCGCAGATGTGGGCCGTCGTCGTCATCTTCTTCCTGGTCGCCTTCTTCGATACGGCCGGAACCCTGATTGGTCTTGCTCAGCAGGCCGGCATCATGCAAAATGGCAAGATGCCCCGCATCGGGAAAGCCCTCATGGCCGATTCGCTTTCCATGCTCGGCGGGGCCGTCATGGGAACGACACCGACTGCCGCTTACGTCGAATCGTCGGCCGGTATCGCCGTCGGTGCCCGGACGGGCCTTACGGCCATTGTCGTCGCCATTCTCTTTGGCTTCAGCATGATTTTCTCGCCCCTCTTGTCGGTCGTTACGGCTCAGGTCACGGCACCGGCCCTGATCATCATCGGCGTCCTCATGACGTCGTCTCTCCGCGAAATTCATTGGGATCAATTCGAAACGGCCTTCCCGGCCTTCTTGGTCATCATCGGCATGCCCCTGACCTTTAACATTTCCTACGGCATCGCCTTCGGCTTCCTCTTCTACCCGATTCTGATGACCATTGCCGGCCGCCGGAAAGAACTGAATCCCCTCATTTGGGTCATGTTCGTCCTGTTCCTCATCTTATTGTATACTTTGACGATACTTAAATTCTAAGGAGGTCTGTCCATGCTTACGAAAGAATTATTATCCGACTATATCGATGCCGGCGCGGCCAAAATCAAGGCCGACCTGGCCATCGTCGGCGGTACCTTGATCAACGTCAACACCGGCGAATACTACAAAGCCGACGTCGCCATGTATAAGGGAAAAATCGTCGCCGTCGAAAGTGATATTTCCGATTACATGGGCCCTGACACCAAAACCGTCGACGGGACAGGAAAATATTTGGCCCCGGGCCTCATCGACTGCCATATCCACGTCGAATGCAGTAAGATGAGCATGACCCGCTTTGCTCAGGCCGTCGTCCCCTGCGGTACGACGAGCATCGTAAGCGGCCTTGACGAATATATTTCCGTCATCGGCGTCGACGGCTTAGGCCCGATTTTTGAAGAAATCGAAGCCTCGCCCTTGAAGGTTTTCTGGGCCTTGCCGTATAAGACGCCCTACACCATCCCGGTCTCGACCATCGCCTACAATGTCACCGCCAAAGACCACGCTAAATACCATCAGGACCCGAACTGCTACGGCATTTGGGAACTCGTCCGCGAAGCCGTCCAAACGAAGGACTCCGATACCCTCGAAGCCTTAGTCTTGGCTCAGAAATACCATCGCCCCATCTTCGGCTGCAGCCCTCTGGCCCGCGGAAAGGACCTTAACGAATACCTCATGAGCGGCGTCCGCGTCGACCATGAAAGCTACGACCATCAGGAATTTTTAGAAAAGGCCCGCAAAGGGATGCACACCATCATCCGCGAATCGGCGGTCACCAAGTTCCTCAAGGAAAATGTCCGGGCCATCACCGAAGGGGCCCCGGGTATTGCCCGCCACACCAGCTTTTGCTCGGATGACGTCCACGCCCGCGGCATCTTAAAGACCGGCCATATCGACAACATGGTGCGCCTGGCCATTGCTGCCGGTCTCGCTCCGATGACGGCTATCCAGATGGCCACCATCAATGCTGCCGAAGCTTATGAAATCGACGACCGCGTCGGCTCCATTGCGCCCGGTAAAGATGCCGACATCCTCCTCGTCGACCAGCCAGGGACCTTCACCGTCGAAACGGTCATCAGTAAAGGCATGGTCATCACTGAAAACAAGAAAAACGTCTTCACCTATACCGTACCGGCTCGCGATGCAGCCTTGTTACATACGGTACAGCACGAAAAAATGCAGCCTCTCGATTTTGCCTATCACGTCGACCTCAACGAAGGCACAGCTGTCGTCGAAACCATCGACAGCGTCGGCCCCTTCATGCGCAAACGCCGTGACGTCGAACTCGATGTAAAAGACGGCATCGTTCGTCCGAGTGCCGAAAAAGACGTGGCCTTAGTCTCGGTCATCGAACGCTATGGTAAGAACGGCAACGTCTCGAAAGGCTTCATCTCCGGCTGGTCCCTAACTAAGGGTGCCATTGCCACGACGGCTGCTCCCGATGACAACAACCTCGTCGTCGCTGGTGCCAACTACGAAGATATGGCATTGGCAGCCAATACCCTCATCGAACACGGCGGCGGACAGGTCGTCGTCCTCGACGGGAAAATCGTATCCTTCCTGTCCCTGCCTATTGCCGGCATCGCCTCCGATATGACGCCGGAAGACTTGGCTCAGAAAGAAAACGAACTCGATGAAGCTGCCAAGACCTTGGGCAGCCGCCTGCCGGACCCCATATTCTACCTCTCCTTCCTGCCCATTACGGCCATTCCCGACCTTGCCATCACCGACGGCGGCAATGTCGACTATACGAAACTGGCTTACTTCGACCCCATTTTACAACTGAAACCATAATCCTTTGACAGAAAGACAAAATTTATAGCACCATACAAAAATCGCCCCCATGACATAGAACGACTACGTCATGGGGGCGATTCCATTTATAACACGTTTCTTTTAAGCACTAGCGATTATAAAAAGATGATCATATCACCGATCATAATACGCGGAACCCTTTTGCCCTCCAAGGCAATTTGGCCGGGCATTTCAGCTTTTATCCCGACTCCGAAAACAAGGGTGCAGTGGCCATGTTCCTTCAAGGTCTGATTAGCTTCTGAGCCGACGTCACTGACCTGATATTCTTCATCGGCAATGAGCAGTTTATCGCCGACTTCAATCGGCTGGGTCAGGGTACTCTTCGTATGGGACACGACCATATTTTCATAGGCATAGGGAACGTCGTTATCGAAGATAATAATGCTGTTTCGTATTTTCATAAACGACAGGACCGATTCCCCAATCGCAGTAACTTTTGCTTCGTATTTCATAATAGCAGCTCCTTTCTGTATCGCTTAGAAACGAATAGATATCCTAAGCCTTCCACCATATCGGTAACAGAGGTTCAGCAAATAACACCTTGCTGTATGCCTTAAAATATAACAGATATTCCCAGCGTTAGCAAGATAGCAGTGACAGAAGCTAAACAAGTCGCAACGGTATATGATTTTAAGGCCCCTTCTACGGTCAGGCCGAAGTATTCCTTAACAATCCAGAAACCGGAGTCCGTAACGTGAGAGAAGCAAATGGCGCCGGAGCCGACAGCCAGGCAAACAATGGCCGGGTCCAATCCGGGATACTGCGGCAGCAGCGGCAAGACAATACCGGCAGACGTCATCATCGATACCGTAGCCGAACCCACAGAGAATCGCATGATAGCTGCAACAACCCAGGCTAAAATCAAAGGATTCATATGGATTGACATGAGAATAGAACCTAATTGAGTTCCCAATCCGCTATCCAATAAGATTCGATTGAAAGCCCCGCCGGCCCCGATGACCAGCAGGATACCGGCAACCGGTCCGAAGGACTGTTCCGTGAATTTCAACAATTCTTTCATCATGCGCCCGCGGTGAAGCCCCAAAGACCAGTAAGCAAAGAATGCAGAAATCAAGAGTGCCGTAATCGGATTGCCGATGAAGTCAATAATCATACTGGCTTCGGTTCCCTTCCACGGAGAAAGATCGAATAACGTTTTAGAAACCATGATAATCATCGGTAAGAGTATGGTCAACAGGGTAATGCCAAAGTTAGGCAGTTCACTGTCAGGAACTTCATCATACGTTTCGCGGACCGAGTCCATATCCGACGAAATTCTCTTATGAATGAGACTGGTCCAAATGGGACCGCCGACAGCTGCGCAGATGGTACAAATCAAAAGGCCCAGTAAAATAACCTTGCCGACATCGGCTCCTAAAGTGTCGACGATGGCCATGGCAGCCGGATGAGGCGGCAGCATGCAGTGGACAACCTGCAGGGATACGCCGATGGGGACCCCAATGGCAATGATCGATAAGCCCGTGGCCCGGGCGACACTAATGACTAATGGAATCAACAGGACAAAGCCAACTTGGAAGAATACGGGAATCCCGGTAATTAAGCCGACAAACATCATGGCCCAATTGGCTTTTTTCTTACCAAAGCGGTTGATAAGGGTCCGAGCCAGCCGTTCAGCCCCGCCGGACGTTTCCAGCATTTTCCCTAAAATACTGCCAAAGCCCAATACAGTAGCTAAAAAACCAAGGGTACTTCCCATGCCGGCCTCAATAGATTTACAAATTTGCAGCAGCGGCATACCGGTTACAAAGCCGACGAAGAAGCAAGCGATGACGAGGCTGACAAAGGCATGTAAATGAAGCCTCATGATTAAAACGACGACCAATATAATGGCAGCCAACAAGGTTCCGACTAAGAAAATAAGGTCCACAATACGTCCCCCCTATTCAGATAAATCAAGCCAAGGTAAATAAGAGGCTACTACTTTGGTCATTGTTTGTTCGGCCGCTTTTGTTACCTCTTCAAAACGTGTGTTTTCATTCATATGTTCAGCCAAGAAGGCTCTGGCGGCCTTCACACCGGCTGTCGATACTTCCGTGTTGATATTAACTTTGCGAATGCCAAGTCGAATAGCTTTTTGCAAGTCTTCTTTAGGAATACCGGAACTGCCATGCAGTACCAAAGGCGTCGTGACGGCCTGTGCAATGTCTGCCAGCCGCTGGAAGTCGAGCTTCGGCGTGCCCTTATAGATGCCATGAGCGTTGCCGATGGCGATGGCGACGGCATCAACTCCGGATGCGGCAGTATAAGCTGCCACATCCCGGACTTGAGTATGGGTATCTTCATTTCCGACCGGCCCCTGTCCCGTTTCCTCATTTAAGTACCCCAGCTCTCCTTCAACGCTGACATGGACGGCGTGGGAAATCCGAACAATTTCGGCGCTTCGGGATGCATTTTCGGCGACAGGAAGATGCGATCCGTCATACATGATAGACGTAAATCCTGCCCGGATGGCACGAATGACATTGCTTTCCTGTTTGCAGTGATCTAAATGAAGCACGATGGGTTGACTTGAGGTATGACCATAAAACTTTACTAATTCAGCCATGGCTTCTATCGGCATATGTTGGTCGTATTTTTCGCCAAAAGAAAGGATAACGGCATGATTTGAGGCTTTGGTCGCTGCCAATACGGCTTGTAACGATTCTACATTGTAAACATTGAAGGCTCCGACAGCCATTTTCTTTGCCGAGGCCGCTTTCAACATCGTTCGTAAGTTAATCAGCATCGTGCGTCACCTATCTCTTACTTAACATGGATACGACGTCCCGCAGCGTCGTTACGGCACCGACGTTCCCCGGGAAGATAATGTACGCCATATTGGGGAATTTGGCTTCTGCCCCTGTTTTCCAAACGGGAATCCCCGGAGATACCTGTCCCAAAACCAGGGCTTTTTTTACACTAAGGCCTTTGGTACCGACGTCACTGGACGTAATCCCGCCTTTGGCGATCAAGAAGGCCGGCTGAACAGAGAGGCGATGAACAATACTGGTAATGGCTTCGGAAATTTTAACAGAAATCCGTAAGGATTCTTCTTCCGACCCGGCATCGAAGCGTTTCCGCCCCGTATAGACGGCAACGGTCGTACCTTGCTTGATGGCTTCTTCTGTCGTCTTTACAATGCGCTGTAATTCAGCTTCCAGTTTTTCCGGTTCCAATACCAAGAGGTGATTGAATTCGATGAATTTTACCTGTTCGCAGGTCTTTAATTCATTCAATTGATCCGTCGTCTTCTTGACATGGGAGCCGATAATGATTAACCCGCCATTGGTATTTCCTTTTACAATGAGTTCTTCTTTTTGGAGAAGGGCTTTATCGGGAACATTGCCGATAACTTTAGGCCAGGCAGCTGCCGTACGGAAGAGGAACTTCTTTCCGGCTTTCAGCGCCCGAATCATGGCGATGGCAAAGACTTGTACATCTTCGTAATCGACAGCGTTGACGATGACTTTGTTGAAGTCTTTTACTTCCATCAACTGTTTTTCGATTGCATCGACGCGGAGATTTCGTAAATCATCTAAGGAAATATACGTCGTATCGGAAGCCTTATATAAGCCTTTCGTTTTTTCTTCAATATAGGCACCCATTTCAGAAGCCGTATAGCCAAAGGTCTTATCTTTAGCAAATTCCGTGTCGCCGGCAGGAACCAGATTGTCCCCTTCTTGGACATAATGGATGTTTCCGATGGTGAAGCGGCCCCCTTCTTTGAAGAAAGGCATTAAGACTTCGCCGTCGATAAGGCCATTATGTTCGCCTTCCAAGGTCTTACGAAGGGTATCTGTTTCTAAGGGATAGTGGCCGCGCAGGGTTGAATCACTGCGGCTGATAATCATGAAGTCTTTTCCTGTTTTTTTCGCTTCGGCCAAAATTCGTTCGGCAATGATCTGATGGACTTCTTGTGTATGAGCTGCTGAGAAAGCACGTGAATTGGTCAAGATAAAGAATATCGAATTATCTTCTGCAAAGCCGTCGGCAATGCTTTCCGGGGACCAATCAGTATATACATGAATGCCGTTAACCGTTTGTACCCCCGTCGGATCATCGTCAAGGACGATGATTTTCTTATTGAAATCTTTCATTTCATCGGCTAATAATTTTTTTACTTGTTCAGGATTGCCATTGGGAATCCGGGCAAAAAGTTCCGTTTTTAATATGCTCATGATGATTTCTCCTTATTCCTCGTTCGTTTTAACAATAACGCCGGAAATATTTTCGTAGAATTGAACAATACCGCTGTGGTCGTCCATCAAATGACCGGTAGATTTCAGACTGTTCATGATTTGCTGCAGGCTGCTGGTCAGTATGAGCGGTAAGTCTAACCCGTTGGCCGTAGCCATAACATTATTGATATCTTTTAAGTTGATGCGAATCGGTCCGCCCGGTTTAAAGTTACGGCTGTACATCATCGGAGCTTTGGCATCAAGAACGGCACTGCCGGCCAAACCGCCGCGAATGGCTTCATACACTTTTTTCGGATCGGCTCCGGCTTTTGTTGCCAGAATAAGGGCTTCCGATACAGCCGCGATATTCAGATTGACGATAACCTGGTTTGCCAGTTTCGCAATGGAACCGCTGCCATTAGGGCCGATTAAGGTAATCGAAGAACCCATGGCTTCAAATACATCATGGACTTTGTCGACGACTTCCTGTTTGCCGCCAATCATAATAGCCAAGGTGCCGGCGACGGCCCCCGGTTCACCGCCGCTGACCGGTGCATCTAAAAAGTGGCATCCCTTGCTTTCAGCAAGCTTGGCAAATTCCTGAGATTCAATAGCCGTAACCGAGCTCATATCGACAATGACGGCGCCTTCGGGAATACCGGCCAACACCCCGTCTTCCCCTTCTAAAAGGGAGCGAACGATAGGACCACTGGGAACCATAGTAATGACAACGTCTTTTCCCTGTGCTGCCTGTTTGGGAGACGTCCCGGCAATGGCTCCGGCTTCTGCCATTTCTTGAACGGCAGCCGGAAGGATATCGTAGGCTGTGACTTCAAAACCAGCTTTCAGCAAATTCTTTACCATCGGTTTTCCCATAATACCTAAGCCAATAAATCCGATTTTTTTCATTATAATTACCTCCTGAAAATTAATTACCATGTAACATACTACTCGCATTAAAAATAATTACGCACTTAGTAGTGCGTAGCATACTACTTAAAGTAAAAGTAAAACGCAGGAATCCTGCGCCGTACTTCTATAAGGAGCCTTTCGCCCCTAGTACAATGGCCGTCTCTTCCATATGCTTTCGAAAGGCAGATACCGCCCTATCGCTGTCACCGGTCAAGATAGCATCTAAGATTTGCTGATGTTCCTCATAAGCCTTCCCATGGCGATGTGTACTTCGAAGGGAATGAACCGTCGCCAATTCGATTTTCGTACGCATGAGGTTCGCCATACGAGTTAAATAGGCATTCTGCGGAAAATCTACAATTAAATGATGGAACTGGATATCAGCCTTCATGAATTCATAATGGGATTCATCGTCATCAGAATATCCGGCTTCTGTCTTTTGACATTCCATCAATGCAGTGACAGTCTCCTGCCATCGCTTGTCATGGGGGTGATTGGCAAGACACAGCACCGCGTAACCTTCAATAGCCAAACGGGCCTGTAAAATTTGCCGCAAGTCATCGGGAGATGTTGCTTTTACACCAAATCCACGATTATTGAAGATTTCAATGAGGTCATCATTCTTCAGCTGTAAAACAGCTTCGCGTACCGGCGTGCGGGATACGTTCAACTTGTCGGCAAATTGTTTTTCAGAATAAACTTCACCGGGCAATAACTCACCCTTTACAATTGCTTCTTTTAAGTATTGATAGATTTGATCTTTATACGATACTTTTTTTAACATGATGAACTCCTTCGTCGGTAACTCGCATCTTGTATGTAGCATACTACTAACGTAAAAAAAAGTCAAGAAGATTTCAATTGTTTTACATTGAATTTTTCCAGTGCTTTACATGTTCTATATGTTCCTTTGGTATGCTGTAAAAAATAGACTAAAAGGTGGGATTTTTATGGCAAAGACTTATGTGCTCGATACGAATGTCTTGATTCAGGCTCCGTATGCTATGCAGTGTTTTGAAGATAATCATGTCGTTATTCCCCTGGTTGTCGTGGAAGAATTGGATGGACTGAAAAAAGCGGATGGTGAACGCGGGTTCAATGCCCGGCAAGCCATCCGCTTTTTGGAACGTTTAAGGCTCCGCGGCAATTTACTGGACGGCGTTGCCCTTGATAACGGCGGCATGGTACGTATCGAGATTAATTGCGTCCACGAGGCGCTGCCGGAATCGCTGCCTGACGATCAGGCCGATAACCGAATTCTCAAAGTCTGCTGCCACCTGCAAAGCTGTCAGCCCATTTTGGTCACCAAAGACTTGGTGCTGCGGCTCAAAGCCCAGGTGCTGAATATTGAAGCTCAGGATTTCAGTACGGAACAGGTACTGCCCGAAAAGAACGGCTATACGGGCCGTCAAACTTGTTACGTCCCGGAAAGCGACTTCGATGCCTTTTTAGAAGAGGGCATCGATGCCGGCCGCCTCTACCAAATCGACGACAACGCCCAACGCTACGACGTGACGGTACAGGAAAATGAATTCATCATCTTACAAGCCGACGCTTCCCTTCGTAAGACCCATTTAGGCCGAGTCCATAAAGGGCGCGTCATCCCCCTGACCTACAGCCGCGTTTCTCCCTACGGCATCAAGCCGCGAAATGCCGGCCAGTATTTTATGCAGGAAGCCTTGATGCAGTCGGCGGAAGAAGCGCCGTTGGTCATCATCAAAGGCCAAGCCGGCACGGCCAAGACATTCTACTCGTTAGCCGTAGGCCTCGAAAAAATCATCAACCATCCGACGGGTGAATACCGGCGCATCCTCATCTGCCGGCCGAATGCCCAGTTCGACTCAGATATCGGCTTTTTACCCGGTGACGAACAGGAAAAGATTTCGCCCCTCATGCGGCCTATTATCGATAATTTGGAACAGCTCATCGACAGTAATGAAGCCGAACGCTATGAAAATGAACGAGAACTGGCCGAAAAGATTGAAGAAATCTTCGACCGCCACGTCATTCAAACCGAAGCCTTGAACTTCATCCGCGGCCGTTCCTTGGAAAAGACGTATCTCATCATCGACGAAGCGCAGAACATGACGCCAAATCAGGTAAAAGGCATCATCACCCGTGCCGGCAAGGGCACGAAGATCATCCTCGTCGGCGACCCCAACCAGATTGACCGCCCCTTCCTCGATGAACGGACGAACGGCCTGACCTATGCCGCCGGTAAGATGAAGGGCAGCCCCTTATGCTATCAATTGACCATGCGAGTTGACGAATGCGAACGGTCGCCTTTAGCCCTGGACGCCGTTCAACGCTTATAGATTTTTGTAACGATTACGGTTTCAGATACTGTTGGGATATCGCCGGATTCCACGAGCAGCAGCCGCCCGTTTCTTTTTCAAAGCGCCAGTGCTGGCGGACGTCGGGATACTTTTCGTGATCGACTTCGCTGAGGAACATGTCTAAGGGACGGATGAAATCGCGGTATTCGCCGTACAAGGTCTTGTAGACGACATACGTTTCTTTCGTTGCGGCATCGTCGGCAAGACCGATGATACGGTATCGCTTCTGCTTAAAATGGCGCCACGTTTCCCCCGGTTTGGGCAGTTCCCGGCCGGCTACAAAGGCACTGAGAGCTCCCAAAGACGGCAAAAAAGCGGCTGCCTTCACCCATTTGGCATCGACAAATCCTTGGTCAACCATCGCTTCTAAGAAAGCCTTCATGGGCTGATAGTAGCCGTTGAAATCGAGGAAGGCGAAGCGTCCTTTGAGGTGACCGAGTTTTACTTCACTCATGACCTGGCTGATTTCTTCTAACGTACCGAAGCCTCCGGGAAAAGCCAGGAAGAGGTCGCCCAATTCCATCATCTTCGCTTTGCGTGAAGCCATGTCCGGCGTAACGATGAGCTTTGTCAGGCCCTCCTGTTGGAGCGCCGTATCGATAAATTCCTGAGGCTCTACGCCGATAACGGTGCCGCCCTTTTTTAGGGCTCCGGCAGACAAGGCTCCCATGAGCCCCGTTCGGCTGCCGCCGTAAATCAAAGTATGGCCGTGGTCGGCAATCCAAGCTCCCAAGGCCGAGGCGCAGGCTTCATAACTGGGATCGTTTCCCCGGCTGGCGCCGAGGTAGACTGTAATATTCATCGCACTTCCCTTCTTTCCGCTGTATGTCATGGCTCTTCCCGCCATTGTATGCTACAATAATACTATCTATTATAGCATATGTGAGGAGTATTCCGCTGTATGAAGGGCAGAAAAAGTCAGTATTTCAAAGAGCTTTTTCTATCGAGGTATACGTAAAAGGCGTATTCACAAGAATATTCTTGCGAAACGCCTTTTTCTTATCTATGCGAAAACGAAAGGAGCCGATCCCTTGCCTAAAGAAACAGATGCGCCTAACTTTTTTATCGGCCGCAGCGACACCATTGCCAACAACGACAAATTATCTCATAAATCCCGCCAAAGCCTGTATACGGCCCGGGCGGCCAATACGGTCGACGCCTATCGCTCGGACTGGAACGACTTCTGCGACTGGTGTTCCTACCACGACTTATCGTCCTTTCCGGCGGAACCGGAAACGATTGTAAACTATATCAACGACCTGGCTGACAATGCCAAGGCCAACACCATTGCCCGACGCATCAGTGCCCTCACGGAAAATTTCGATGCCGCCGGTGTCAAAGACAATCCCTGCCGCTTTCCCATCGTCCGCAACGCCCTGCGCGGTATCAAGCGCATGAAGGGCACCATTCAGCACGGTAAGGCACCGGTCCTCTTCGACGACATCAAAGAAATGCTGACCTTCCTCGAAGGCAAGGACATCCAACAGATTCGGGACCGGGCCATCTTGCTGGTCGGATTCTATGGGGCCCTGCGCCGGTCGGAATTGGCCGGCATCGACGTCGAAGATTTAAAATTCACCCGCCTGGGTCTTTTAATCACCCTGCGCAAATCGAAGACCGACCAATTCGACCAGGGCCAGATGATCGCCATCCCCATGGTAAAGGATACGAATCTCTGCGCCGTCACGGCGTTAAAGAATTGGCTCGACATGAGCGGCATCACGACGGGTCCCGTCTTTCGCGGTCTGACCAAAGGACACCATATCCGCAAGACGCGGATCTCCGATAAGGCCATTGCCCTCATCGTCAAGCACTATGCCGAACTCATGGGCATGAACCCCGATGATTACGGGGCCCACAGCCTGCGCCACGGCTTTGCCACATCGGCCGCCCAGCACCACGTCGAGGAACGGCAGATCATGCGCCAGACCCGTCATAAGTCACAGGCCATCGTCCGCCGCTATATCGACGAAGCCGACCGCCTCGTCGACAGTCCGATTTTAAAGATTACCGAAGATAAGTCTTAAGGGACCAGCTGTGCAGCCAAGACTTGCCGCACATGGCCGGCCTTGCCGGAAGCGACAGGCAGGCGCAGGACTTGACCGGGTTGGATGGCACGATCGCCGGTCAGTTTATTTTCATCGAGGATGGACTGGATGACCTGACGTACATCCGTATCTTCATCGACGACGACCGACGCCAGCTGCCAAACGGTCTGCCCCGGTTCAACGCGAACGGAAACGTATTCCTGTGAAGGCTGATAGCTCCAGCCGATTTGGGTGCACATAAAGATAGCCAGGCCAATCAAGGCGACATATTTTAGTAACGGGCCTCTCCCTTTTCGTCTTCTTCTCATGGTTATCACTCCTAAGTAAAAACGAACGTTCTAAGAACAAGTGTTCGTCGACACCCTTATTATAGCTTCGAACAGTTGTTCTTGTCAAGGCGATTTGAACAAATGTTTGATTTTTTTCGGTATTTTCGGTATAATGTGACTAGCTATACTGGAATGATTGTAACTTGCCAGAGACTGGAGTGACTATATATGATTACCAATGAAAAAATGCTGACGACCCGTCAAAAACAGATATTAGAATACATCCGCACCTGTGTCCACCAATTCGGCTATCCCCCGTCGGTCCGGGAAATCTGTAAAGAAGTCGGCCTCAGTTCGACGTCGACGGTCCATGGCTATCTCCATCGCCTGGAAGATCTGGGCTATATCCGCCGCGACCCGGCTAAGAACCGAACGATCGAACTCCTCGACGAAGGTTCGTGGCGTTCGAAGAAGATCGTTCCCCTGCCCCTCGTCGGCCAGGTCCGTGCCGGAGCTCCTATCTTTGCCGAAGAGTGCGTCGAAGACGTCTACCCCTTCCCGGCTGATTTCATCGGCAATGACGACTGCTTCATGCTCATCGTCCAAGGGGACAGCATGAAAAATGCCGGCATCCTCGAAGGCGATCAGCTCATCGTCCGCCATCAGGATACGGCAGAAAACGGTGAAATCGTCGTGGCCCTCATCGACGATGAAGCGACCGTAAAGCGTTATTTCCGCGAAAAAGATGCCATTCGACTCCAACCGGAAAATGATGAATACGAACCGATTTACACGCGAAACTGCAAGATTCTCGGCAAAGTCGTCGGCCTCTACCGTCAATATTAGGAGGTATCTTTATGGTTGATGTTGCTGCGGCAGCTGCCAACAGTGCCCTCTTTGACGGCATCCGCCCCGAAGACCGGTCAGCCATGCTCACCTGCCTCGGTGCCCAGACGAAGACCGTCCGGAAAGGGGAATTCTTGGTTCTGGCCCAAGACGAAGTCCGCTATATCGGCGTCGTCTTAAGCGGTGAAATCCACATGATCCACGAAGACCGCTGGGGCGACAAGGCCGTGTTGGCCGTCATCAAAGAAGGCGGCCTCTTTGGGGAAACCTTCGTCTGCGCTACAATTTTGCAGTCTTTAGTCACCTTCCAAGCCGTCAAGACGACGACCTTCCTGACCTTGCCCTTTCAAAAAGTCCTCCACGTCTGTACACAGGCCTGTCCTTTTCATCATCGGCTCATCGAAAATATGCTGCACCTCATTGCCGCAAAGAACGCCCAGCTCATGGAAAAGTTGGAGATCGTCTCGAAAAAAACCTTGCGCAAAAAGCTGCTGACGTATTTTTCCTTCCAATCAGAAAAGGCCGGCAGCCCGACCTTCACCATTCCCGTGACGCGAAGCCAGCTGGCCGACTACCTCTGTGCCGACCGAACAGCCGTCGCCCGGGAAATGTCGCGCATGAAAGAAGAAGGACTCATCGATGTAAATCAACAGACCGTTACCTTAAACTAAATACAAAAAAGGGAGCACTGCCAAGGCATTTGGCGGTACTCCCTTTTTGCATGCCGTATATTACAGATTTACTTCTTTAAAGCCAGGCCGTCGTGGAAGGCTTTGCCGACGACGGGGCCGATGAGGCGATACGTCTTGGTGCTGCTGTCATACATGATGGGCTGGAGTTTGTCGTAGTCGACGAGCCCGTCGGTGAGGACCGATTCATCGGCTTGCTGAGCTACGATTTTTCCGACGAGGATCCCCGTTTCGTCGTCATAGCTCTTGCATTCGCATTCGAGGGTGACGGGAAATTCTTCGATGATCGGGGCCTTGACGTGGCGGCTTTCATGGACGTGGCAGCCGGCCACTTCGATCTTATTGACGCGGTTCCCCGTTTCGACGCCAAAATAATCGGCCAGGACCATCGTATCCTTGGTCGCAAAGGCAACGGTAAAGGCGCCGGTCTTTTTGACGTTGTCCGTCGTCTTGTGTTTATCCAAAAAGAGTGTGATTTCATCGAAATCGGACTGGGAACCCCAGGCTGCGTTCATGGCATTGGGAACGCCATTTTCATCGTAGGTTCCGATAATGAATACCCCTTCCGGAGCGATACAAGCTTCTTTTCCGGAAAATTCTTTACTCATGATGTCATTCCCCCTTACGGTTATTTTCTTTATTATAGCAGAAACTCGTGGACGATGGATACAGGATGCGGTTAAAAAGGCAAACCCGGCTGCCGCAGACAGGCTTCGGCAGCCGGGTTTATGCCCGATATGACCTTTATTTTGTTACCGTCAGTGTGTCGTCGAAGGACTTACCGGTGACGAGGCGTATGTGACGGTACGTTTCGGTACGGCCGTCTTAGGTGATGAACTGATGCTGGTCGTCGAGTGTGCCTGTTTTTTTGCCGCAGCAATACCGTAAGGAATGGCCAGGAAGACGACGGCGCCGACGAGATTGCCTAAGGTGACCCACAGGAGGTTGTAGCCGAAGCCGGAGAAGCTTACGGCCATGCCGGCCGGATTGAGGAGTCCCAAGGTCAGGACGGTCATATTGGCCACACTGTGTTCAAAGCCGCAGGTAAAGAAGGCGTAGAGACACCAGAAAGTCATGATCAATTTCCCGCTGTCAGACTTGCAGCGGAAGCCGCACCAGACGGCGAGACATACCAAGACGTTGCACAAGATGCCCCGCAGGAAGAGAACCAACGGCGGCAGACTCATTTTGGTCGCGGCGGCTCCTGCCAGGGCCTGTCCGACACTGCCTGCCGTCCCGGCTGCCCCGTAGAAGAGGAACGATAAGATGACGGCGCCAACGAAGTTTCCAGCGTAGCAGACGACCCACAGGTGAACGACGTCGACCAAAGAAACGGTCTTTCCGCGCCAGCCGCTGAAGAGGACGAAGGCGTTACCTGTAAACAATTCTGCCCCGGCCATGATGACCAGGCTGAGGGCGACGCCAAAGGACAGGCCCATGGCAATCTTATTCATCGGAATCGGTCCCAGTGTGCCGCTGACCGTAAAGGCCAGGAGGACGCCGAAGCCGATATAGGCCCCGGCCAGTGCTGACAGGAGAAAATACCCCAAAGGGTTATTTTTTAACAAACGTACCTTGGCAGCCGCACCGGCAGCGGTTGCTGCATATTCTTCATCATACATAGTACCTCGCCTCCTACTTCAAACAAAAATAACGGATGCCGTTCCAATACAACGGCGTACAGACCTCAGCTTTAGGCGGTAAGCTCAGGTCCTTCATGATCCGGCGCAGAAACGCCTCCGGTCCCGTCCAATTGACGATATAGCCGAAATGTTCTTTGCCGCCCGGCACTTCCGGATCCATATATGTTTGGGCGTAGGCGTAGACATGGCTGATGATGTTGATGACGCTGTCGGCGTCGGCCCATTTCAAAAAATCGATGCCCCTGCGGGGATTCTTTTTCCGCAGCGCATCGGATTGAACTGAGGTTCTTTGTCTAATTGGCAAAGACAGTTTGAAAGGTTTCAAAGGATACATCTATCCCCTATCCGTGCCTCTTTCAATCCATGATTTTTTCACATCTTTTGATAACAAATCGCTTTTTTATTTTGTTCTTATTATACCACAAACGAGCCATTCAAATAGTTGTCACTGTAATAAATATTGAAAAAATATCATTATACATATATCAATAAATCATGGTTCTTTTGTCTTTGTTCCGAAAAGACAAAAGCGGCTCCCATAGCGGAAGCCGTTTTTTTGATTCTTTGTCGACTATTCAGCGATTTTTTTAGCCGCCACACCATAGGGAATAGCCAGGAAGAGGATGGCGCCGACGAGGTTCCCTAAGGTAACCCACAGAAGGTTATGTCCGTAGCCTGCCAGGCTGACAGCCATGCCGGCCGGATTGAGGAGTCCCAAGGTCAGGACGGTCATATTGGCCACGCTGTGCTCAAAGCCGCAGGTAAAGAAGGCGTAGAGACACCAGAAAGTCATGATCAGCTTGCCGCTGTCTGATTTACAACGGAAGCCGCACCAGACGGCAAGACAGACCAGGACGTTGCACAAGATGCCCCGCAGGAAGAGGACCTGCGGAGAGAGGCTCATCTTAGTCGCAGCCGCCCCTGCCAAAGCCTGGCCGACACCGCCGGCCGTACCGGCAGCGCCGTAGAAGATAAAAGATAAGATGACGGCGCCGACGAGGTTGCCCAGGTAGCAGACGACCCACAAGCCGATGACGTCGGTCAAGGTAACTGTCTTTTGCCGCCAGCCATTGTAGAGGACCATGGCGTTGCCCGTAAAGAGTTCGGCACCGGCGATGATGACCAAGCTGAGGGCGATGCCAAAGGACAGACCCATGGCGATTTTATTCATCGGAATCGGTCCCAAAGTGCCCCCTACCGTAAAGGACAGGAGGATGCCGAAGCCGATATAGGCACCGGCCAGGGCCGACATAAGAAAGTATCCTAAGGGATTCTTTTTCAATAAGCGGACTTTGGCGGCTGCACCGGCCGCCGTCGCCGCATATTCGTCATGATACATCGTAGTCTGCCCCCTACTTCAATCCCGAGTAGCGGATGCCGTCCCAGTACAGCGGTTTGTAGATTTCGGCCTTCGGCGGCAGATTGACGTCTTTCATGATCCAGCGCAGGAATTCTTCCGTTCCCGTCCGATCGACGATGTAGCCGATGTGTTCCTTGCCGCCCGGCACTTCGGGGTCGATGTATTTCTGAGCGTAGGCGTAGACGTTGCTGATGATCTTGACGACACTGTCAGCGTCGAGCCATTTGATGAAGTCGATGCCCATGCGGGGGTTCTTCTTGCCGCTGCGGCCCAGGAGAGTCATGCGGAAATACTGGGTCTTGCTCCGCGTCCAGGCACGGGTCGGGCAGGCGTGGGCGCAGACGCCGCAGCCGATGCATTTTTCGACGTTGCGGACAGGCCGGTTCTTATCCATCTTCAAGGCTTCGACGGAGAGTTGTTTGCACTTCTTGACGCAGGCACCGCAGCTGATGCAGCGCGTCGGGTCGAACTGGGGCTCGGTCATGCCGATGATGCCGAAGTCATGCATGCGGACCTTGCCGCAGTCGTTGGGGCAGCCCGTGAGAGCGACTTTGACGTGAAGGTCATTTGGGAAAATGGCCTTTTCAATCCGTTCGGCCAGAGCCGTCGTGTCGTAGTTGGCAAAGGGACAGATGCGGTTGCCGACGCAGGCCATGATGTTACGCGTACCGGACGAATCGTAGCCGCGGCCCTTTTCCGACTGGTTGATGCCCAATTCTTCGATGATGGGCTGCAGGGCCTTGTTGACTTCGTCGACCTTTTCAAAGGGAATGCCTAAGATTTCAAAACCCTGCCGGATGGTCAGGTGGACTTCGCCGCTGCCGTAAGTTTCGGCGATTTCCTGAACTTTCCCTAAGACGTCGGCCCGGAGATGGCCGCCGGGAACGCGGACGCGGGCGGATGTTACGCCGCGGTTCTTGGTGACGCGAAAGGCGTTTTTCTTTAACTTGCCACAATTCATATCAATCATCGTTCTTCCCTCCTAGTCGATAAACGAGCGAACGGTCGTATATTTGAATACCGGGCCGTCCTGACAGACGTAGAGCTCGCCGATGCGGCAGTGACCGCATTTACCGAGGCCGCAGCACATCTTGCGCGATTCGGACAACCAAATTTTTTCTTCATCGAAGCCGATTTTTAAGAGTTCCTGAATGGAGAATTTGATCATCATCGGCGGGCCGACGACGACGGCGATGGCGTTGTCGAAGTCCTTGAGCGGCAGCTGTGGGATGTACTGCGTAACCAGGCCGACATTGCCTTCGTAGCCTTCAGGGGCGGCGTCGACGGTGTAGATGAAGTTCATGCCGTCGGCGATCCAGCGTTTCAAATCGTCGCGGAACAAAATGTCGTCCGGCGATTTGAAGCCGGAAATGATGTTCAGGCTCTTACATTCATCCATGTGATCGGCGAAGTAGTCGATGACGCCGTGGACCGGAGACAGGCCGGAACCGCCGGTGATGAGGACGATTTCCTTGCCTTTAAAGATATTGACGTCGAAGCCGTTGCCGTAAGGGCCGCGCATGAAGAAGTGGCCGCCGACGTAATTTTCAAAGATTTCTTCCGTAAGGGAACCGACGCGGCGGATGGTAAAATCCAAGGAATGGTCGGTAATGCCGCTGACGGAAATGGGCGCTTCACCGTATTTCGGGATGGAGATCTCAAAGAACTGGCCGGGCTTTACGGGATGCGTATCGCCGCGGTCGTAAGACATGCGGAAGGTATATTCCACATCGGCGTGTTTGATGACCTCTAAGATTTCTGAGCGAAAAGGCATATATGAATTATTCATGGCCGCTGACCTCCTTCATACCGGCTTCTAATTTTTCGACACAATGAGTAAAGGAAATGTATTCGGGACAGATGGCATCGCACCGGCCGCAGCCGACGCACATCTGGAATCCCGAACGCTTCTTGAAATCGAGGACCTTGTGGAGGACCTTGAAGCGCATCCGTTCGCCGGCTTTCTTGCGGAAACAGAGGCCGCCGGCCACTTCCGTATAGCCGTCGATCATGCACGATGCCTGGACGCGGCGCCGTTCGCCGGCCTGGCCGTTTTCGGTGTAAAACAGATCCTGCATGGACCAGCAGGTGCAGGTCGGACAGGCGACGGTGCAGCGGCCGCACTTGATGCAGCGCTTGTCGTATTCGTCCCAAATGGAGCTCTTAGCAACGGCCGACGTCAGGTTTTCCGGAACCTTGACAGTCAGGCTGTTTTCCATAACGGCGTCGGGCGTGACGTCTACTTCGGCAGCACCCATGGCACGGAGGGCTTCAGCCAGGTCTTCATCCTTACAGTCGATTTCAATCTCATCGCCGTGGACATTGACGGCAGCGTCGTAGTCCGTACTGACGTTGGTGCCCATAGAGACGCAGAAGCAGCCGTCAAAATCGTGGTCGCAGCCCATGAGGACGAATTTCAGTCCGTCGCGGACGCGCTTATAATAGGAATCTTCCGGACCGTTTTCAAGGAACATATAATCGAGGCGCTTCACAGCGTGGAGGTCGCAGCTGCGGAGGAAGACGATAGTCCCTCTCGTCGGACCTTCCGATTCGGTCATACCATGTTCCGTAAAGTACAATAAGGTCTGACTCAGCGGCAGGAGAATATCCTTAAAGGAGTATTCCGACCGTTCGTTCCAATCGATATCGGCCAAATCCGCTACCTTCCCGTAACGAACGACGTCTGTTTCAGAAAAACGACCCGTTCCTTCAAAGACCTTCGGAGCGTAAATGTCATATTTTTTTCTCCAGCTATCGAAGACAGTTTGAAATTTTTCAAGTGATACCGCGTATCCCATAGCAGTCCCTTCTTTCAGTAAATACTTTTTTTCACATATATCGTGACAGCAATCTTATTTCTAGCTTGTCCTTATCATAGCAGGAAGGGACCGTTCAAACTGTTGCCGTCGCAACGGTTATTGAAAAATTCCACAACTAATCATGCTTATAAGTCATCCATAACTCCATTTCCAAAAGACAAAAAAAGTGCCGCTCCCGCCGTGATGTGACCCCAAAAAGTTAGACTTTTATTTCCGAGCAACCCGAAATAGTTGC
>OQVH01000298.1_pt1 | contig 38708 bp, 36 predicted proteins | sample 1691641 | NCBI WGS metagenome assembly OQVH01 (sample SAMN03418286, study PRJEB22391) | human gut metagenome | biome: human-gut; feature: organic feature; material: feces | host: Homo sapiens | place: Italy | collected 2013-04
TGATGTCCTCAAGGGGCCGTCCACGGTGCCGCAGGATTCCACGGAATGAACCAAACCGGTGACGGAGCTTTCTCCGTCCGGATCATGGTTTTGTGGAAAAACCTGCGGCATCCGCTTGCAGTCCGGGTTAACGGGTGTGGAAAGTGCGGTTGATGACCTCCTGCTGCTGTTCCCGGGTCAGCTTGATGAAATTCACGGCATAGCCGGAAACGCGGATGGTAAGCTGCGGGTATTTTTCCGGGTGATCCATGGCGTCGAGAAGCGTTTTCCGTTCCAGTACGTTCACATTAATGTGGTGACCTGTAGCGGCAAAGTAGGCGTCCAGCAGGGAGACGAGCTTGACGCGGCGTTCACGTTCTTCCTTGCCCAGGGCCTGAGGAACGATGGAGAAGGTGTAGGAGATGCCGTCCAGGGAGTCGTCATAGGACAGCTTGGCTACGGAGAGCATGGAGGCCACGGCTCCGTTCCTGTCCCTTCCGTGCATGGGGTTGGCTCCAGGGGCGAACGGTTCCCCGGCTCGGCGGCCGTCCGGCGTGTTGCCCGTCTTTTTGCCGTACACCACGTTGGAGGTGATCGTCAGGATGGACTGGGTGGGCAGGGAATTGCGGTAAGTGTGGAGCCTGCGCAGTTTTTCCATGAAATTGCTGACCAGGCTGCATGCTATGTCGTCCACGCGCGGGTCATTGTTCCCGTAACAGGGGAATTCCCCTTCCGTCTTGAAGTCCACAATCAGCCCTTCTTCATTGCGGATGGCTTTTACGGTGGCATACTTGATGGCGGACAGGGAGTCCGCCGCCACGGAAAGCCCGGCGATTCCCGTAGCCATCGTGCGCAGAATTTCCGGATCATGCAGCGCCATTTCAATGCGTTCATAGCAGTATTTGTCGTGCATGTAGTGGATGATGTTCAGCGCGTCAATGTAAGTTTTGGCGAGCCAGTCCTGCATCTTGTCGTACAGGGCCATCACCTCATCCGCAATGAAGAAGGGCTGATTGTGGACGGGGGAGGGCGGGGCCACCTGCTTGCCCTTGAGTTCATCCACGCCGCCGTTCAGGGCGTAGAGAAGGCACTTGGCGAGGTTGGCGCGCGCTCCGAAGAACTGCATCTGCTTGCCGATGCGCATAGCGGACACGCAGCATGCGATGCCGTAGTCGTCGCCCCAATGCGGGCGCATCAGGTCGTCGTTCTCGTATTGGACGGAGGATGTTTCAATGGAAACCTTGGCGCAGAAGCTTTTGAAGGCTTCCGGCAGGTTCCGGGACCACAGAACGGTCAGGTTCGGTTCCGGAGCCGGCCCCAGGTTGTACAGGGTCTGCAGCATGCGGAAGGAACTGCGGGTGACGAGGGTGCGCCCGTCCTCTCCCATGCCGCCGATGGATTCCGTCACCCAGGTGGGGTCTCCGGAGAACAGGTTATTGTAATCAGGCGTGCGGATGAAACGGACGATGCGCAGCTTCATCACGAACTGGTCGATGATTTCCTGAACTTCCTCTTCCGTGATGAGCCCCTGTTCCAGGTCGCGGGTGAAATAAATGTCGAAGAAAGTGGAAACGCGGCCCAGGGACATGGCCGCTCCGTTCTGTTCCTTCACGGCAGCCAGGTAGCCCAGGTACGTCCATTGCACGGCTTCGCGGGCGTTTGCGGCGGGGCGAGTGAGGTCGCAGCCGTAGGAGGCGCCCAGCTGGGCGAGTTCTTCCAAGGCGCGTATTTGTTCGCTCATTTCTTCGCGCAGACGGATCAGCTCATCCGTAAGGGGGGAATGTTCACGGTTTTTGAGGTCCTTGCGGCGTTCGGCAATCAGCTTATCCGTGCCGTACAGGGCCACCCGGCGGTAGTCCCCGATGATGCGGCCGCGGCCATAGGCGTCCGGAAGGCCGGTAATAATCCCGGCGGAACGGGCCGCCCGGATATCGGAAGTGTAGGCGTCGAAAACGCCTTCATTGTGCGTCTTGCGTATCTTTTTGAAAATGTCTGCGGTTTTCTCGCACATCTTGAACCCGTAGGATTCCAGGGCCTGTTGGGCCATGCGCAAGCCGCCAAAGGGCATCAGGGCCCGTTTCAGGGGGGCGTCCGTCTGGAGGCCTACGACCACTTCCAGTTCCTTGTCAATGTAGCCGGGCTTGTGGGATGTGATGGAGGATACCACTTCTTCATCAGCATCCAGCACGCCGCCGTTGTCTATTTCCCGTTTCAGCAGGACTTTCAGCTCGTCCCATAAACGAAGCGTGCGCTGGGAGGGGTCGGAAAGAAACTCTTCATTGCCGGAATAGGGCGTGTAGTTATGCTGGATGAAATCCCGTACGTCAATGGACTCCGTCCATGCTCCCGGCTTGAATCCCTGCCATTCCTGCGGAAGGGCGGTGGACTCCTTCAAGTCTTTTACTATGCTGATCATAAATAGAATGTAGTGAAGAAGACTGGAGAAAAACGTTCCGCAGCCCCTGAAAGGCTGGAAACGGCAAAACTCCGCGCCGCGTAATTATATCGTGAATTCCGGGGGACAACAAGGCTAATTCTTTGCGAAGAGAACGCGGGTGCGCTGGCTTTGGCATGTTTCACCTGTCTGTCCGTTGCGGAGCGGAAAATGAGGGGAACATGCGATTGCGGAAAAGTGACGGAAGATTATTTCTCTTTACTTTCCTAATCTCTATTGCAGTATCTCAACGCTTACCGTTATGAAATCTTATGCATGCCTTTGTTTATTGCTGGCGGGAGTTTTTTGCGTTGCTTGTTTCTCCGGTGCCTGTGCTGATGAATTGCCGCCCACGCTGAAGCCCCAGGTGAACCCGCGGGCCGTGTATGACTGGAAAAAACGCCATGAAGCAGTGATGGAGCGGAACCGGACCGTCAAACCGGAATATGTCGTCTTTGGTGACAGCATTACCCACCGCTGGGGCGGCGAGCCTTCCGGGGACAACAGGGCTCTCGGAACAGGAAAAACCGCCTGGCATAGCCTGTTTTCTTCCCATGCGGTAACCAATATGGGGTTTGGTTCCGATTACGTGGATAATGCCTATTACCGCTTGCAGCTGGGAGAGCTGGACGGCATTTCTCCGCGGGTCATCATCGTGCTGCTGGGAACCAATAATCTTGGCGGGCGGAAGGATGCTCCCCGGGCCTGCGCAGACAATCTCAAGGCTTTTGTGAGCCTGGCGCGCCGGAAGTGCCCCTCTTCCAAAATCCTGTTGCTGGGCATTCTCCCCAGGGAGGAAAAAAAGCTGGCTCCCCTGATTAGGGAAACCAATAAAATGATATCCGGCCTGGCTGACGGAAACAGCGTGTTTTTCGCCAATCCCGGCGAGGAATTCCTGGGGGAGGACGGAGTGTCCCCAAAACCCGGGCTGCTGGAGGATGGGCTGCATCCCAGTGCCAGGGGGTACGACATACTGGGGAAGTCGTTGAGCGTATTGCTGAAGAAAATGGACGACAAGTACGGCAAGCTGCCCGCTCCCCGGTAGATGAATACGGGGGAGGGCGTTCCTGTTCCGGGAGAGGCCGGGGGATGGATGAAATGGAGCGCGCCTTGGAAGAGGCCGGACACGGTGCTCGCCTGGCCGTGGTTGCGGCAGGATTTGCCGGACGGGCAGTGGTCTTTTTTACTCTGCCGGAGGAAGTGACGCCTGCGATCTTGATGCACGGCAGAATTTGCTTAAACTGAAAACCGGTTTTACTTTTTGATTATGAATTTCCTCTCCTACATACTCGCCATATTGCTGGGGAGTTCCAGTCTGGCATTTTCTGCGCCTTCCATTCCGGCCTCCGCGTTGCCCGCTACCCTGAAGCCGGAGCCCCATCAGCGGGACCCGTATGATTGGAATGCCCGGCATGAAGCCGTTAAAAAAAGAAACCGGGCCGTCAAGCCTGAATACGTGATGATAGGGGACAGCATTACCCACCATTGGGGAGGGGAGCCTTCCGGGGACGGAAAAAATACGGGATCGGGGTCCTGGGAGAAATTATTCGGTCCGCATGCAGCGACGAATATGGGCTTTGGATTTGATTATGTGGATAATGCCTATTACCGTGTCCAAAACGGGGAGCTGGACGGCATTTCTCCGCGGGTCATCATTGTGTTGCTGGGGACCAATAATCTGGGGCACCGCAAGGATACGCCGCAGGCATGTGCGGACAATATCAGGGCATTTGTCCGCCTAGTGCGCCGGAAGTGCCCCTCTTCCAAAATCCTGTTGCTGGGCGTTCTCCCACGGAAGGAGAAAAACCTGGCGGAACCGGTGAAGCAGACGAACAGACTGTTGGCGGAACTGCATAACGGAAAGGACATTTTCTTTGCCGATCCGGGAAAGGCGCTTCTTTCCGCAGATGGTGCTTCTCCGCAGAATGAATTCATGAAGGATGTGGTGCATCCCAATGCCAGGGGGTACGAGGTTTTGGAAAAGGAACTGGCCGTACTCCTGAAAAAGCTTGATGCAAAATACCGGGGAGGGAAGCAGGCGGGAAAGCATTCCTGATGATCGTCTTCTGATGGAAGATAGGATTTTGCTTGAAGGGAAAGCCCCGGTTGAGAAAAATATACGGCCTTTGATATTTAGTTTATGAAAAACCTGTTGTTTGCATTGTTGACCGGTTCCTTTTGTTGCTGTTATGCCCAACAGAAGGCCGCACCCGTTCCGGAACCTGAAGTTGTCGCCACTCCGCCGGCTGATGCGGGGCGCGGCCTTATCCGTGTGGACTCCCGTGAAATACGCCATTATTCCGGTACCCGCAAGGAACCGGATTACCTGGTCAGCAGGGATAACGGAAAAACATGGGAAATGAAGGCCGCTCCGGCTGGCTACCCTCCCAACTACGGTGGCATTCCCAAAGAATCTCCGGCTATTGTGCGCAACCCTCTGACCAGGGAATTCATTCGTGTGCAGCCTATCGGGGGCTTTGTATTTCTTTCCAGGGGTGGGCTGGACGGCAAGTGGCTTGCCGTCACGAATGACGGCAAACTGGAAGAAGACTGGAAAGACCCGGAAAAGAGGAAAAACCTGAAAAAACTGGGCGGCATCATGCGGACCCCCGTTTTTGTGAACAAGGGCCGCAGGGTGATCGTGCCGTTCCACAACATGGGCGGCGGCACCAAGTTCCATATTTCCGATGACGGGGGGCTGACCTGGCATGTATCCAGGAACGGTGTTACTTCCCCCAGACATGAAGCCAGGCCCCCCCACCAGGGCGTCAGATGGTTCAACAATGCCGTGGAAGCCACGGTTTTGGAAATGAAAGACGGTACGTTGTGGGCGCTTGCCCGCACCTCCCAGGACCAGGCGTGGCAGGCTTTTTCCAAGGATTACGGGGAAACGTGGAGCAAACCGGAGCCTTCCCGCTTTTTCGGCACCCTGACCATGAACACGTTGGGACGCCTGGATGACGGAACTATCGTTTCCCTGTGGACGAATACAATGGCTCTGCCTGAAAACGCCACAGCTGGCAACGGAACGTGGGAGGATGTATTCACCAACCGTGATTCCCACCACATTGCTATGTCCGGGGACGAGGGCAAAACCTGGTACGGGTTCCGGGAGATTATCCTGGACGAACACCGCAACCATCCCGGCTATGCTACGCTGGATGGTCCGGAAGACCGCGGCAAACATCAGAGCGAAATGGTGCAGCTGGACAAAAACCGCATCCTTATTTCCCTGGGGCAGCATAAAAACCACCGCCGCCTGGTTATTGTGGACCGCCGCTGGGTAGGGGCCAAGACGCGTGCCACGCAGACGGGGAAAGATTTGGATTCCCAGTGGACCATTCACACTTATATCCCCCAGAAAAAAGGCCATTGCAGTTATAACCGCAAGCCTTCCGCCGAGCTGGTTCAGGATCCGTCCGGGGGCACGAAGAAGGTGTTGCAAATCAAGCGTCTGGATGATCCCGAACTGGTCAATGAAAAATCCAATGTGGATTACCGGAACGGCGGAGCTACCTGGAACTTTCCGAACGGGACCACGGGGCTGGTCAAATTCCGCTTCCGTGTAGCGGACGGGGAGCAGGCGGATGATTCCGGCCTTCAGGTCTCTCTGACGGACCGGCTGTTCAATGCCTGTGATTCCACTACGAAGGATTATGCCCTGTTTACCTTCCCGATCAGGCTGAAACCTGCGCCCCATCTGTTGCTGGGGATGAAAAAAGTGCCTTTCACGCCCGGCGCGTGGCATGAAATTTCCCTTCTTTGGCAGGGTGGGCAAGCCGTGGTGTCTCTGGACGGAAAGAAGGCCGGAACGTTGAAAATGGCTAATAAGTCCCCCAATGGAGTCAGTTATATCCATTTCATCAGCACCGGGTCCCAACCGGATGCCGGCATTCTGCTGGATACGGTGAATGCCCGGGTGAAGTAAGGAGCGGCGGGATTCAATGGTTTTCCTTCTTCGGAAGCGGCGGAGCGCTTAATTCCGGCAGGTATTTCAGCACCATCTGGAGATGTTCGTTTGACCGGTTGCCTATCCTCTGGAGGGCTGTGCGTCCGTATTTGTCTTTCAGGGATGGGTTTGCGTGGTGGTCCAGCAGAAGACGCGCAATACCCAGTTTCAGCCGGTCCAGGGAATCGTCTCCCAGCAGCATGCCTCGGCAGCATGCCATGAGGGGAGTTTCTCCGGCGGCGTTTTGATGGTTGACGTCAGCTCCCTCTTTGATGAAGAGATTGACCAGATCCCTGATTTGAGGGAGGCAGGACACATCAATGAAAGCCAGCTGGCGGCACAGGTTCAGCAGGGCCGTGTCTCCCGCGGTTTCCGGCAGGGTGGTGGACGCGGGCATGGCCGCATTCACGTCCGCTCCGTATTCCAGCAGAATATGTGCAATTTGCAGTGCGGCGTTCGGAGTGTTCAGGTTCAGGGAAAGAAGGGGCGAGGCCATTTCCCCGCGGAAATTGGGATCGTACCCGGCTTCGCAAAGCTTGCGGACCAGCAGGGGGTATCCGGCGGCCGTGGCCCATGTGAGCAGACTTGTTTTTTTACCTTTCAATTCAGGCTGGAGGGAAATATTCGCACCGCATTTCAGAAGAAACAGGGCTGCTTCCTCATAGGGTGCTCCTCCAATACCGGCCACACAGGTGATGACGAGGGGCGGCCAGCCCAGCGGCCCCGGTTTATTCACATCCGCACCGTATTGAATCAGGAGATTAAGGCAGGAGATCCTGTTATGCACCGGCAGGGGCGTGGAGTCGTCCATGCCTGGCTGGCAGGCGTAAGTCAGGGGGGTATTTCCCTGTTCGGAGTCCGGAATGGAGGGAAAGGCCTGTTGCGGCAGGATGATCTGGACGTTCGGGTCCGCATGGCGCTGTAAAAGGCGGTTCAGCAACTGCACTTCTCCGAGCCCGGCGGCAAGATGCAGCAGGGTTTCATGGGATGGAGTGATGCAGCGTCCGTCTGCGCTTTCCGCCGTGTCCCGTATCATCTGAAGCCGTTCCCTGATTTCGTCCTTCATATATTGGCGCATGGAAACCTCGGAAAACATGTGCCAGTCAATATGGCGTGAATTGAGGGAAAGCCCGCGGTAAATGAAACGTTCCGGGCTTCGATGGGCTGTGAAATTCGCTGCGGTAAGAATTTGTTCTTTTTCCGCTTTTGTCCAGATAGGGTTGAAATTCCATTCCGCGGGAGAAGAATCATTCCTGTTCAGCCAGAAAACGGCGAAAGTCGCGGCAAGAGAGGCAAAAAAGCTCAAAGCTCCAAGAAACCAGAGAGTTTTCTTTCTTAAAGTCATGTGTATCATAAGCAGGGGTACTGCGAAAGGCCATGATGCAGGAATCCATAACTCCGGGCAATGAAAAAATAGTATGAGCAAAGAATGCCCGGGGCAAACCATGTGGGAATTCGGGTGGCGGATTGCAAATTCGGAGGAGAATTTTTTCCTCTTCATCTGGGAAAAAAGCTCGTGGATAAAGAGAATTACGAAGGAAACGGAAAATATGGTGTCATGGGCCGGACTTCACAAAAATTATGGAGTTTATGGCGTGGATCATTTAACTCCAATTATTTGAATTGTATCCGAATTTGCAATTCGGTGTGATACGCTAAATATTGCGGATGTGCGGATGGTTTCAAATTATTTGCATTTGCCGCTGCTGCACTCACGGTAGAATGAAGGAAGCTGAAACTTATGGAAGAAATGGAGATTCTCCCGTAAAATGATGGAGAGAACTGTATCCTTGCTGCTGGCCTCCTGGTCTTTCCTTTCGCTGTCCGCTCCATGCTGTCTGAAGCCGCTCTTGCCCTGGAAGTAAGGATAAACGATGATTCTGGCAGCGTTATGGATTCCGTCAAACTTATTGCGTCCGATATGGATGGGACGCTGCTTAATGGAAAAGGTGAATTGGACCCTGCGTTTTTTCCCTTGTTTAGGGAACTTGAGCTTCGCGGCATTCGTTTTGCGGCAGCAAGCGGCCCCCAGTATGACGGATTGCTCCGGACCTTTGCCCCCGTGGCGGACCGGATGCTGTTTATTGCCGAGAATGGCGCTTATGCGGCGGCGGGTAGAAAAGAATGGCTGCTTCTGGACATGGATCATGAAACGGTAGCCGGTTTGATTGCCGGGATCAGGTGCATTGAAGGAACCTGCATCGTCCTCGCAGGGCGGGATTCCGCATATATTGAGGACAAACAGCCGGAATTCGTCCGGGAGGCCCGCAAATATTACACACGCTGTCAAGAAGTGGGGGACCTGCTGGACGTGCGGGGAGACAAACTTTTGAAAATAGCAGTATATGACTTCCTGGGAGCCGGGGAAAACAGTTATCCCCGGCTGAAGCATTTGGAACATGGCTTCCAGGTGGCTGTCTCCGGAGAGAAATGGATGGATATCAGCCGGAAAGGGGCCAATAAGGGGGCCGCTCTGGAATTGATTCAGAGGAAACTGGGAATTTCTTCGGAGGAAACGATGGTTTTCGGGGATCAGATGAATGACGCTTCAATGATACGGCAGGCGCGTTTCAGTTATGCCATGGCGAATGCCGTGCCGGAAATCCGTTCCATGGCCGCATTTGAGGCGCCGTCCAATGAGGAAAACGGAGTGATGCAGGTGCTTGGAAATATGTTGGACGCCCATTCTCCGCAGGGAAGGGCCGGGAATTGCAGGAAACCCCGTCTCTAATTGCCGGGTAATGGAATAAAATCAGGGTTATGTTGATGTTATTGTCAGATTTTTTTAATATGCTGGCGATGGCCGTGTTCGCTTGCATTGGCGGTGTTTTTCTGGGAATGGGCTTTCTGCTGCTTAAATTGGCGGGAATTTTTTTCGGAATATTGGCGGGGTGTATTATTCTGATGGAAGCGGCCGGAAGGTGGATTTCCCATTTGATGGGGGCGTGAGTCCGTTATTCCCGGCAATGAAGGGGATTCCTGTACGCTTTCCGTGAGGGGAGAGCTTTCTGATGGCTGGGCCATTGCCGGCTGCTGTTGTTGCCGGTTCATTGCCGAATGCTGAAGTGGAAGGCTGCATCCTGCCTGGATTCTGCGTGTTAAAACCGGATAGCGGAGTTTTGTGATAAACAGACGTTTGCCGTAAGATACCCTGGAAGACAGAGCCCCGCAGAAAGGAAGTCCCAGGGATATGAAATGCCGGGCGTCCCCATGGAAGGGACTGTTGCCTTTGTACTATTTGACAGGACGGGAGACGGATTTTTACCGTCCCTCCCGTCAGCATGAAAGCTGTTGTCCTTTTTAGTTTTGCTTTTCCGTAATGTCTGTGGTACACCCGTGCCAGACGTCATGAATCAGGAATTTTTTTCAGTGCTCGTGCAGGTGGCGGCCGCCTTGGGGCTGGCCGGCATGATCTTGTTGCTCAGTATCTTGATGGGCAAGCGTTCTTCCGTGCGTAAACCGGCGGACATTCCCTACGAATGCGGGATGATTCCCATGGGGGAAGGTGCCCCCATGTTCTCTGTAAAATTCTATATGGTGGCCATGCTCTTTGTCATTTTTGACTTGGAAGTGGTATTCCTCTACCCCTGGGCCGTCAATTTCCGGGACTATATTATGATGAATCCGGAATCGTTCACGGCCATGTGCATTTTCATTGGCATTTTGCTGGTGGCCTACCTGTATGCGCTGGGCAAGGGTGCCCTGAACTGGCACCACGATCCCCGTTGACCGTTTTTGTTCCCTTTTACCAACGCCGTGTTCCATGAGGAATACGGCGTTTTTTATGTGAAAGAAAAATTGCCTTGGAAAATGGCGGGGGAGAAATATCCGTAAATCCTGTCCTTTTTCCGGATGCCTGTTTGCGTGTAAAATCATATTGTACAAAAGATGATTTCTCTTGCCAGAAGAGTGGAATAGGGATAGCGTTTGCGCGATCAGGAAATTCATCATGAATATGCCTCTTCCTAAAACGACGCAAGGTGTTTATCGTCTGTCGGTCAGTACCTTTTATTTTCTTCAGGGTTTGGTGTTCGCCAGTTGGGCATCCCGCATCCCGGACATCAAAAGTGCATTGGGGTTGAACGATGCCGACTTGGGGTCCGTTCTCTTTGCCGTCCCGGTGGGGCAGATGTCCGCCATGGCGCTATCCGGTTACCTGGTTGGCCGTTGCGGCAGCCGGAAAATACTGATGGCGGCATCCGTCTTTTATCCTGCCGTGCTTGTATGCCTGGGTATGGCGGGGTCTTTCTGGGAACTGGCGGCCGGGTTATTTTTCTTTGGGGTAGCCGCAAATCTGACGAATATATCCGTCAATACGCAGGGAGTGGGAGTGGAACGGCTGTACCAGTGCAGCATCATGGCCCGGTTCCACGGTTTATGGAGCCTGGCGGGTTTTTTCGGAGCTTTGCTGGGAGCTGCCATGGTGGACTGGCATATTTCTGCGGAAACGCATTTCATCGCCATTTTCCTGATATGCATGATTATTCTGGCCGTTTTTTCCCCCTCTCTTCTGCCGAGGGATGCCCGGCGTTCCTCCTCCCAGGGAGGCGGTATGTTCCGGAGCATGGATGCTTATGTACTGGTCATCGGGCTGATCGCCTTCGGAAGCATGGTGAGCGAAGGAACCATGTTTGACTGGAGCGGCGTGTACTTTGAAAGCGTGGTAAAACCCGGTCCGGGGCTGGTGCAGATGGGATACGTGGCATTCATGAGCACCATGGCCCTGGGGCGTTTTACGGCAGACCGCCTGGTGATGCGCTTCGGGCCTGTGCGGGTTCTGCGCGCCAGCGGCATCCTTATTGCCTCCGGATTGCTCGTCTCCGTCCTGTTCCCGATGCTGTGGTCCGCCACGCTGGGCTTTCTGCTGGTGGGTTTTGGCACCTCTTCCATTGTCCCGCTCTGCTACAGCATGGCCGGGAAATCCCGGAAAATGATTCCCAGCATGGCGCTGGCTTCCGTTTCTACCATCGGCTTTCTGGGGTTCCTGATGGGGCCGCCGGTCATTGGTCATATTGCCCATGCTTCCTCCCTCCGGTGGTCTTTCTCCCTGATTGCCCTGGTTGGACTGGGGACGGCATTCATTGCCCCTTTCCTCAAGAAATATAGGTAATCACTGTTAATGATATGCCTATATTGTGAAATGGTGCGCCTGGCAGGACTCGGACCCCTACGGTTTATCACCACTAGATCCTTAGTCCTATGCATTACTATTGATTATCAATCAACAAACGTTTTTTAATCCCTCTCGGCTACCAATAGGCTACCAAACGTGCAGAAGCAAGTCTTTTTCCGAACTCTATTTATTCGGGTAAAATCCACCTTTTAGCGCCCCTTTGAGAAGACCTGAAAACCTACGGGCAAACCTCTCCCTACACCAAGCTTCATCATGTCCGCCAATTGCAGGAAATACTCTGTCGACTAGATATGGAGCCTTCCCGAGTCTTTGATGAAAGGAGCAACGTCTTCCTTGACCTGACGGATGTCCGCTTTCCTGATCCTGTCTTTCAGAATCGCGCGAAAACGATCCGACGTCAATGAACCCTGGGCTTCCGATCCAAATTGATAGGCCCGTTCACAAAAATGCTTGAAATCCATGGTGACGTTTTTGCGCACGTACCATTCAAAATCATACCAGTCGCGCCCCTTGACGCGATTCTTCCATGAACGATAGATCAGGGCATGCATCTTGCCCGCATAGAGATCCGGCAATGTAAAACAATTTGTGTAGAAGGAAAACGGCTGCAAGAGAAGTTTCTGCTCTGTGGAGAATCCAAGAGGAGGTGTTGTATCCACCTCAATCTTGATTTTGATTTTCCGGTCGCGGCCCAAATAGATGTCGTACTGAGCCGTATCGCTTTTCAGGAAAGCGGACTGGATCGTACTCTGCGCCGTTTTCTCCTTGGTCGTGATGTCGATGCTTTGTCCCAAAGCGGCAAACTCGGCGGTAATGGCATCGAAATAGGGATCCAGGCGGAATGCGGGATCGGCAGCCAGAAGAGAAAAATCCATGTCTTCGGAAAAACGGTCCAATCCATGAAAAATACGCAGGCATGTTCCTCCGTAAAAAGCGGCTTTGTTGAAAAACCCTCCATTGTAGAGGCCTCCAAGAGCCACTTGCTGCATGACCTCATGCACAGCGTTGAGCCTGTCGTTATCATTCCCTGTTTCATAGGAAGCCAGCATTTCATTAAACACGTTCACGGCAAATCGTCCTTTCCAGAAAATTCAATTCGTTCTTCTTCTTGTTCGTCTTTTCAGCACATGCCCGGATAATCGAGAGATTCATCTCTGAAATCATGTCCCAGTCGGCCCTCAGGTATTCTTCCAGATAAGACCGCATGGTCTTCATCGACTGAATGCGAAGATTGGATGAAGATACGATCAGATCGCACAAGGCTTTTTCGACAGTAGCGGTCAGGTAGAAATACCCCTCTTCCGTCCTTTGACGTGTCAGGCCAATCGGGAAATAAGCCTCGGGCACCTGAATGTACTCATAGCGGCCTGTCGCGTTGTCAAACACCTTGCTCCGCTTCATGCAGGAGGACTTGAGGAGAGTAACCCGTTCCGGTATCACTCCTGCCCTGGATAACACCGTCTCGTAGGAAACATAGGAGGGATGAAGAAGATGGTTCGCGACAAGCTCACGTGAATAGGTGCCTTCCCCATCTTCGGGAAGACACAGGTAAAGATCCCGGCGAAGGTTGAGAATGACGCCCTCTCTCTGCAGGAGGGATATTTTGGCCATAGGCGCCTTGCACTCCTTAAGCGCGGACTTAAGAGTACGTGTGTTGACAGGAACAGTCCCGAACTGTTTGGATAGGAAAGAAGCCATGTGATCGGATAGAGAAAAATTAGCGGGAATTGCAGGGAAAATCAATTTAAAATGAAATAAGTATGCAAAAATCGCTAGAATTGATGACGAATATCAAGTGTGTTCAACGGTAGCAAGGTTAATGAGAGGATGAATGCTGTCTTTGTAATCGCTCCCTCGTCGCCCGAAGGTCGACAAACCGACTGCTTCCCAGACACAGGATGCAAAGAATGCCTCTTTTTTCCCAGTTGTAGACGGTTCTGCGACAGGGGCAGGACGAACTTTCGAACAAATCGGTCCCTTTAGGGAAAAGAGACAATTTGACAAGCTCGGTTTCTTCCATGACGTATCGGAACCCGTTTCCGAGAGCTTGTCGTGCCAATCGTTGAGACAAAGCTTTCATATCTATGTAGTTCGTCTTGCCTATCCGTTTTACAGGAAGACATCTGTCTTCAATCCAGGCATGGACAGTTCCCCTGGATGGGGATGATCCCGGAAAGAAAATGCCGGAGCCTGTCATGAATTGACCGATGCGGCAGTATTGAGGTACTTGTATGGAAGATGCTTGTTTTGAATGCATCCCACAGGAATTTACCCATAGAGCCGGACTTCCTGACAACTATCGAACTACCGAGGAATAGATTGAATTTTGCTCGTAATACGTTGATAAATAATAATCAAATATTAAGCTTCCATTTTGTTCCTTGCCTGAGGGAAGGCCTCATCTTAATCTAAATCCCCCTATAATCATGACTACTCAAGGTCGAACTCATTTACCTTCCCTCCAATCCGAATATTGGGAGTATTCGGAGACTGTCTCTATCGAAACGCCACAGGGAAAACAAAAGCGGATATCTTCCGCCAGAAATCGCCTTATAAGGAGCAGGAGAGAAATCCTGGCAGACTCAAAAACCAATCTGGGGGCATCTGTGAGGAAAAATCAGAGAGGAGGAACGCTTCTTAAAGAAATTGAAAAAGACCTCAGAGAAAAAGGAGGGTATCTGTGTGCGTTGAAGTATTCCCAAAATACCCCCATTCGCATTGAGATCCACACATCTTCCTTCCAATACAGGCAGGCTCTTTTTCCCAGGCAGCTCCTGACCTCAAAAATCAAGGATGCTGGCGTCATTGATGAATACGGAGATTTTTCGGAAGAGTATCTGGATCTTTATTACTCTCTGCCCTGGGAATCGTATTGTGTCGAAAGTATGAGGCTCGAATCACTCCCTCTTTTCGACTCGAACTATTCTCTTGATGATGAAAAATTATTGAGAAGTGAAAAGGTGTATGCCCAATCCATCGTTAAAACACCACAGGAATGCGAACAGTTGATAAAAAACTCCGCAGAGCTGCCAACATGTTGAAAGAGTTACCCTTGAAAAAGGCCGCAAAGTTTTTGGAAAAGCCCGTTGAAGATTTTGAAAATGAATCTCCATTGGACAGCGGAGACACCTTGGGTTGGACGTTGGATATCACCTCCGCCGAAATATCCAAAGAAGCAGACAGAATTCTTGCCATGGATGCGATCCTGCCGGCAGAACCCCCCATGGAATCAATACCTGGCGTGCACTCAAACTTGTTTTGATCGCGCTGTGCGTGGAAAAAGGGTTCAAAAATTTCACCCGCTGGGATATACGTGAAAAATGGCTGGAACTGTTCATGCCTGCGGATAATGACTCTTCTTCCCTAATCTTGCTTCTTTCTTCCAGGCTGCAAGAAGGAGGAGCCAGATGTTCATCCAATACCGCGTTGGCTCAGCTCTTGACTCGTTGGGGATTCGGCTGGTTTCCGACTTCGTAAAAATGGATTTCATTTTTTGGAAAATGAACCATTGAGTTTTTAAAAGTCGGCATGCAGGAACCATGTCCTCTCTGCATCCGTTTCTCATGTACTGCGGATATAGGACGTGCTCGATATTTGGCATATTCATTGTAAGTTTCTTGTGACTGAAAATCAGAGAAGGAAATCCCATGTCCAATAGTTGATTAAATTATTAGCAGTTTGAGTAAATTCCGGAAGGATGCGGTCAGCACATGCATCCTCCATATCGGAATCTCAATACTGTCGAGTTAGAGAATTCGTAGATAATAACGAGATTTTTTCATCAGGCTCTACACCATCCCGGGTACTCAACTAACCAAACGGCTTTCCGATACGGAAAAGGAACAATTATCTCGTGATATAGAACTTGTTCCTATATGGATGCGCCCCATTCTACAACAAGTCATAGCGCTCCCTGTTTCTCATGAGTGATTTCCTTGATCTCCCATCCGAAGATCGAATATTCCTGTGCCGTCACATTGGCGAGCAGCTGGGTATCATTCCTTCTATTGTTGAAAAGGATTTCTGGGTATGCCGGGTTCTGAATATTCTTTTTAAGGAAGAATCCTTGAAGCCTCATTTATGCTTCAGAGGCGGGACGCCCCTCTCCAAAGCGTACAAGATCATACGCCGTTTCTCTGAGGATATCGATATTGCGTTATCTCCTCGTTTCTTCGCTGAACTGGGTGAAGAAGATAAGCCGACAGAGGTTCAATCCGCCAGCCAGAGGGATGCTAAATTGCGTAAGATTCGCCCCCACTACCGGAGGATGATGGAGAACGGTCTCCTGCCCCTCATGGAGGAGAGGGTGAAAGAAATGGGGATCAAGAATGTGCATATCGGGTTGAAAAATCTGACCACGGCACGCGATCCATTTGTTCTTTTAATCCATTATCCATCCTTGTTTGAACAGAATGAAAGCCTCTACATTCGTCCTTTTGTCAAAATCGAATTGAGCGGACGAGCTCAGACGGAACCATCCGAAGCCAGGATGGTCGATTCTTACATTGGGGAAGGATTTCCGGATTTTTCCGATTCAACTGAAGTACGAACGATTAGCCCTTCCCGAACATTCTGGGAGAAGTGTTTCATTCTCCATGAGAATAATACCCGTCCGCATGGAGAGAGGGGTATCAAGACCAGGCTGGCACGCCACTATTATGATGCGGCAGCCCTTATCCGAGCGGGATATGTTGATAAGGAGCTATTCTTCGATGTAAGGGACAAACGTAAGCTCTACCATTGGCAGACATGGGTCGATTACGATACATTGGCTCCCTCAGATCTGAAACTGATCCCGGATTCTCTTGAATTGCTGGGAAAATGGCAAAGGGACTACGAACAGACTTCAGCCATGCTCTTTGATGAACCGGAGCCTTTTGATTCATTGATTAACACGATCAATAGCATCATGAATCAAGACATGGAATGAATGCCCTAATATGATGGATAAAATGTGACCATATCCACTTTTTATCAATCATAATTGAAATATTTTCTTCCTTTGCGTCATCTATACATGACGGCTTCATTACCTGCCGTCATGTACCCATGACTCCATTATACACACTCCACCATCAGGTAAGTCACCAAGTAAAGCACTTGCGTTCTGGTTTCGCATACCAAGTCTCTTGCCTTACTATTTATCTTCTCGCCAGAACGCAGCAGCATCTTTTCGCAGAACAGGAGCCATATAGCGGCTCCTCAATAGTGAGGTGTCACGGTGTCCCATTTCCATCTGTAACTCTGACAGGTTTCGGAAATAAGCAGCGTGATAACTTGCAAACGTGTGGCGACAAATATCGGGTACCCAGTTATTCTGGAAACCGGCAGCTCTGCGCAAAGCTTTCCATTTGTGTTTCCAATTTCGAGGAATATGGCGGTCTTTCTTCCTGATATTGTGAATCCCTCTTAGAGGTACGGCTCTGCCGCCGCCAGTCTTACTGACGGTAGACCGCACGATTACCAGACGCTCATCCCACTGGAAGTCAGTTTTCTGCAAACGGCTTACTTCAGTCGGCCTGATTCCGGCGTAAAGCATCAAATTCAAAGAAAAACGCATATTCCTGAATTCGGGGCGTGTAGCTGCTTCCTTCAGTTTTTCCACATCCTCTAGGGAAAGCGGCTCAATGTACCTTTCTTTTATCTTGGGCACTTCAATGCGGACTACCGGGTTTACATCACACCATTCTTGGCGAATACCGTAAGTAAATATGCTGTGAAGAATGACGCGACCCTTCGTATAACTGCTTGGACTTGAAGCGAATGCCGTCTCTAAAATCTTTTTGCATTGAACAGGAGTCATGGAACGCAAAGGCAATTGGGCAACGCCCTCGACACGCAGGATCCGACGAACGAAATGACGCAAGTCTCTTTTCGATGACGGTCTCAGATCCTTCCGGGCATCGACACTTGCCCAGGCTGCTACTTCCAAAGTGACTGTATGAGAGGCAGATTTTACAGCGGACACTCCTTTTTGCAACGTGTTGCGCAGAAGAACAATCAGTTCTACCCGGTTGAGCCCTCGAGCCAAATTACCCAGATTTTCAATAGCTTCTAGTATAAGACGAGCCAAATCGCACTGTGTAAGGTCAACCTTCTTCAGTAATTCTTTTGCAATGAGATTTTCAGTGAGTTCTTCATTCATAATGCTGAGGTCAAAAAAAAAAAATCAAAATGATATTTTTGAAATAATTGGGAAGGATTTAAGGGGATTTTTTTCTCTGATTCTTCCGTGAATTATGGATGAAATTGTCATGGACTGTTCCTATTAATGTTTGGTTATCAAAGTACAAACACGGAATCAGCATTATGAATGCTGTATCATGTTCTCAGTAAGAAAATTTATGGGATCGGGACAACTGGTTAAATGTATTTGCAATCAAACGCATGGAGGCGATGTGTGTAGCCATTGCGGCTTGCCCCATTCTACAGCTCGTTATCTCTCACGAACCGGTCCTCTGCTGCCGTTCTTCATTCTGGCCTGCATGGCTACTGTCTTCTGTTTTAACCACTACAATATTGCAGATCGACTGAACAGGCAGATCGAGGAAACTCAGGAGTTCATTCCCATAATTATTAGCCCGGCAACTCCACTTTCCTCGAAACCAGACTCGAAACCACTACCCCCCGAATTACTGGAAAAGAAGGCCTATCACATGCTGTACCTTCTGGTCGGTAGATATCCTGAGGGAGAATCTATTTCTACCATGTTTTCTGAAGAAATTCTTAATATATCATTGGATATCAAAACATCCCGTGACGATATTCTGGAAAGTATGAACAGGTTCCTTGCCAGATTTCCCGTACGCGTTGTCAGGCTAACCTCCTTAGGAAGAAAAGACCAGATGTTGGAAATAAATACCAGACGAATCTTTCTGGATGCAGACGGAGCGCGGCTGGATGTGTATGGCAAGACTGTTGTCATGCTGGATGCGGAGGGCCAAATCACAGGATTGTCTGATGACATTCAGGATGCTCCTGCTGAACTAAGCAAAGGTTTCACCCCCATTGAATACTCTCGACAGAAAACTATCAGCAACAACCAATAAACATGAATAACAAACATTACTTCAAGAAAGCATTTGTATTACTCATGGAAGCCAGTGTACTAATCTCCGGTGTGAGTTCCTGTGCCAACATGTCAGATACAACAACGACATATGCTCAGGCTACGGGAATAGGGGCGGCTGGTGGAGCTGGCATGGGAGCTTTGGCTGGTCAGGCTATTGGAGGCGATACCAAATCTACGGTTACCGGAGCCGCCATTGGGGGGGTTATTGGCGCAATTGCCGGATGGTTCTGGGGGGATTCCGTCGTTCAACAGAAAAAAGAATATGCCAGTGTAGAAGAGCAGATAAGACACAGCAATCAGGTAATGGATAAGCTCATTACACAGACGAAAGCCAGAAATGCGGAATTGGCTCAGGTTATTGCCGATCTGAAGAAAGAAAACAAGAATATTGCCTCTTCTGATGTCAAAACCAAATCACAGAAAATGACGAGGGAGGTCGATAAGCGCATTTCTATTCTCAATGAGGAAGTAACCTTGGCGCGAAAAGCAGCCCATAATGCTTCCGGCAATCAGAAAATCGCTTTGCGAGGCAAGATCAGCACGCTCAGTCATGAAATCAATTCTCTGAAAAAACACAAACGCACCCTTTCCTCTCTTTCTGCATAAGAAAAAGATGACTCTGTCCCATGCCTGTCCGCCCACAGAAGGCCGTGGAAAACCTTCTTTGAATTCTTCGTACAGACAAAATGTAAAACTGCGTTTTTTCCAACTGATACATGGAACTTATATTTCCGATAAGAGAGCATACCGAATGAACTGAATCTTTTTATGAACTCACATCATCACATTTTCACAAAGAATATTCTTGCTATCGCCTGCACCTTACTTGCGGCTTGCAGCACGACCGGAGATCCTACTCAAGGTGGCATTTTTTGGTCTCCCGACAAGGCCATGATGCGTCGACAGGAACTGATGTCGGAACAGTCTACCAAGCGAGCGGAATACAACAAACTCAATAGGACGACATCCGATTACTCCGGAACTCGAGACAATCTTCTGAAAAAGCTTCATGAGATACAGTCCACTCCTTCCAGCCTGAAGGATAAAGCTTCAACTGACGCAGCCCGCAAGGCTATTGAAGAAGAACTGGGGAATATGTAGTCGATTACAATTAAGAACTGATTAATATGTTTTTGAACACAAGAGTATCATGTTCCCCGTTTTATGAGTATAAATAATTACACGTTCATAGCATTTTTTTGTGCATTGTTTATTTCCTGCCGCAGTACCCCTGATTTTTATAATTGCTTGGTGACGCCTTCTTGGATGGTTCATTCCCTGCGTCTCTCCGACCTAACAGAAAAGTATCATTGGTGGAAGTGCCCCGTTAGTGTCCGACATAAAAAAGAATACTCCAGTATAAAAGAACAAGTCATACACAGTAATCAGATTATGGACCAGAGCATTTACATGGCAAGTGTCTCAAATAAAATACTGACACAGTATATCGATGCACTGGATTACTTCAATAACCTCACTCCCGAAGACAAAGTAGCAGCACACTTCTATGGAGGAGGCGTCACACCTAAGAATAAAGAAACATTACAGGGAATAGTCATAGAAGTAAATCACTACCTCTCTGTTCTCGATGAAGAAGTAGTTCGGGCTCAAAAAGCGGTTGATAATGCCTCTGGTAAACAGAAAATCGCTTTGCGAAGCAAGATTGGAACGCTCAGTAATGAAATCGATTCTCTGAGAAAATACAATAGGAGTTTAAGTTGTAAGGTATCAAAGGTTCAAGTTTGTAAGGGAAAAATCTTCCCGACAGATTGATACAATATTCCAGAATCTTTTTCAGGTTGAATGGAATACGTAACCAACCTTCTCTTTATGTCTACCTCCCACGTGATAACAGTACAGCATGAATAAAGCATCCGACATCAACTTTGGCCGTTTTGCTTTTGTTTTACTTATCGGCGGTTCGTTGCTATATAGTTTTATCATCTCCGGTTATTTGGAGGAGGAGACGCGCAGAGTGGTAGATATCTCGATCGAGTACGGTTTCTACGCAGGATACAGTCTGTGGGTACTGGGAATGGTTCTGTCCAATATTCTCTCGATCAACTGTATTACACGCCGCAAATATGCCGGAAGCAAGGGGCTGAACGCTGCTCTGCAAATCTGGTCGCAAACACTTCTGGGAGCCGGTAAAGCCAGCATCGTTGTCCCTGTCATCGTTTACCGGGCCATATCTGGTCAGGGGAGTCTGCTGATCAGGATGGTATCTATGGTGGAAGTCTACATCATGCGCCCGATCGTTTCTCTGGCTGTTCTGGCTGCATATGCTCTCCTGTCCGCACTCTTCATTCTTCCTCTGTCTTTCTTCAAACTGCAAACTTCCCGTTTTTCCGGCGAAGAAACGAATGAAAATGGGGTCTGCATGCTGCCTGTCGCCTGTGTAGCCGGTTCGGATACAACAAGGAATTCCCTTTTGCGAGCCCTTGTTTCAGCTCTGGGCAGCGTATCCGTACCCCGGTGGTACACGTACGATACTCCTCGTATCAATTCCACCCGCACTCCACCCAGATACAACTACATCGAATTGTTACTCAGCCGCAAGAGAAATGATAAACAACCTGCACTCTGCCTGCAAATTTGCGATTTCGAAGGAAGCAATACTGCCTCTATTAATTCGTTGGATGCCATGCCTTTCTACTCTCTTCTGCAAGGTGTCGTTCTTGTGGTGGAAGAAACGGCTGGCAGTACCTCATTTGCACAAGCCTTCGACAAGTGGCATGAACTGATGAGCACGGCCTACAAAACAAGATTGCAAAAGCTTAAATGTGCTGTGGTCATCCGGTCGAATGGCAAGACTCTGCCCTTTGATGGAGCATGTGAGCTTGATGCCGGGGCGGATCAAGCTACCTGCCGTCATTTCCTTCATGACCTCCAATGGGCTGATGTTCTTGGGAAATCCGATTTTTTCCGAAATACGGCATTTTTTTCCATCTCCTCCAACGACCAGGAATTGAACGAATGCCCCGGCGTTTATGCTCTCGCCAAATGGCTACTGCAACATATTCCCGGCTAATCCCGCATTTATTTTTCTCTTTCCCTTAATTCACACACACCACCATCATGACTAACCAGGATAATCCAGAAGACCGCATCGGCGAATGCATATTTGAATCAATTGAAGAAAGTATCATCATAGAAGATATCGGCATGGAAGATTCTTCCGTTCCGGAAACCGCTCCGGAGCAGGAGGACCAACCGGAATCTCCACAGGAAATGGAGCCGGAAGAAGGCCCCGTCTCCGAAGTCGAGCTGCGGCAGAAATTCACACCGGAGAGCAAAACCGGATCAGATGTTGAAGTGGAATCCTCACCGGAGTCTGCTCCTGTAGCCGTGCCGGAGGAAATTGCGTCAGATATTCATTCGGAGACAAGCCCTGAATTGGAATCCTCTCCGGAATCTGTTCCGGATTCTTCTCCTCAGTTCGTCATTGAAGAGCCGACTTCTCACCAGGCGACAGCTGACCTGACTCCGATACTGAATGTCCTGACTACCCTGCAAACGCAAATATCCGGTCTTCGGGAAGAGTTCAACAGCAAAATGCGCTATGACGCCTCCAAAAAGGAAATCATTGACAGGCAATATCAGGAACTCGATGCCTACCACCGTGAAATACATGAAAAACTCAACAAGGCTATCGTGATGGATCTTATTGCTGAAATCGATGGTGCGGAACGAAGTGCCGAACATTACAGCGCTCTGGAAGCCACCCCGGAAAACTATGCCAAACTCAAAAAACTGGTCTTGGCCCATGCCGAAGACCTGCGCGACCTGCTCGAAAACAACGATATCGATTCCTATCGCACCGAAGCAGGGACCGCTTTCAATCACAAACGCCACAGCGTACTCAAGACCGTTGCGACCGACGATCCTTCCCTGGCCAAAACCATTCAGGCATCTTTGCGCTGGGGATTCGAAAAAGACGGAAAAGTCATCCGCCCCGAAAAAGTAGCCGTCTACGTACTGGCAACGGAATAATTACTTTTTCCTCTACCATCCATTCCATGACATCACACATATTTTCCTTATGAGCGAAAACACTAAAATCAAAGTATACGGTATCGATCTGGGTACCACGTATTCCGCCATTTCCCATGTGGGCGACAGCGGCAATGTTGAAATCATCAATAACCCGGACGGCGGTTCCATTACAGCTTCCGCCGTCTTCTTTGAAGATGGCGGTATTGTTGTCGGGGAAGGGGCCAAGGAATCCGCCTATACCGATCCGGATAACTTTGTCCACTTGATCAAGCGTGAAATGGGAACAACCTGGCGTAAAACTTTCCTGGATAAGGAACATTCTCCCGAATCCATTTCTTCCCTTATTCTTAAATACATGGTGAAAGGAGCCGAGATGAGCGGCCATGAAGTAAAGGATGTCGTCATCACGTGCCCAGCCTATTTCAATGAAGCCGAACGCATGGCCACGAAAGCAGCCGGCGAACTGGCAAAACTCAATGTACTGGCCGTTGTGGACGAGCCCATTGCCGCAGCTATTTCCTACGGAATGGGGATAGCCGGAAACGATCAGGGAGAAACACAGGAGACAAGGCAGATCATCGTCTATGACCTGGGTGGCGGTACGTTCGACGTGACCGTCGTGGAGATTTCTCCCAGGGGAGTAAAGGTCATTTGCTCCGATGGAGATCACAAGCTGGGGGGGGCTGACTGGGATGCCGCTCTGCGTGACCTGTTACTCGAAAAACTTCTCATTGAAAACCCCGAAGCAGGCGACCTGATGGCCGACCCGGAAACCAGGGCTGCCTTGATCACGACAGTGGAAAAGACAAAAATGAGCCTCAGCCAGAAAGAAACAGCTACCGCCCGCATTACCTGCTGCGACGGCAGCAAGAGCAAGGTGAGTGTGACTCGGGAGGAATTCAATGAAGCGACTCAGCCTCTGCTTAACCGTACGATAGAATTCACGGATGCCATGATTGCCATGGCTCGTGAAAAAACAGGTGTGGAAAAAATAGATGAATTCCTGCTGGTCGGAGGTTCTACTTATATGCCGCAGGTGATGGAGATGGTTAATAGCCGCTACAAGGACACTTTGAGGGTAGAGCCCAAACTGTATGAGCCCAATCATGCTGTTTCCAAGGGTGCTGCCCTCTATGGGAATAATAGAGCTATCAGGGATCTTTATGAAAAGGTTCTTAAAGATCTGAAAGAAGCAAATCCCGATACCCCGACAGGAAAACTCGAAGACGAGGCAAATAAGAAAGTTGCAGACGAATTTTCGTTGGCGCCTGAAACGATTGATACTGCGGTAAACACCGAGATGATTACGGTGGCTTCCAAAAGTATCGGTATTCGTGTGAAGAACAAGGAAGGTATATTTGTCTGTTACAACCTGATCGAAAAACAGAATGAAGTTCCTTGCAACAATACTCAAACTTTCCCTGTTTCTGCCGCTAATGCAGCCACTCTGCCTCTCATCGTCTATTCCAATAACATTGTGGGAAAACAAGCGGATCTGGACTGTTGCCTGGAACTTGGCAAAGCAACCATGGAATTGACTCCCGGCTTGCCCGCAGGGGCTCCTATTGAAGTAACATTCGCGCTGGATCCTGAAGGCCGGCTCGAATTGACTGCCCGGGATGTTACCAATGACAAAAAAATTGTTGTGCCCTTCCAGGTAGAAGGAGTCCTCAGTGAAGAAGAACGGAAAAAGCTGGAGGAAATTGTAGCCGATCTGGAGATGGCCGATTAACCAACATAAATCATGAACAGGATAGCCGTGGGAATTGATCTGGGCACAACATACAGCTGTGTGGCATATGTAGGCAGGGATGGCCGCCCCCAGGTTTTGCTGAACAGTGAAGGTGAACGCACGACGCCTTCCGTTGTCTGGTTCGATGATGATCGAATTGTCGTAGGCGATGAAGCCAAGCAGGAGGCTTCCATGAGTCCCGGCGAAGTGTGTACCTTCATTAAACGCGAAATGGGTTCGGAGAACTACCGCTTTTCCTGTTCAAAGGGTTCGTACAGGCCGGAGCAGGTCTCGGCCTGCATTCTGCGTAAACTGGTGAACGACGCCTCCGAACGTCTGAGTCAGGAAATTCAGGATGTGGTTATTACCTGTCCGGCCTACTTTTCCCATCAGGAGCGCGAAGCCACCAAGGCGGCCGGGGAGATTGCCGGCCTCAATGTTCTGGAAATACTCAATGAGCCCACTGCCGCCGCCATGGCCTATGGACTCACCCAAAACCACCATGCCGAAGAACGCAATATCCTGGTCTACGATTTGGGTGGAGGAACCTTCGACGTGACCATTATTAATGTTTCTCCCAAGGGACTGAATGTAGTCTGTACCGATGGCAATCATCACTTGGGTGGAAAAAACTGGGATGAAGTCATGCAAGGAATGCTGGTGGACCGTTTGCAGATGTCGTCGGAAAGCGCAATCGACCTCTTGTCTGACCCTGCCGCCAGTCAGGATATGCAGTTATTAGCTGAAAAGGCCAAGAAAACACTTACATCTCGTACAGAAGCACAGGTTTCCTATAAATTTGAAGGCGAAAAACTATACGCCCACATCACACGTGAAGAATTTGATTCAGAGACGGAAACCCTTCTTCAAAGTACAATCAGAGGAACGAAACGTGCCCTGGATATTGCCCGGGGAAAGGGAGTAAACAGAATCGATGAAATCATTCTGGTGGGAGGCAGTACCTACATGCCTCAGGTTTCCGCTGCAGTTGAAAGAGAATTGGGGATTACTCCCATTTCCTATGATCCGGACGAATCGGTAGCCAAGGGAGCAGCTATCTCCGCACTAGCCCATCTGATGCGCGAACAGATTGGAGATGGATTCACTCTGGAAGCAGACGATACCGGTGAATTTACCCTGGAAACGGAAGGGAAGCTTCAGAAGTTGGCGGATGACAGCGGATTTACCCTGGAAGCGGTCAGCAACATACTGACTCCATGTTCCAATGTATGCAGCCGCAGTTTCGGTCAAATTTTACTCCGTTACTCCGATAGGGTGTCGCGTATTTATAATCTCATTTACCGGAATACCAACCTGCCTGTCGAAGCAAACATGCCCAGTTATACTATTGAAGACAATCAAAGTACCGTACATATACAAGTAGTGGATAACCTGGTGGAATATCCGGCCACACCCGAAGAAGAAAGAAAACTAGATAGAGAAGGAATCGATCCCAGCGACGGTCATCTCATCTGGGAAGGAAATTTGCCTATTCAACCGGGACTCCCGAAAGGCTCTCCCATAGAAACCGTTTTCAAGCTGGATGAAAGCGGACTGCTCACCATCTTCTCACGGGATCCTGCCTCCGGTCAGGAAATCAAAGGAGAAGTTCAGACGGCCTGTACAATTCCGGCGGAACAGCTGAACGCCATGCGGAAAGAGTTGGAGCGAGTTACCATTGAATAAATTTTTCCTTGAGGGTTTTCTACTCACTTTTTTGTTGAAACGGGTATGAAAAAAAGAAATTACTTTGAAATCCTGAATTTATCCCTTGATCCTCTGGAGACCAATGTTGACAACGCATTGGCCAGGCTCAAGCAATGTACTGCCGAGTGGAGTAGCGCCCCTCAGGATGATGTTTTGCGGAAGACATGGAAGGAAGCCGTCCCCGAAATGGAAAAGGTTCTTTCAAATCCTCAATCTCTTTTATCTCAGGCAAAAGAAGCCCTGAAGAATGAACAAAAACGGGTCAAAAATTTCCTGCAAAACGCCGCTGTCGACGGTCAGATTTCCAGGGCAATCTTCCGGAACATCTGCAATAATGTGCAACTGGAAATAAAGTCGGTTTCCTCTCTTGCCGATGAACTGGGCATTGTCATCAGCAGTCAGGCGGTTAACAAATCATGTAAAGCTCTCAGTGTCCCACCAGAACGGGAACGCACCGATCCCTTACAACTGATTTTCTTACCTACTTCCGATATTCAGAAATTAAAACGTTATCTGGAAGCTGCGGGAAAAGCCAGTATTTATGACTATTTGAATTGCGAGAAGTCTCTTTCGTCCGAGCAGCTTCTCAAAATCAATTCGGATAAAGCCAAGGAACCCGACAAGGGAGGATCCGCCAATAAGCCGGTCAATACCATTAAGGTAGAGATTACGAATATTGGCGCCAAATACTTCAAAAACGAAGAATCAAAGAAACGTTACGATTACGCATGGCGGGGGCAGGAAATTTGCGAACGTGTGTTTGCTTCCTTTCCAAACTATGTGGAGGGTTCTCCCGGTACCATATCGCCCATATACTACACCAGGTTATACGATACCCTATGCGCCGAGGGGCTGGATTCCACAGACGCGCAGTGGTTGGTATACCGCCGGTGCTGTCAGGGTAAGGATAAGGTTTCTTTCCCGTGGCAGGAACAATTCACGGAGTGTCCGAAGTGCAAGTCCAGAAATGAAGCCAACAGCGGCCGATGTTCTCAATGTGGTGAATTAATCCGTATCATGTGCCCGAAATGCGGAAAGTTTATTCATGCCTCAAACCCGCAATGTCATTGTTGCGGTACCCGCTTTGATGCTGCCCGGAAAGTGTATGAAAGTCTGGAAAAATGCGGAAATAGTCTCAAGGGAAGCAGTGAAGAACTGGATACGGCTCAGAAAGAAATACAAGGGATTCTGCGTTCCTTCCCGGATTATGTGCCGGCCCGTGCGCTTCTGGATGAACTGGGAAAAGCCAGAACAGCCAAATTGCTGGATACGCTGGAACCTCCGGTCATCAAGAGTGTGCGGGCATCAGGAAAAGAGCTGGAAATCGTCTGGATCAAGGCTCGCCATCAAGGAAATGAACTTGACCGCCTGCCGGATGCCAACGGTACTCCGATCAATTACATGATGCGTCGCAAACGCAATGGGATTCCCGTTAGTCCGGATGATGGAGAAGAGCTTGGCGGCAGTGTGTCCTCCCCTTGTACGGACAAGCTGGCAAAACCTGGCGTGGAATATGGCTATGCCGTTTTTGCCGTAGTGAACAAGCGCATTCTAAAGAGCCTTGCGGGCTGTAAGGGCATGGTGCTGCCGGAGGCGAATTTCCATGTTTCCATGGGGGATGGTAGCGCCCGGCTCACATGGTGCGCATTACCGGCAGGATGGTCTGCCGCTCTCGTTCGAAAAGAAGGGGGAGAACCAGGATCCATCAATGATGGCACACGCCTTCCGGTCGATGGAGGCAGTAACAGTTTTCATGATACCGGATTAACCAATGGCCGGCAGTACGGATATCTGCTGGTATTGCGTGGCAGCGGACATGAATTAACCGCCCGTGCTTCCGGTACGCCTCAACTTCCCCCGCCGATACTGGAGCCTGACCAGTGGAATTACAAATGTTTGGGAACGGACATCCATATTCATTGGGAACTGCCTTCCGGCGCTGATGAAGTGCGCTGGATAGTTTCCGACAAAGTGCCGATTACCCCAGGCAGCATAGTAACAGCCAATCGTTTCAAAACAGTCGGAGAAACTGACAAGGATGCCCAGGTTACCATACTTCGCGAAATCAATCTCTGCGGAAAGTTCCTCATTCCTCTGGTAATCAAGGGTGATACCGCCCTCATATGCACAGGTCGGCACGGCGGATTGCAAAATCTTCGCCTGCGCAGAAATCCAGGCCGAATATACCTCCAATGGACCTGGCCGGAAGGCTGCAGCGAAGTGACCGTGGCCTATGGAAACAAATCATTCGCGGAAAATCTGGATGATTTGAATGCCAATGAGATACGTACTTGCAAACGTAACGGCACCGAACAGGCACACGAACTCATTATTCCCGTCATGGAAGACAAGGATTATTATTTTTCCGTTTTCATGCAAGTGGGGATTACGTCCTCTTCAATCTGGTCTGCCCCGCGCAACGTGTATTCTCCCGCTCCGGGCGGAGGGAACAGGGTGAACTGCCGAATAGATAAACGTGGTCAAGGGTGGGTATTTGAAGTAAAAAGCAAAAAAGGCATTCCTGCCATGGAGATACGGTGCGCTCGTCGCGTATTTCCTCTTTCCAGACAGGATGGAAAGAAAGCTCTGGCAGTTGAGGCCTCCGGACAATCCCGGGTATCCGTCCCTATTCCGGATAACATGGTTGCAGCTGGTAATTGCTTCATGCCCTTTGTATCTGGAGATTCTCACTACGATTTGATTTTCAATCGCAAATCTCTTTCCATGGAATAAACATATGGCTGGCGAATTATATTGCCCACATTGTTACAAGCAAATCAACGACAAGGAGTTGTTGTTTTTCAAACCTTCTTGCGGAGATAAATTGCCTCCTCCCACCCCTTCCGTTTTGCAAAAGCTGGGAATTGGTGGTACGCCTTCAAGCATTTCATGCACCAGAAATAACAAAAGTACCTGCAAGATCTGCGATCGTATCCTGTCATTCCGTGCGTGCCCGATTTGTAAAGGGGGCATATCGGCTAACAGAGAAGGCAAGCCGCTCATCATAGCCGTTGCCGGTACGGCCGGTTCAGGAAAAAGCAGTTATATTCGCGCTGTGATCAATCAACTTCGCAAGCTTAGTGAGATATGCGGCTGGACGATTATGGAACAAGATGCTGGCTCAAGCAAAAATTCCATGTATCTGATTCGTAAAAGAAAGTCAGACAAGGGATGCCTGATCGTATTTGCCGAAGTCACCGAAGAAAAGCTTTCTCCCGCCCTCATGACAGCGCTTTCGGGTATTGTTTATCTTGTGGATCCTTTGCAGGTTGAAGCGCTACGGAATGAACTGGAAACAACCAACATCGTTTTGCCGCCTCTGAACGGAACGGAACCCCATCGTATCCTCTTGAAGCTGGGGCGTACATGTCCTGCAGTACCGCTGGCTGTTGCCGTTTCCAAACTTGATACATTGGCATGCCCGGACATCAATTACACAGGACGTTGGAGACTGAAAACAACCGAACGTCTGGTATGCCGCGATAGTTCGTACCGGGGTACGCTTGATCAGGAAGAAATGGAAACGGTGAGTTGTGAAATGGAAAGTTGGGTGGCCGCGGCTGATGTGAACATCATGGAAGACTGCAAAGCATTCACCCGAAAGCTTTTCTTCGGCATCAGCACAAAGGAGCCGGCTTTGCGCGTAGAAGATCCTCTTCTGTGGATTCTTTCACAAAAAAGAGTGGCGGAAATCAAATAATGCATGTATGGCCAATAAAAATACAGACTGTTACGGGAGTGCCCGATGGGCTAATGCTCATGATTTGGCGGAGGAAGGCCTGTTTACTTTCCCCAATTTCCAACACTCGCCAGATTGTTTCATTAACAGCCGAATTCGACGGGACTTTGTGGAACGGGAACCGGCCAATCGCTGTATGGTGCTGGGGCGCCTGGTCAATCCGGAAAGGCTGGTATCCGGCATACGTCAGGGTTATGAGGCGTCCATGGGATCACTGATGTCCGGTTTGTTCAATCTGATCAGCAATGGACATGAAAATCAGCTTTTGGGTTGGTCAGGAGATGGTCATATCATTACAGTAGCCCCCACGCGTTCCGGCAAGGGCGTAGGTCTGGTAGTTCCGAATCTGTTGCACTATCCCGGCTCTGTGCTGGTCATTGACCCGAAAGGGGAAAATTACGCCATTACGGCTGACTTCCGCCGCAAAATGTTCCGTCAGGAAATCATTTGTCTGGATCCTTTCCATGTGATGACGGAAGAAACGGACAGCATTAACCCGCTTGACAGCCTTGTCGACTATCGGAAACCAACGTCTACCTATCTCACCCAAAATCCGGAATTGGGCGATATCGCCGCCAATATTGCCGATGCCATGATTGTGCGCGATGCAGGTGCCAAGGATCCGCACTGGGATGACAAGGCTCGCACCCTGCTCAGAGGACTTATTCTTGCTGTTATCTGTGGTAAAGGCCCGCACCGCTTGCATCATCTGTCCGAAGTACGGGAGTTACTGGCTCAACCTTTCCACGTCATTGGGAATTTCATTCTGGATTCCATGTGTCAGGACAAGGTTGCTGTAGGAGGGTTGCTGAGTCGTGCGGGTAATGAAATTCTCTCTACCGGTAATGAAGAATTAAAGAGCATCATATCCAATGCCCTCAAGCACACGGAATTCCTAGACTCGGGGCTGGCCTGTAAATCTCTGGGGAATATGAATGATGGTGGTATTGGAACGTACGATCTGGCCGATCTCAAAAGCATAGGCGGAGTTTCCATTTATATGATTATTCCTCCGCAGTATCTGGTACGCTACTCGCGCCTTATCCGTCTGTGGGTCACGATGGCCATGTCCACCATGACCAGGAGCAGCCGGAAACCGGCAGACGGATGTCCTGTGCTCTTCATGCTGGATGAAATGGCCCAGCTGGGTTCTTTGCCCATGATGAAACAGGCGGTGAGTCTGCTGGCCGGATACGGCATGAGCATTTGGATGGTATGGCAAGATCTTTCCCAGCTTAAAGCACTGTATGAACACGACTGGCCTACCTTTCTGGCAAATGCCAAGATTCAGCAGTTTTTCGGTATTAACGATCACGAAACGGCCAAGTATATCTCCGAAATGCTGGGGGCGGCCACTATAACCAGCAAATCTGTTTCTCACAGTCAAAGTGGTAAGTTTACGGAATTTGTCAAAAATAAGAGTGAAAGCGAATCATTTTCGGAAATTACACGAAACCTTCTCAATCCAGACGAAGTTCGTCGCCTGAATCGCGAAGCTGTGCTCACTTTCGTCCAGGGTATTCCTCCCATTCTGGCGGAACGCCTTACTTATTACAGCGATCACATGTTCTCTGGAAAAGCTTCCTCCAACCCCTATTTTAGTAACAATCTCACAAGAAAATAAACAGACAGCCATGGAAATGAGAGAACAGGCAGAAGATCGTTTACGTGAATGCGAAGAAAAACTCAAAAATCTCGAATCTGAACGCAATGCACATCAGGATAATTTTCCGGATGATGGACGTCCCTTCAACGAACGACTCGAAGAACATCAGAAAAAGCTTGAAGAACTGAATAATGAGGTGGAAAAGGCCAAACAGGAGGAACATGAAGCCCAAATGGAACTGGATCGTGCCAAAGCCATGGAGCAAAAAGCCCGGCAAGAGAGCATGGAAAATCGAAAGGAAATGAACCAGGGCCGGGAAGACGACCACACGGAACAACAGAGATGGGAGGAGGAACAACGTAAGACTCAGGAGGCAAAGGAGGTGCAATATCGTCAGTGGCAGGAGGAATGCCGTGAAAAAGAGAGAGCCAGACAACATGAGGAAGCTGAGAAGGAACGCCAAAAGGAACGTGAACGGTTTCAACAAGATCGCTTTTGTGAAGAAAAGCAGGAACGTTTCGAAAAGAAGGAACTTAGCCGGGAACAAGAGGGACGAAGTAGATAATTGAACGCTATGGGTATTTTTGCTGTATTTACCCGATTAATCAAATTTTTCGGGTCAACCGCATTCACGCTCTTAAAACTGCCTTACCAGATCATATCAAAGATATTCGGACCGTTTGTCGCATTTTTTCTGTACATTCCTATGATGTTGATCGTCTTTGGAGTTTTTATCAAACTTTTTGAACAGGAAGTGGTAGACAAATCTCCCTGGAACTCCATGACCCTCTTTCATACTCTTCCTTACAAGGAGCGGCAGGAATTGATCGATATGACGGAAATGGCTTCCTTTGTCTATCTGGATACGAATGCCTGGGGCAATGACTTAATTCGTCTGCAAGACAAGGGATATTTCCTTCTGGAAAAACCGAACCTGAACGATGGAGGATTGACCTATGCCTTGATGGCCAGGGCGAATCGTTCGCTGAATTCCCCCAATCCCGGTAACCTTGAAATAGAGAATACGGTCTATATTCTCTTCAGAGGCAGCATGACTCTTGCCGACGCCCTGGACGATGGGCAAATGATTTTTTCTGATGAGAAGCTGGAACACATGGGGCGCTTTACTGTAGCCTTACGAGTTACTCGCGAACTTTTGGGAAAATACCCCAAACACCATTTTGTCCTTGTCGGGCATTCCCTGGGAGGAGCCACTGTTCAATATGTGCTAAGACACATATCTTCCTCCAGACTCAAAGGCTATACAGTAAATCCCATTGGCCTTCCCGGTAAAATCGGAATTATTCCTGAAAAACGCCTTGTGGATATCGTACATGAAGCTGATATAGCTCAAACCATTATGCTTGATTCTCGTCTTGTGGGGAGAGGCATCCTTGTTCGTGGTCATTTTACCCGACAATCTGACGACACATGGACTCCGGATTTTTCATTACTGAGTGCTGCTTCACAGCATTCTGTGAATAAGACATTGAAGAATATGATTGCCCAACATACAGGTACTTATGCCCCACCATCCAACAACCAGATTGCCCAACCAAAACCGGGAGGAATCAAGGCTCCTGTGAAAACAAATTTTAGAGAAGCGTTCAGCGATACTCTTTAATTCGTTTCCCCTGCAGCTTCATATCGCAGATAGGGTCAATTCGGAAATATACCAAGTAAACTCTGGCGCCGTAAGGCAGACAGATTCGAATTCTTTCATGTACGCCAACAATAACACTCTTTAAGTGAACAACTTGAAAAGGTTATTGTTATTGCTAGAGAAGTGGTCAATTTCATAAAACGCCCAAAAGGAATCCTCTTCAAACTATTTGTTTTAAGAGGATTATGAAATGGTGCGCCTGGCAGGACTCGAACCTGTACGCCTTTCGGCACCAGATCCTAAGTCTGGCGCGTCTACCAATTTCGCCACAGGCGCAACGAATGGGCGGACGCACTCTGCCATACCAGACTCTGGCGTTCAAGATTAAACAGGAGTTTTTACCTTTGACGCGCTTGTGGGAAGCACCTGTGGTGAGAAACCCATAGGAAAGTTAGCTGCCCTGTTGGGTGTCTGCTTTCTGGCGGTATTTTCCATTCATGGGCGGATGTCTGGTTCCCCAAAGGCGCATTTACTCCGGATTAGAAGGGGGGGGCATTGAATACGTCCTGGTTTGTCTGCCGGTAAAGGATGGAAAATCCTTGGTAGCTGATTCTGTGAAGGAGGTTCTGGAGAAAGGAAAGTTTTATCCCAAGCCGGTGTTGGCCGCCGGTGATGGTTACGGGGCGCAGTGTTTCGCGTATGAGGAGGGCGATACTGATACCAAACAACGAGGCGTGAAATTAAGAGAATTCTCGAGCCAGTTAAAGCAGTCCTGAACCGGAGGATGGAATATCCCAGATATTTTCCCGGGCAGGTTTATCCCATGATTTGTGCCGGAAAAGGAAATAGTTTCACGAACAGAAAGTCCAGCATCCCCAGGCACAGGGCGATGCAGATGGCTTTTTTAGGGGACAGGAGAGGCGTTGTTTTCAGCCAGGCGACGATGCCGGCATGAACCGCCAGAGAGATGCCCACAGACCACCAGAAGAACGGAATGCCCGTCATGGCGAAGAGGGCCGCCAGCGGGTAGGTGAATGCCAGAAAGAGTTTCATGACAGCTTCCCATTCATGCCCGCGTACCATCATCAGCTGCTTGGACAGAAGAGAGACATACAGGCAGGAAGGGACTACAACGCACAGGATGAGGGAAACAACCCCTTTTTTTGCATACCGTTCTTCCTGTGTGGGAATGTACATGCCGCATATACTGGGTCAGGAGGGGAAAATTGTCAAACATTGTCCTAGCCCGGCGGGGCGGGAGCAATATACTGACGGCATTGCGTATGTCGTCTTTTGAGTTGAATTCCTCCTTCAAGCCTTCCGGAGACCAAGAGCAGGCCATCGGCAAGCTGCTCAAGTCTCTGGAGGCGGGTAACAAGCACCAGGGGCTCCTGGGAGTGACCGGGAGCGGCAAGACATTCACCATGGCGAATTTGATTGCCCGGATGAACAGGCCCACGCTGGTGATTTCCCACAACAAGACGCTTGCCGCACAGCTTCATTCGGAGCTGAAGAGTTTTTTCCCGAATAACGCGGTGGATTACTACGTTTCCTATTTCGATTATTACCAGCCGGAGGCGTATATCGCCAGCTCCGACACCTACATTGAAAAGGATTCCGCCATTAATGACGAGTTGGACCGCCTGAGCCTGAATGCCATGAATTCCCTGATGACACGGAGGGATGTGATTGTGGTGGCATCCGTTTCCTGCATTTACGGCCTGTCCACTCCGGAGGATTACAGGAACCTGACGCTGCGCATGCGCGAGGGAGATGTCATGGACCGGGACGTGTTTTTGAAGCAGCTGGTGGAACGCCTGTTCGAGCGGCAGGATTTTGATTTTACCCGCGGCACGTTCCGCGTGCGCGGTGAGGTGGTGGAGGTGTTTCCCGCTTATTCGGAAGGTGAAGCAATCCGCGTAGAGTTTTTCGGCGACGAGGTAGAACGGGTTTCTTTGATTGACTCCGCCACCGGGCGTGTGAGGGAACGACTTGGGAGCTACACTTTTTTCCCGGCCAAGCAGTATGTGGCCGCTCCGGAGAAACGGGCGGCGGCGTTGAAGGCTATCCGGGAAGAGCTGGAGGACCGCGTAGGCTGGTTTGAGAAGCATGGGCGCCTGCTGGAAGCGCAGCGGCTTAAATTGCGCACGGATTATGATTTGGAACTGATTGAAGAGCTGGGTTTCTGCAAGGGGATTGAGAATTATTCCCGCCATTTATCCGGCCGCCTGCCCGGAAGCGCCCCATCCACCCTGCTGGATTTCTTTCCCAAGGATTCATTGACCCTGATTGATGAAAGTCATGTGGCGGTGCCGCAGCTGGGAGGCATGTACGAGGGGGACCGAAGCCGCAAAAATATTCTGGTGGAGCATGGGTTCCGCCTGCCAAGCGCTCTGGATAACAGGCCTTTGAAATTCCATGAGTTTATGGAAAGGCAGAACCAGATTGTGTATGCTTCCGCTACTCCGGGGCCATTTGAGCTGGTAAATTGCCGTGCGGATAATAAGACGTATATTCCCGTGCGCCGTGCCGCCAGATCCGGAGAAAAGGCTCCGGAAGGGTTCAAAGGAATTTTGTTTACCTCTCCCAAGGACATTCGCGTTGCTCCCAGCCCATCCACGGAACCGGTAGAAAAATTTGACCCAACCAGGCGTTCTACACCCCTGATTGTAGAGCAGATTATCCGGCCTACCGGGCTGCTGGAGCCGAAGATTACCATCCGTCCGTTGAAAGGGCAGATTGACGAGACGATCGCCATGTGCAATGAACGCGTTGCCAAAAATGAACGCGTGCTGGTCACGACGCTGACCAAGAAGACGGCGGAAGATTTGACGGAGTACCTGAAAGGGGTAGGATTGAAGGTGTCTTATATTCACGCGGATGTGGATGCGATTGAGCGCGTGGAGATTTTACGTGCTTTGAGAGCCAGGAAGATAGACGTTCTGGTAGGCATTAACCTGCTTAGGGAAGGGCTGGATTTGCCGGAGGTTTCCCTGGTGTGCATTCTGGATGCGGACAAGGAGGGGTTTTTGCGCAATGAGACATCCCTGGTGCAGACGGCGGGCCGCGCCGCGCGGCATTTGAATGGAGAGTGCGTCTTGTTTGCGGATGTGATGACGGATTCCATCAAACGGCTGGTTGAGCTGACGGATTACCGCCGGGGTATTCAGGAAAAATACAACCGGGAACACGGTATTGTCCCCCAAACGGTGAGCCGTTCCGAACAGGGGCAGTTGAAGTTGTACGCAGAGGATGATGAAGAGTCCTTCCGCGTAGCGGAGGATGAAGCCGTGTATGGTCTGGAAGAGCGCGTTGCCAGGCTGGAGGCGGAAATGAAGGAGGCTGCTTCCCATTTGGAATTTGAACGCGCCGCCTTGATTCGGGATGAAATCAGGCAGATGCGCGGAGAATATGGAAAAGGCAGGGGATAATATCCGGCGTGATGAATTGGGGATGAGCTTTCTGGTAGGATGGCATGCTGTTTTTTCGTGATATTTGTCCATCTTATTCTTGCCCGTCATTTGACGGTGATTTGGATATTGGGTTTAACAGTTAATTGCTTAAAGAATTCTGCTGATGTGACGTCAGTGTTCCGGACCGGAGTCCGCTGTCAACGTGAAATATTCTAAGAAGGCCTTACACCGATGGGGAAGTATATGAAGGGCTCTTTGTTCCAGTCTTTTCTTATATATAAAAATTTCTCATGATAAGCACTTGCCGAAGTGGCAAAGGGTATGGCGGATGACAGAGGATTCCCAGGCTGGCAGCAGTAGCTGTCTGATTATCCTTTGCCGGTTATGTTCCCCATTTTATTTCTTGATGCAGCCGGCTGCGTCAAAGACGCCGGGCAATGTATGGTCAGGAGGGGCCCATTTGCCATCGTCTGAAGAAAAGATTTGCATAAAAAATACTTGCGTATTTGGAAAAAGTCTGTAATCTCCTCCCACCATGACCCGCAAAGGTGGTATCAATAAAACCCGCAAGGCAGTCGCCAAGCGTTTCAAGGTAACCGGCACGGGCAAGGTACTGCGCCGTAAACAGGGCAAGCGCCACATCCTCCAGAAGAAGTCCAGCAAGCGCAAGCGCCAGCTTGGCAAGGTGGCTCTGGTGGACGAGACGCAAGTCTGGGCAGTCAAGCAGAACCTGCCTTTCGCCTAAACCGCGGAAACGCTCGACTAATGCCGAGCTTTCCCCCCGCTGAACGGGGGGCCTTCATGCAGCCTTCTTCCGATGAGAAGATAAGAACAGGCGAGACTGCAGGGAGGTGAGGAAGAACAGTCTGTTCAAGATAGAAATAGAAATAAGCTATGCCACGTGCCACTAATGGACCGGCCTCTCGCAAGCGTCGTAAGCGCATTCTCTTGCGTGCCAAGGGTTTCCGCGGTTTCCGCAGCAAACTCTTCCGCTACGCCAAGGATGCTGTTTACAAGGCTTGGCAGTATGAATACCGCGACCGCAAGCGTCGGAAGGGACAATTCCGCCGTCTCTGGATCGCCCGTATTTCCGCTGCCGTCCGCGACCGCGGTCTGACCTATTCCCGCTTTATGGAAGGCTTGAAAGCCGCCAATATCGATTTGGACCGCAAGGTTCTTGCCGATTTGGCCGTCTCTGACGAAAAGGCTTTTGACGTTATCTTCGCTCAAGCGAAGAAGGCCATTGAAGCCAAGGATGGCGCCGCTCTCCGCGCCTGAATGTGCGGGAGTTTCCATCTGTTCAGTAAACGTTAACCGACAGCCTCCGGAAATAATTTTCCGGAGGCTGTTTTCATGTCCGGACATGGCAGTTCCGGCCGTTGGCATTTTCCTGTAAATGCCTTTATGGAGCAGGTGTTTGCACGTTCATCATTTAGTGCGCCAGCCAGCTTCTCTTATTGCAGCGTCGGTTTTCCCATGCCGGCTGGGAAAAATCCTGTTTCCGCCAGTGCGTATTTTTGTTAAGAACACAATGGCTCTTTAATCATTGCTTCCAATTCCGGAGGCATTTATTGCAAAGGCTGTTCAGGGGATTCGGACAGAAAAGCGGGCTGCGGCGTTTGATGCCCCGCCGGTTTTTTCTCCTGGTAGAAAAAAGGCGCTTTTATTCGTCCAGGTTCCGGGCCGGGATGATGCCGCCTCTCCCAGAGGCACCGCTCGAAAAAAGGGGACGCGGTCTTTTACTTGCGGCTTCAGAATTCCCGGAAGGTAAAGGCTGTTTTCTGGACTGTCAGGCACCTTTTGAAATCCATTTGGAATATCAGCATCCACTTTGTCATTAGGACATCTTTGAAGCTTGTTCACCGGAGAGGCCCGTGGTAACTTGGATGGCAAAAACTACCATGGATAGCATTCTTTCCGTCCTTGCCACCATCGCCATTATTTTCGGCGTGGTGATGTTGTTTAACTTCATGATTTTTATTCATGAACTTGGTCATTTTTTCGCTGCCCGCTGGCGTGGTCTGTATGTGGACAGGTTTCAAATCTGGTTTGGCCGTCCCATCTGGAAAAAAACGGTTAACGGCGTGCAGTGGGGGCTGGGGTGGATTCCGGCCGGAGGTTTTGTATCCCTGCCGCAGATGGCTCCTATGGAGGCCATTGAAGGACGTGCGGAGCTTCCCAAGGATTTGAAGCCGGTTACTCCCTTGGACAAGATTATCGTGGAGAGCAATGATCGCCTGCGGTTCCGGTTGGTCAACAGCCTGGAGCTGACAGAGCCCATAGAACGGACGGTGCGGTGATGGGGAGCAACCGGAAACGGCCCTTCGGCTACAAAATGGAGCTG
>OQVH01000299.1_pt1 | contig 38591 bp, 34 predicted proteins | sample 1691641 | NCBI WGS metagenome assembly OQVH01 (sample SAMN03418286, study PRJEB22391) | human gut metagenome | biome: human-gut; feature: organic feature; material: feces | host: Homo sapiens | place: Italy | collected 2013-04
AGCTTTTCCGTGAGGCAAGAGTTGCTCCCGCCGCTGCCATCTCCTTGCCGTAGACCTGCACCTGTGCTCTGGCAGCATCCAGTGATGCCATCAGCAGATAGTTGGGACTTGTCGTCGTCAAAAGGCTCATCACATCTGCCGCACGCTGCAAATCAAGGCGTGCCCCCTGCACATGCAGCATACTGCACTGCGTCATCGCGCCCAAAATTTTATGCGTACTCTGAGCACAGGCATCAGCACCGCACTGCAGAGCGGATGGCGGCAACAGCTCACTAAAGCCCAAATGCGGTCCATGCGCCTCATCCACCAGCAGCACTGCATTATGCGCATGGCAGCAGTCGGCAATCGCCCGCACATCTGCCGCCACACCGTAATAATTGGGGCTTGTCAGCAGCACCGCCTTAATTTTGCTGTCCTGCGCCAGCGCCGCCTCTATCTGCTGCACAGTAACCTGCATCTGAATACCGAATTCAGGCTGATACTCCGGCTGCAGATAGACTGCTTCGATACCGCCCAAAACAAGTCCGCCGGCAACACTGCGGTGCGCATTACGCGGCAGCAGCAGCTTTTCTCCCGGGTTCAGCGCTGTCAGCAGCATAGCATGAATCGCCTGACTTGTACCGTTGACTGCCCAAAAGCAGGCATCACTGCCGTAGGTTTGCGCTGCCAGCTCTTGCGCTTCTTTAATATAGGTTTCCGGCTCATGGATATCGTCCAGCTCGCTCATCAGCGACACATCCATCTGCACGCTGGCACCAAGTTCCTGGCGCAGCAAGCGCTGCATGCCGCGTCCTCCCTTATGTCCGGGAGTATGCAGAGGATAGACGTCCTCACTTTTATATTGCAGCATCGCCTCTATCAAAGGCATGCTAATTTTATCTTTCATTATTTGCTCCCTCCGGCAAAGCTAAACTAATTTAGTACATCATTATATTTTAACATATTTAGCACTGCAGATATAGCTTTAAAGCAGCTATCCGCACAAATTTATTCTTACGCTGCGCACATCAGCACAAAAAAGAGAGGCCTGTACATCACAGGACCTCTCTGATTTTTTGCCGTAAGCAGCTTTATGCTTATTTTATCTTTTTGAATAATCTTTTGGTATTCGCCGTGGCAATTGCCGCCAGCTCTTCAAAATCCATTCCCAGAACCTGCGCCGCATTACGCGCCGTATATTCCGTATATCCGGGATTATTGCGCTTGCCGCGGAATGGTACCGGTGTAAGATAAGGGCTGTCGGTTTCAAACAGCAGCAGCTCCTTAGGAATATACTGCATAACCTCACGCACTTTCTGCGCATTCTTATAGGTAGACGTACCGCCGAAGCCAAAGTAATAGCCGCGTTTAGCCAGCTCCTTCGCCATCTCCAGCGAGCCGCTGAAGCAGTGGAACACTGCCTGTACGCCATGCACTTCCTTCTGGAACAGCTCCAGCATATCGCCGTGCGCATCCCTGTCATGAATAATCACCGGCAAATCAAACTGCTTAGCCAGATCAATTTGCTCTAAGAAAATACGCTTCTGTACCTCCTTAGGTTCGTTTTCCTTCCAGTAATAATCCAGACCGATTTCACCTATTGCCACTACCTTCGGGTGCTGCGCCCACTCTGCCAGCTGCTGCAGATAATCAGCAGGAATTCCCTTTAAATTCTCGGGGTGCCAGCCAACCGCCGCATAAATAAACGGATACTTTTCCGCCAGCTCCACCGCAACAGCACTGCTGGCAGCATCACAGCCGGGATTGACGATGCCGTCCATATCCTGCTCCAGCTGGGCAATCAGCTGCTCTCTGTCCTCATTAAACGCTTCGTCATCTAAATGGGCATGCGAATCCCATAAGCCTGTTCTGCTCATAATCTACCTCACATTCACAAAAAAGTTCAGATACAGCTGCAAAAAAAGCAGCATGCTGAACAAAATATAACGGAAAACCGCCGCCTTACGCGAATAATATTCGCAGCCCGGCAGGTAAAATTCCTTGGGATTTTGCGGATTATAAATAATTTTACGCGGCAGCTTCAGCGTAAAGCCACGTTCCAGCACATCACCGCTCTTTTCCTTCGTTCCCTTGGCTTCGTTCAAGGCTTCACTGTATTCCTTGTCGCCCACTTTATAGGTAAAAACAGGACACAGCTGCTTGCCGCGGCTCCAGCTGCTCTTGTAGCCGGTAATCACCGCGCGCACCTCTTCAGTACACAGGCTGCTCAGCTTAGGGAAATAATTCTTCGTAAAGATGCAGACGATACCATACAAATAAATCAGCAGCGCCAGCTTCAGCGTCCAGGCCATACCCTTGAACATGTAGAAGTCATAACCGGGATAATGCTGTCCCAGCCATGCATGCGGCAGGATATAGGGCACCATGCTGCTGAGCAGCACTAAGATCATGCTGATGCCTATACAAAGATACGGTCGCCAAAACAAGCGCGAAAATAGCTTTTCGGACACTGATAAGTCCCCCTTCCAAAACAAAAGACAATATGTTAATAGACGAAGAGCAGGCACTCCTCATCCGCTAAAACGTATCAGAGTGACTGCTCTAAATCTCAGAGTGCGTCAAGCACTTTTTTATTTTACACGACTGCCGGAAGCAAGATTTTGCGGGTCAACGAGAGCCAGATTGCCCTGTCCGTCGGAAGCACACAGCAGCATGCCGAAGGATTCGATACCCATCAGCTTAGCCGGTGCCAGGTTTGCTACAACAACAACGTTTTTGCCTACCATCTGTTCAGGCTCATAGTATTGGGAAATACCGCTGACAATAGTGCGTACCTCATCACCTATTTCTACCTGCAGCTTGAGCAGCTTTTTGGATTTCTTAACCTTTTCTGCTTCCAGAACCTTGCCTACGCGCAGGTCAATCTTCTCGAAGTCAGGGAAAGCGATTTCCGGTTTAATCGGCTCCATAGCAGGCTTTGCTTCTTCTGCCGGAGCAGGCGCGGGAGCTGCAGCCTTATGCTCATAGCGTTTGCCGCCGATGATGGTTGCGCCGTCTTCGGTAACCTCAATACGCGGATACAGAGGCTCGCCCTTGCAAACCTTAGTGCCGTTTGCCAGACCGCCCCATTCAGCATCAGCCAGCAGGAACTGCTCAGGCACAGCCAAGCCAAGCTGGGTGTAAATTTTCGGGCTGGTGGTCGGGATATACGGACTGATTAAAATAGCTACGATACGCAGGGTTTCAGCCAGGTTATACATAACAGTCTTCAGACGATCAGCCTTAGTCTCGTCCTTAGCCAAAATCCACGGAGCGGTTTCGTCGATATATTTGTTGGCGCGGCTGATTAAAGCCCATACACCCTTAATTGCAGTGTTGATTTCCATGTTGTCCATAGCCTTAACATAGTTAGCTACGGTTTCTTTAACGAGAGCCTTCAGCTCATCATCAATCGGTTCGCTTGCACCGGTATCGGCAACAATACCGCCATGATATTTTTCAATCATGCTTACGGTTCTGTGCAGCAGGTTGCCCAGGTCGTTGGCCAAATCTGCATTTACACGGGTAATCAGTGCATCACGGGAGAAGTTGCCGTCGCTGCCCAGGTTGATTTCACGCAGCAGGAAGTAGCGGATAGCATCAGCGCCGAACTCATCAATCAGACCCAGCGGGTCGATAACGTTGCCCTTGGATTTGGACATTTTGTCGCCGTCAACTACGAGCCAGCCATGACCGTAAACCTCTTGCGGCATTTCCAGACCCATAGCGTGCAGCATGATTGGCCAGATAATAGTGTGGAAGCGCACGATTTCCTTGCCTACCAGATGCAGGCTTGCCGGCCAGTATTTGTGGAAGAAGGCATCATCGGTGCCGTATTTAATGCCGGTCAGATAGTTCAGCAGAGCATCGAACCATACATAAACAACATGTTTTTTGTCAAACGGAACAGGAATTCCCCAGTCAAAGGTGGTACGGGTAATGCACAAATCCTCCAGACCTTGCTTAACGAAATTAATCATCTCGTTGCGGCGGCTTGCAGGTTGGATAAAGTCCGGATGCTCTTCTATGAATTGCAGCCACCAATCCTGGTATTTGCTCATTTTAAAGAAGTAGCTTTCCTCTTCCATCTCCTCTACCGGACGATGGCAGTCGGGGCAGCAGTGGTTTTCATCCAGCTGACGCTCCAGCCAGTAGGATTCGCAGGGTACGCAGTACAGGCCCTTGTAATTTTTCTTATAGATATCGCCCTGCTCATAAATTTTTTGCAGTGCATCCTGAACAACCTTATGATGACGCTCCTGGCTGGTGCGGATAAAGTCATTGTTGGAGATATTCAGCTCTTTCCACAGCAGCTTGAAGTTAGCAATAATTGCATCTACATACTGAATCGGGGTTACGCCTTTTTCCTTAGCCTTACGCTGGATTTTCAGACCGTGCTCGTCACTGCCGGTCAGGAAGAATACATCTTCACCCTTCAGACGGTGAAAGCGTGCCAGGCTGTCAGCAATAGTTGTGCAATAGGCATGACCTATATGCAGATTGTCACTCGGATAATAAATTGGTGTTGTAATATAATAACTCGGTTTAGTCATTGTCAGACCCATCTCCTTCAGAAATTAGTTGATTATATAGCTCCCGTTTGGGAATTTTACGTTTTTTTGCCACCTGCGCCAAGGCAGCCTTCTTATCTACGCCATCAGCCATCAGCTTGCGCACCTCGTCAAGAGGTTCAAGCTCCTCCTCGGCTGCAGCGAAAGCACCGTCGCCGGCACCAAGCACCAGGCAGAACTCTCCGCGCGGCGAATTGGCCTCCAGCCATTCCAGACAGCCGCTGACCGTGCCACGGTAGAATTCCTCATGCAGCTTCGTCAGCTCGCGTGCTGCCGCCAAAGGACGGTCGCCCCACGCAGCCAGGATATCCTTCAGCACCTCCACAATCCTGTGCGGTGCTTCGTAAAGAATAATCGTCGCAGGAATATGCTGCCATTGCTCCAGCTGCTCGCGTCTGTTACGCTTACTCTTTGGTAAAAAACCGCCGAAGAAAAACGGATATGTCGGCAGACCGCTGGCAATCAAAGCACATAAAGCAGCGTTGGCACCTGGTACAGGCACCACTCTGATACCATGAGCAATCGCATCATGCGCCAAAGCTTCACCGGGATCAGCAATTCCCGGAAAACCTGCGTCGCTTACAAGAGCAACATTTTTGCCTTCCAGCAGCTGGCCTAAAAGATATTCGCCCTGCTTATCCTTGCTGTGCTCATCATAACGCACCAGGCGTCCTTTGATGTTGAAGTGATTTAAAAGCTGCAGCGTATGACGTGTGTCCTCCGCCGCAATCAAATCCGCCTCCTGCAGCATCCGCAAAGCGCGCGGTGTCATATCCTCAAGATTACCGATAGGTGTAGCGCATAAATAAAGTGTTCCATATATATTATTTTGCTCTGCTGTCACAGCTCCGCCTCCTATCATTTAACGGTGGTCAGCAGGTGCAGTACATACTAACCCATAATATATTAATTTTATCACACACAGCGTGATAAATAAAGAAAAAACGCGTAACTTTCGTTACGCGTTCAGCTTATCAGTAAAAAGCTCGGCCGGATTTCCAACCGGGTGTAAATGTAGACTCGATAACAGCACATTTATTATTATAGCTGTCTGCCAGCCAGGAAGGATAATCAAAATACCAGGTATTCCAATATTCCCCGTTGATAAAGCACTTTTTGTAGTAAATCCTGTCATTTTCCAGATAGGAAATAACGTACCAGTCATCACCTTTATCCCTATAGGCAGCAGACGGATGATTTTGGATATCCATATTATATTCATCGGCAAGCGTCATGCCCATATTATGACCGCCGCTAACAGTAAAACTGGAACCGTATTCATCCTTAAAAATGCAGCCGTCGCCATTAGTGCTCTCGAAGGCCTGATTGAAGTTTGCCGGAAGATTAATCGCAAAGGCAAATCTGTCATTGATATAGCGATAATAATCAGGATTATCCGTTGTAAATACTCTGACGTACTCTGCTGTTCCTTCACTGGGCTCATACCATTGGTTCTTTAAGAAAACAGCACTCGCCGCCGATACGGTAGCAGTAAAAATAAACATCAGCATCGACAGAAGCAGCAAGATTTTTTTCATAGCATTCACCATCCTTAAATATATTCTCTGCACTTTAATTGTAACTTGCCAAAGATTTTTTGTCGAGCTTAATTTTCTAAAAATTGACTCTTTCTGCTCAGTATTCAGTTAACAGGTGTATATTTCTTTTCTAGCAGACGCACAAAATAATGGTAGGCTGCAAAAATGAAAACAGCACAACTGATCCAGGCAATCGGCTCCGCCATACAGATGCCCTCATAGCCAAAGGGCACACTGAGATATATTGCCGCGATAGAACGCATGATAAGCTCCACCACACCAGAAAGCATAGGAATCATACTTACGCCCATGCCCTGACAGGCGTTACGATAAATAAAAATCTGACTGAGGAAGAAGTAAACAGGCACAGTATACATAATGTAAAGATGTGCTGCCTGCATAACCGTCGGTGACGGATTATCCAGGAAGATTCCGATAACCTCTTCGCCGAAAGCAAAGACCACAACCGCAGCAAACAAACTGAAGGCCAGCGTCAGCAGCGAGCAGCGGTGCACCGCATCGCGGATGCGGTCAAAGCGGCGAGCACCGAAATTCTGCGCCGTAAACACAGCCATAGCAATGCCGAAGGAAATCATCGGCTGCAGCGCCAGCTGCTCCACGCGCATTGCCGTAGTAAAGCCGGCAATCTGGTCACTGCCGAATTTATTGCAGACTGACTGCAAAATAATAATGCCCAAGCCCAAAACCGAAAACTGCACTGCCATCGGCAAGCCCATACGCAGATGCGCCCACAGCTCCGGCCAGTCTAAATTGAAATCACTGCGATGGATATGCAGCTGCGGAAAGCGCTTGTATATATAAATTACGCACAGCACTGCGGAAAAAGCCTGGGCAATAACCAAGGCAAACGCACTTCCCGGTACACCCCAGCCAAAGCTGATGATGAAAACAAGCGCTAAAATAATATTCACTATCGAAGAAATAATGAGAAAGTACAGCGGCGTTTTACTGTCACCAAGGGAACGCATAATACCCGACAAAAGATTATAAGCCATCATCGCCAGCAAACCGTCGACGATAATCATTACATAGGCATAGGCATCCTCCATCAGCTCCGGCGGGATATTCATCAACACCAGCATCGGGTCGATAACCAAATGCATAATACCCATAATAAGAAAAACGAAAAATATACTCAATACAACGCAGGTAGCAATGCTGCGGCGCATTCCCTGCATATCCTGCGCACCGTAGCGCTGACCAGTAACAACGGTAAAGCCGTTGCTGAGACCAATCGTCAGCACCATCGTCAGCATAAACAGCGGCGACACCGCACCTACGGCAGCCAAAGCATTCACGCCAATCGTCCGCCCGACAATAATAATATCGGCAATATTATACAGCTGCTGAAAAACATTGCCTATCAGAAGCGGCACCATAAAGGGAATAATCAGCTTTAATGGTGCGCCTTCCGTCATATTCTGAAGCATAAAAAAAGAACCTCCTTTAGCTGCTCTCTCCCAAGCAGCAGTATCAGTCCGGTATTACAATATATATCACTGACTTATCAGTCAAAATATAGCACAATCAGGAAAAAAATACAAGACGTGCAGCAACACACGTCTTGTAAAATCTTATTCCATAACTACTCTATTGGAAATCTTGCCAATACCCTCAATTTCAACGGTGATTTCATCACCCTCATTTAAGAGTCCTGCACCAACCGGAGTACCTGTCAAAATCAGATCACCAGCATCCAATGTAAAGCTCTGAGAGATGTAGCTCAAGATTTCATAAGGATTATAAATCATATTGCTCGTGCGCGCATCCTGCTTAAGCACACCGTTGACATAAGAGCGAATGGATAAATCGCTGGGATCCAGCTCCGTTTCCAGCCACGGTCCCAAGGGACAGAAGGTATCAAAGGATTTACAGCGCAGCCACTGGCGTTCCTTGCGCTGCAGGTCGCGGGCCGTAACATCATTAGCACAGGTATAACCCAAAATATATTTAGGTACATCTTCTGCCTTAACATTCTTCATCCTCTTTTTTACGACAATACCCAGTTCCGCGCCAAAGGCCAGCTCCTGCACCTGCTTCGGCCAGATGATATCCGCACCTGTACCGACAACGGTATGCGCAGCCTTAGAAAAAATACTCGGCTCGCGCGGAATTTCTACACCGAATTCTGCCGCATGCTTCTGGTAATTAAAGCTAACGCAGATAATCTGCTTCGGTACGCAGGGTGCCAGCAAGCGTACATCACGCATAGCAAAGGTTTCGTCCGTTATCTGCCAATATGTTTCCAGAGAACCATATACGCAACGGATAACATCGCCGTCAATAAAGCCTATACGCTTGTTGCCTGTCCGCAAATCCTCAAAACGCACGCATTTCATTTTAACCCCTCCATAATCTGCATCCTTCTCGCTTTAAAATAAACAGGTGTCAGTTCTGCCTGCGCTGCCAACGCCAGCGCCTCCTGCAATCTGCGCCCCACATGCTCCTTATAATGGGCGTCACTGCCAAGAGTGCAGTATTTGCCGCCAAGCTCACGGTAACGCTTGTACAGCGGCAGCAAGCCTGCTACCGCGGCAGCATCATCCAGGCGGCGGGTATTGATTTCAATAGGCTTATTCTGCTCAATCAAAAGTAAAAACAGCTTATCGAATAATTCCGGTGCATCCTGCAGGCGCAGCTCACGCTCCGCTCCCTTATACGGCCAATAACGGCAGATATAGTCAATATGCGCAAACGCATCAAAATCTCGCTCCTGTTCCAGGCAGGTAATCGCATCATGCAAAAATTCTTCTACAATCTGCTGACGTGTGCGTCCCTTGTAGCAGGTCTGCTCGTATAAATCACGTCCGCCGATGCAGTGGATAGAGGCCAGCACATAGTCAAACGGATGAGCCTGTGCCACCTTTTTATCCTCAGCTGCAGTATGTGTCTGCATGCCGATTTCAATGCCTATCAGCACCTTGTCGCTGCTCAGCAGCTGCAGACGCGCAAAATATTCGTCTATATCAAAGATAAATGCTTCCGGATTAGTCGGATAATCATAATCCCAATGCTCTGTAACCGTTATACCAATCCCCTGCTCAGCGGCTGCGCCGATGGCATCAGCAAATTTCATTTCGCTGTCGCAGGAATAATCACAGTGCATATGTGTATCAAATATCATTTAGTGTACCTTCCTTCCGTAAATTATATTGTATCAAATTGCAACAAAAAAGCAACGGGGAAGGGAGTATTTTTTCACCAATTAACGAGAAAATTACAAAGAAGTTAGCAGGGAGTAATCCAAGAGAAAATTTTAATTGTTCTCCGAGATTACTCCCTGTAAAAATCAATGTATCTTATACCTCGCCGTCGTCCATAATTCCCAGCTTACGCTTCCAGTAGCGGGAATAAATAGCGCCCAACGGATTATGAGCCAGCAGGCGGTCTTTAACTACCAGATTCGTTACCGGTCCTTCGGCATTCATATTGAAAATAGCATCGTGTCCAACGCACAGGCCGCAGGAAATGTACAGCTCAACGCCCTTTTCTGCCAAAAACTTAGCCTGGAATTTAGGATTGCACATTGCTTCATGCTCCAGCTCCGGCTTAACCTGCTTCAGTCCCAGCTCTTTTTTGGGGAAGCTGCAGTTTTTGCAACATACGCTGTAAAACTCAAAGCCCTGCTGCTTAAAATATTTGGCAATATAACGTGCTTCCGCATTCAGACCGATGCAGAAGGACATGCCCAGCTTTTTGTAGCCCATAGCTTTGGCAAACTCCGCAGTTTCCTGCAGACGGCAGATATTGCTGTAGAACGTGCCTTCAACGTAGGCAGCAGCCTGCATGAGCTTCAATTCTTCCTCGGTATAGGCTTCCTTGACAGCCTCCAGGGGCACGCCTGTGCAGTTAACACCCTTGGTGTAGCAGGCATGTGTAGGACAATTAGCGCAATCACATTTCATTTTACATTTCTCCTTTCGCCAATAACCTTGTTAAGCCTATTGTAGCACAAACAGCAGACAGATTAAAAGAGCTGCCGCACTTTTTCGTGCAGCAGCTCCGGTAAAGCTAAAATATGAAATTAGAATTTACGTTGGTAGGAAATAGAAGCAATCTTGGTAAAGCTGTCGTAAGCATGAGCGCTCTTATAAGCATCGGTAGCATGACCTGCAAAATCCAAATTGCCGACATCCATCCAGCCCAAAGCAACAGCAACGGTCTGCTTCTTATCATTGTAACGGGCACCGATAGAATAGGTACGACGCAGACCGGTCGGAACCATGAAGTCACCGCCATTGTAAGGAATAGAAGCTTCATCGAAAGCAAAGCCTGCCATAGCTGCATACTTATCGCTGAAGTTGTGTTCTAAACCGATAGCATAACGCCAGCCGTTGGACCAGTTTTTAGCAGAATCTACATTGGAAGGCAATACGCCGGGAACACTGGGATTGGACAAAGAAATATTCAATGCATCATAGGTGCTCCAGTTTGTACGTGTTGCTTTTAATTCCAGGCGAGTCTTTTTATCAAATTTATGGTTATAACCGATATCCCAGCTGTCCGGCAGAGTTACTACGCCATAAGCGTCAGCAGTAATTTTACCGCCGCTTGCAGGATACATTTTAAAGTCTGCTTCTAAGGAGTGAGTAATACGGCTGCGATAAACTACACCGATTTCATTTTTATCATCAAATGCATAGTTGGCAGCAGCATTCCAGCCTAAAGCATAGCTTTCGCCTTCTGTCTGCGTTGCACCAACATTCATTTGAGCAACCGGATGATAAGAATTCTTCTGCAGCTCCAGACCGACATAGTTGATTTCCGCACCAACTGCTGCGCTCCATTTTTTGTCGAACTTGTGCGCATAGGTCGGAGTAACGCTGACACCGTTCAGTTTAGAGAAAAATGCATTAGTAGATGCCTTGCTGGCACGCTCAAACTCAGATACCATGGCAAAGCGCGGGAAAGCGCCGATGCCGAACCATTCTTTATCATTAATCTGCCTTACGTAGTAGCTGCCTACTGCCCAACCGGCATGAACAACGTTTTTGCCGTCCTCAATTTCTTTGCCTGCACCATCATACAGCTTATAGTTGCCGTGCGGGCTCAGATAAGTGTAGCTGCTCTTCATTACCTCACCCTTTACTTTGGTGATAGAAGCAGGGTTGTAAGCCACGTTTGCAGCATCATCCTCAGCAAACATACGCGCACCGCCCATAGCAACGCCTTCAGCAGACCATTCGTTAATAGCAAAGCCTTCAGCGCCTGCTACCTGGGGTGCCAGCAGTGCTGCAGCTAAGCCTAAAGCTAAAAAGTTTTTATTCATATAAGTACATCCCTTCTCACATTTTTATTACCTGCTACTAATTGTAACAGATTCGTGAAAAGTGCGTACAAAATCTTTTAATCGCTCGTTTTAATTACTTAATTAAACTTTGAAAAGAACCCTTTTCATCCGGCTCCTCGCCGGCAGCCTTCGCTGCCTCGCGACGTGCAAAGTTACGCTCCTGCAGGCGGCGTACATCCTCCAGCGTCGGCACATTATCCTTCTCCCACGGCTGGTACTGAATCGTAGTGCAGTGATGATACATCGCATATCTTTCCTTGGCATCTGCTGCAGCCTCTGCCTCGGCAAGAGCCTTCTTGGCAGCCTCGTTCACAGGGAAGGATTTGTAGGCATCTGCCAAAAGCAGCGCAGCCTTAGCATAATCGCCCTGCTCCGCCATGCTTTCCGCAATAAACTTCAGTGCGTGGAAACGGTACGGATTAACACCTTCCACAGCCTTTTCCGCCTCCAGCATTGCTCTCGCCTCGCTCAATGCAGCAGCCTCAGCGCCGCAGGAGCGCTGCAGCTCCAGTCTGCGCGCCCAGATAGCGCCACGGTCCGCACTGCGGAAAACCTTCTTATACTCACGGCACAGTCTGTAGGCTTCATTCAAATAAATAATCGGTGCATCACCGGTACCGGTCAAGCGCCAAATGATTTCCGCAATATCACGCAGGCACAGCACCTTATGCTCCGCCTCACTGAGTCCGAACTCCGGTGCATCCTCCATATCCGGCTGCACATCCTTTACGGTTGCCAGCACCGCCATAGCTCCCTCGATATCCTTCAAAATCATCAGCATACGTCCTACGTTGCTGCGGCATTTCCAATCATCATAATCGTTTATCAGATTCAACGGTATAGGGTAATCACAGCTTGCTACCTTCTGTACATATCCTTGCCATTCCTGTTTTTCCATTTCGGTATCCTCCTCAATCTGTTATATATTCTATTCAAATTATCTGCGTTGCCGCTGTCTTTGTCAAGCATCAACCTGCGCAGAAGTTATAATATTAATGCTTATATGTTATCTGTCATAGCTTATCAACCTTTTATATTCCGTTTGGTTATAATGTAAATGCTTAATCGCTATTTGACTATAAAATTTAAAGTAGTACAATAACTCTACTAGAGAGAAAGAAGATGTATAAAGCTATGAGTTTTCCCCTATTATTACGTGGCTTCGTGGTTCTGGGCGTCATGCTGATGCACACCACCTGGTACTTCAGCCACGCTCACGCGGAATCATGGGTCACTATTTCCGAAATGCTGCTGGATATTATTTCCCTCTTTGCCGTACCCCTGGTAATGTTTGTTTCGGGATATATGTTCATCAGCCACAATCGCCATGCCGATTATTATAAGTGGTCCTTCTTCCGCAGAATGTTCCTGTCGGTGCTTTCGCCGTATCTGTTGTTTTCGCTGCTGTACCTTGGCGGTGCATGGTTCTTCAGCAACGCCAGCTTCACGCTCAAGCAGGCAGCCTACCTTATTGTCACCGGCAGCAGCGCCGTTCATATGGCCTTTTTCCGGGCGTTATTTGGTTTTTATGCTATCTATCCGCTGCTATTGCGTTATTTTAACCGCTGTCGCCTGCATCACAGGCTGCACCGCTTTATTATTCAGGTAATCCTGCTGCAGCTGTTCTGGAAAATCTGCAACAATATCAGCTGCAGCAATCAGGCAGTCATCCTTACGCTGGAGATTACCACCTTTCTGCGTTATATCGCCTACTTCTCCTTCGGTATGCTGGCTTATATCTACCATAAAAAAATGCTGCGCTGGATTGACACCCATCACGTTCTTTTGATGACAGGCTTCATCCTGAATCTGATTTTAATCGGCGGCTGCTGGTTTGCTAAATACTACCTGCATATCCTGCCGCTGTTGGAATTTGTCTGCTTCCCGCTCAACCTGTTTTTGTACAGCATCATCATCGCTATGCTCTTCCGTTATGCCTGCACCCTGGAATCACAGGACAGCCTCAGCAAGCGCTTTATGATGTATCTTGGCAACTATTCCTTCGGTTTATTCTTGATTCACATCATTTATATGTATGTCGGCAGCGAGCTGCTTACACTGCTGCATATGTCACCGCAGCAGCTCTGCTTTTATCCGCTGCTCTTCATCATTATGCTCAGCCTCAGCCTGCTGACCATGGAAGCACTGGCGCGCGTTTCCTGGGGCCATTATTTCATCGGCCATGTAAGCCGTCTGTAAAAAGTTTTCTTCTTATTCCCCATATATTGTAAAACACCACTTGCGTTTGCAGGTGGTGTTTTTGCTTATATCGGTTTTAATTAACAACTTTTATATCTTATTTGTATAGCTTCAGATTATAACCGGAATTTCAATTTTAGAAATAAAGGTATCCATAGTATCCGAAGTCCAATAGTTTTTTATCGGGCGTATATATACCTGTTTACCCAATTTTATATTGAGTGTCTGGCAAAACTCATTAATAGCCGGTGCTGCAAGCTGCAAAGCATTCTGAAAGGTATAGTTTACATACATTTGCAGATAAATATTCCTGGGACGTTGAAAATTAGTCTTGCTGACAGCTGCTTTGGCAAAAAGTTTATAGTATTTCGGTTCTTCTTCAAGACTATCCAGCTCAAAAAGAAAACCTGCATCTAAAAGACTCCTCAGGCAATCATCTTCAGAAGCAATCTTAAGCACCTCTGCACTTGCTATAAAACGATCCTTCAATGATTTACAAAAGCAGATTTCATCACTTAAAATCAAATTTTCAGCATCCAGGTAAGATAATGATATTTCATTAAGCCTGATATCAGAATGGCCATTAAGCCTGCTGATTTCATTTTGGATTTGACCGCATAAACGATCTATCATCACACGCTTCTTTTCCAGATTTTTTATCTGCTTACAAAGCAAGGGTACCAAAGATTCCGCATTACGGTTATTGATAAAATCTTGAATATCAGATAGGTGTAAGCCAATATTTTTTAAATCAAGAATAATACCCAGGATAAAGAACTGCTTAAAAGAATACATCCTATAGCCATTACTGCCCACAAAAGCCGGTTTGAGCAGATTAATCTTATCGTAAAAAATAAGGGTCTGCTTCGAAATATCATACAGCTCTGCCAGCTCACGTGCATATAAATAATGTGACTTTTCATTCATTTTGATATATTCTCCTATTGACTTTATAGTTACTATAAGGTGTAGTATCTATTATAATATCAGAAATTAAGAATTGCTTCAATATGAAACGTTATGTTTATATGACTCGATTAGAATTTAAGGAAGTGGAGTTGAAAGTAATGGAGAAACTTAAACGGCACACGCTTTTGCTCATACTAATGCTTGTATTACTGGTGTTTTCCGTAGGCTGCAGCAACAATAATACTCAAAATAAGGATACTAATTCATCTTACGTAGTAGAAGACGCCCGCGGTAAAAAGATAGAGTTTGATAAACCACCTTCACGTATTATGTCTATGTATCCCGGCTCTGATGAAATTTTGGTTAACATGGTAGAGCCAAATCGCATCCTCGCTTTAAGCAAATGGGCAGAGGATGAACAGATTTCCAACGTTATGCATATGGCAAACAAGGTAAAGCTGCGTACTGAATATAATGTCGAATTTATTATGAAGCAACAGCCTGATGTATTCTTCACAAGACAGGGTACAAGCGCAGATTTTATCAGTCAGTTGGAAAATGTTGGCGTTAAGGTATTTGTTTATCCTAATGCCAAAACCTTAGATGATGTTAAGGAAGTTCATAACATTTTCGGCAGAGTTTTGAGAACAGAAGACAAGGCTGCAGCCATGAATAAAAAGATTGATGATGATGTTGCCAAGCTGCTAAGCGAAAAGCATAACGTTAACGCTAAAATCTTGATTTTTAACAGTCGCGGTGCTATGAGCACCAAGGGCAGTCTTTTAGGTAACGTTTTCCAAAAGCTTGGTATTGAAAATATGGCCGACCGATACGATATTCCGCCCGGAACTGTGTTAAATAAAGAGCAGGTAGTTGCATGTAATCCCGATGTATTCATTCTTATCGATTGGAACGATGGCGGCTATTTCCCCAGCGGCGAGGTCAAATTAAAGGAAATGTACGGTGATCCCAGCTTTGCGGAATTAAAAGCCATTAAAAACAAAAAGGTTATTTTACTGCCTATCAAATACATTTCCTGCGGTTCCATCTATATTACGTCATCTTGTTATAAAATTTTAAATATATTAAAATCTTAGGAGGCTTTTATGATGAAAAATGGTTTATTGATGACAGCTTTGCTGATGTCCATGGTTCCCAGTGCCATGGCTGCAGAACCGGTAGAGTATACACTGGATACTCTGCTGGTTACTGCTACCAAGTATGAAGAAAAGGATCTTAATATTCCTGCTATGACTAACGTATTTACGCAAAAGGACATTGAACGTTTAGGTGCTACCAACGTAATGGATTTGCTGGCCAATGTTCCCGGCGCCGTTATTACTCCCCCTGTAGGTATGGGCGGCACCATCGGCTTCAGAGGTCTGGCTAAAAATACTGTAAATGCAACTATTCTTGTCGATGGTATTCCTCTGAATTCTCAAGGCGCAGCCAACTTGGAAACTCTCGATACAGATACTATCAGCAGAGTCGAGGTTATTAAGGGTGCCGGTGCTGTTCTTTATGGCTCCGATGCTATGGCAGGCGTTATCAATATTATTACCAAAGAAAACAATAGCAATAAAATTACCGCAGGCTTTGGTAAAGATGGTAAACGTTACGGCAGCTTAGAGGTTAAAGCAGGCAATCTTGACGTTAACTATAGCCGTGACCAAATCCAAAAAAGAGGCTTCCTTACAAGAACTCTTAGCACCGTAGGCCATAAATTTGCTAAGGATTCCCTGAACCTCAACTATAAGGTTAATGACAACATTAAACTGCAATACCTGTACACAAACCAATTAGACGAATACGATTGGCTCAACAAATACACTCCTGCCAAAACAACCTTCAACAAAAATACCTATGATTTTCACGTATTGAACTTAAACTATCAAAACAATGATTTTTACTTCAACACTTATGGTCGCAGACATGACTTTAAAGGTCAAACCTGGGTAAAACAAACTAACGCATTTCAATCCAGCAGCAAAAATGTTGTAGAAAACTTTGGCGCTGAAATGAGAAATAAGTGGGATATCGGTAACAGCAAGCTGACTGCAGGCATCGTTTTTGACCGTGAAGAAGCTGACTATTCCTCCATTAAGAGAAATAGAAACAATACTGCTCTCTATGCTTTAAGCGAAATTCCGCTCTCCGAAAAGCTTGACCTGTTCTTAGGCACACGCTATCAAATGGTTGAAGACCTGAAAAATGAACTGTGCCCGCAAATTCAACTGCTTTATAAAATGGATGACACTCAAAGCATTTATGTCAATGCCAATAAATCCTTCAGGGTTCCCACCATTAAGGAACAGTATAACTCTAACAGCAACACCTTTATTCCTAACCCCGACCTGAAGCCGGAAAAAGCATGGACCTATGAAATCGGCTGGAAAAAACAATTTGATGACAGCTCTCTGAAATTAGGCCTGTACAAGCTGCGTGTTGAGGACAGAATTTACTCCACAAAAACCGGTGATAAATACAACGGTGATGATATCTACACTCCTGTAAATGCCGATAAATTTGAAAACATTGGTTTTGAAGGCTTGTATGAGCAACGCATTGATGATAACTGGTATTATAACTTTGGCTTTGCGTTCTCTAATCCTAAGCAAACCACCAAATCCAATGTCATGAAGAGAGTTGACTTCAGAAATAACGTCAATGCGCTGCTTGGTTACAAAAACAGAGACTTCTCCTCCAACTTAAGCGTACAGCATATTTGGGACAGAACTCCGAGTTATGGTACACCAGCTCCTCAAATGTGGAATTTGAACTTCAATATGAACTATCATATCAACAAAAACTCTGATGTTAAGCTGCTTGTCAACAACCTGCTTGACCGCGATGATTGGCTGTCCAGCGGCGGTTCCTTTACTCCGAACAGAAACTTTGTTTTATACTATTCCTACAAATTCTAATTAATTTAGCATACCTAACATTTTTCCGTTACTCTATTCACTCTCCATTAATTAAATACCAAAAAGGAAAGGACGTGTCCTATAATCGGCACGTCCTTTCCTTTTTACTTATTCAAAATTTCTTCTTATACGCCTCACCCCAGTCACGCATGGCCTCCAAAACAGGCTGCAGACTGTAACCAAGCTCAGTAAGCGTATATTCAACACGCGGCGGCACCTCAGCATAAACCTTACGCGTCAGCAGACCGCTGGCTTCCATTTGGCGTAACTGCGACGTCAGCACCTTTTGACTGACTCCGTTTAAAGATTTTTTCAATTCGCCAAAGCGCTTTGTTCCCGTCAAAAGGTCGCGCAAAATCAGCACCTTCCATTTATCACTGATTAAGGTCAGTGTAGTTTCTACCGGACAAGCCGGTAAAGCATCACTTATCTCAGGCAACATCTCAGTCACTCCTTCAGCTCCTTGCTGTATATCCACGTTTCCTGCGCCCCCAACTGCGGCAGAATATTATTCGTAAAATGCGCTGCTTCGCTGTAGCCGCGCTTGCGGTAATATTCATAATCACAGGTAGCATCCGCCCATAAATAGAGCTTTTTGACACCTTTTTTCTGCGCAATCGCTTCTACATTATACAACAGCTTGCTGCCAACACCGCTTTTCATACTCAAAAACAGGCACAGCAGCAAATCCTCCGGATTTGCCAACGCCCTCACCTTTTGTCCGTTATAAGACAAATAGCGCAGATAATCATAAACAAGATCCTGCTCCTCGCACTCAAAATGCTGCAGGCTTTGCTTTAACCAGGACTGGGAATTATCACGCTCACTCAAGGGCGCCGCCAATAAAAAGCCCTGCATACCTTCTGCATCCGTCATTTTTAAAGAAAAGTCCTCACTGCGATAATAATAGCGCACCATCGCCTCGTACAACACATCCTTCAAACCATCATTCGTCAGCGCCATCTCATCACCCCAGGTCAGCTTGGTGAGATGGGATGCGCAGGAAATATCCTGCGGGGTAAAATTTGATAACATTTATGCTTCTCCACTTCAATAATCGAATTACAACACTTGCATAATCAGTTTTTAAGTGTCTTAAACATTCTTTTTAACTCTATTTTAAGCTATCCTCATGAAATATGCAATCAGTGCAGATTTCATGAGGATAAAATATGTAACCGCTGCAGATTTCATGAGGATAATACAAACCAGCTTCATCAAGCTTAAATAATTGCAGCCATGTACAAAGGTAAAGTAATCTTTTTCTCAACAACACCGGTATTTTGTGCTGTGAGCTTATAACCTCTTTCGATATTATCCATTTTAAGCAGCTCATTTAATGAACGTGTCGAGCCCTTCCTGGCTTTCACTTCTACAGGTACAAGCTTACAATCCCGTTCTAAGATAAATTCAATTTCTAAGGTTGAATCCTCTTTTTTATAGTAATAAAGCTCTTCTCCCCTTTTTGCTAAAATATCGGCAACAAGACTTTCGTAAATGCCGCCTTTCGCCGGTCCTTCCAACGCATCTGACAACAAAGCAATTTTCAACTGATAACTATACATAGCTACCAAAAGACCTATGTCGCAAAGATAAACTCTAAATTGATCTTCCTTGACATACGCTTTCAATGGGAACCAAGGTGAATTCACATTATAAGCAAAATCAATTAATCCGGCATTATGGAGCCAATCTAAGCTACTGGTAAATTTTCTTGCTGTCGCCTTTTTCTCAACAACAGAATACTGAAATTTGTGGTTTTCTTTGCTTAACTGACGCGGAATGGACAGAAAACACTGCTTAGCCTTAATTTTATCCTGATTCAGCGCGTATTTAGCAATATCATCCTGATAATCACGCAGAATTTTTTCCTGTAACAGATGTACTTGGTAAAAATCCTTCGTTGCAATATATGTATCAACTACCTCAGGCAGTCCACCAACTACCATATATTCCTGCAGATACTTGTTTAAAGAATTATGCATAGCTTCCGGAACTCGTTTTGCTCCATCTACGTATGGTGCCAGCATCTCCTTGAGATTTACTTCTACACCAAGCGCCCAAAGAAACTCTTCAAAATCAAGAGTACGCATAATTAGCTGCTGTTCATATCCGACAGGTATAGAAACCTCATTTTTGTAATCTATGCCCAGCAATGAGCCGGAGGCAATACAATCAAAACGTCCATCCTGAGTCCAAAATTTCAAGGAAGTTCTGGCGTTAGGAGCATCCTGAATTTCATCCAAAAACAAAAGCGTTTCACCGGGAATAAATTGGCAACCCGGCATACTGAGCTTTATTTGCTGAACCATGCTATCAACATCAAGATTTCCGGAAAAGACTGCCTGCATATCAGGTCGCTCAATAAAATTGATCTCTATAAAATTTTTATATTCCCGCTTACCAAATTCTCTGACAATATATGTTTTACCACACTGCCTAACACCACGTAATAACACAGCGTCTTTTTTGCCTGTGCTGTTTTTCCACGCTAAAAGCTTATCATATATTTTTCTACGTAACATTTTAATTGCTCACTCCCCCTCTCTAATTTACTCTCATTCTAGCATATCCTCATGAAATATGCAATCAGTGCAGATTTCATGAGGATAAAATATGCAACTACTGCATATTTCATGAGGATAATAGAAAAACAGCTTCATCAAGCTTAAAGCCATCAGGGGCTACTTCCATGTGGGACTTTAAATCTTAATAAAGCTGTCTTGGATTTAAGCATAATATTTTTCTATATTAGGGTTCACCTCCGATTTTTTATATAAAATGCCCTACATTTACATATCCGTTTCGACTACTATTAGTATATCAAAAGTAAAATATTTTTAATGATTTATTTTTATAAATATTCTACAGCTTATTATTTAATACGTGACATCTGCATCTAAGTTTCTTTCAAGATATGCGCGTACAATTTTTTTCATATCAATGGCATATTCACTGACATCAGCAATAATTAGATTACCATTAATGTATTTATCTACATCTTTTAAAGCTAAATCGTAGTCTTCTCCATTAATAATTCTTCGTATTGTCACATTGCCAATATCATTATAGGGATAATTTTCCGCTATGCTCAAGGCTTCCATTAAAGCACTAACTCTGGGATAAGTTTTCTTAACTTCACTAGGTCTAGGCAAGCCAAATTTATCCGCTTCCACATCTTCTTTCTTTTCATCTATCTCTCCAGTAAATATTAATCTGTTATATTTATGCCACATATCATATAGCTGAAAATATTTTGCTAACCCAGGAATTTTATCCAACTTATCATAATAACTATTAATAAAACTCTGTCGCTCTTTTAAATACACTAATACTTCGTTTTTTCTTTTAACAAATATATCCTTGCGCTCATTTAACACATATTGATTTCTTCCTAAAGTAACAAATTCGCATCCATCTTCTAAAGAATATGTCATATGAAAGTGCTCGACCAACTCCTTTGTCGTTGCTGTTGCTAAATCTATACTATATTTTTCATAATCTGATAAATGTGATATTTCCTCATTATTATATTTTCTTTGATAGATTTTCGCTATTACCCAAAAAACACCTACCCACAGCAAAACAAAGGTACATAAAAAGGCAAAAGCATATAAAAAAGTATAATAGTACCATATGCCAATAAAGGCAACTACACAAATAAAAATACTCACCAGAATAAATTTAACAAATCCATCCAACTCCCACGCAGGCTCATTATTACTGCCTTGTCCAGCTTTTTCCAAGCCCATTAAGGCTCCTTTAGCTAAATCATTACCATTCGTAGCTGCTTTCTCCAAATAAATCTTATAGTTTTTTTCTTCTTGCGCTTCAATAATCTTATCCACTAAATCATTTAGTACACTTGTATTGCCATAGTCATATAATTCCTTTAGTGTAATTAGCGGTTCTAAATCTATTTCTTTTATTCCATCATAATAAATGCCTCTTGCTCTATCGTGATAATGCCACGGTATTTTCTTTTTCATATGCAATCACTCCTACATAATATTACTCTCGAAAATCATCTAAAATCAATCTCCCTTTGTTTATCAATACGAAAAATATTAACATAATCAAGATCCTCTTTCCATTTTTTCACGGCTAACTTTTTATTAATCTGCCTAGCATTAAGGCTAATAAAGTAATCCAAATACTTAATTATTTCCGGTTTACTCATCAAATCATTTTCCATTAAATATCGAAGTATTTTATGTCTGGAAATAGAACTTAAATTATCCTTTTGCCCTACATTATATCCACATAAATTAAGTAACGAGTGATCTTTCATAAAGGGATTGTATCCGCCACTTAGTGTACTACAAAACTTAAAATTTCCTAGTATAATACCATACAGCTCTTTATAGCGATTGAATTGTTCTTCTTCAATAAAATACTTTCCACATACAAAACAGTACTCAACATTTATTTTCAATATATCTCCATCTATTTTTCTTACTATGCCAGTAACTGCTACAACGCAATGTTTGTTTCTTTTGCAATCATGTATTCTTTTATTTATATACAATGTATTGCTAGTATCATCAAAATGTACCATCTTATTTGATAATGCTGGTATAAATACTGTATTGCAAGCATCACAACATTTTACATTTCTCAGAATGTGATTATAATTCCTATCGCTATCTAAAACTGCATCATGCTCAAATAAAATATCCCCATCTTTAGGACATACATCACCTAAATCAAGCTCACACTCTACTACTCTTGCAGGAAATAATTTCCCTTCGTAACGGTTTTGCAGATATTTTATCTGATCGGCCGTTGAATTGACTTTGCTAGAATCTGTTCCAATATCTGTTCCGGTATCTTCTCCAGAATCTTCTCCGGTATCTGTTCCAGTATCTGCTCCGGTATCTTCTCCGGTATCTGTTCCAATATCTGTTCCGGTATCTGTTCCAGTATCTGCTCCGGTATCTTCTCCGGTATCTTCTCCGGGGTTTGCTTTCGAAAAATATAATATAACATTATAAATCAATACATACATCGCATATAATGCTAAAATACCAGTCAATGCCTCATACATAAAGTTTCCTCCCTGTAACATTCCCCTTTAACGAACCATTTTATAACAAGATTCGTAGTATTTTTTTATCTAGCATTAGTATAGCACAAATTTATTTACTTGTAATAATTCAATCTTACATAGAATACGGATTTTAATCAGCTTCCACCCCCCACCTTGACAATCTCCACACCACCGCAATATAATTATCTTTGGTAATTACTTTTAGTAATCATTTGCAAAGGAGAATCATCATGACACATAAACTGCCTATCGAAGCAATCAAAACTCTGCTCATCGCCTGCCACGAAGCAAAGCGTGTAGTAGAGCTGCAGCCACCTCTGCCGGAGGGCTTAACTCCCGGCAATCTTAAAGTGCTGGACTATATCGAATATCTTGAACGTACCGAACAACCGCCCAAGGTAAGTGATATTGCGGACCTGCTGCAGGTAACGCGCCCCGGCATCACTCGTCTGGTAAGCGAGCTGCAGGCAATCAATGTTATCGAAAAAATCAGCGATGAACAGGATAAACGCATAGTCAGACTGCGTATGACAGACGCGGGACGTAAAATTCACGCCTATTACATCGCCCAATATCACAATTGGCTGGCCGCACAAATCACCGATATCAGCGAAGCAGATATCAACACCACTGCTGCCACCATCGTCAAGCTTTACCAAACAATGTCCACCCATAAGCCTGCGCTGCAGGGCCACGCTCCCGCTATCAGGCAAAGGAAGGAGAAAAATAATGACTGACAGCTCTGCGCGTGTGTTGGATGCACGCTTACTATTATCAATTATCGCCGCCGGCATTATGTCCTTTAGTGGCGTTGTTGTCGAAACCGCTATGAATGTTACCTTTCCCACGCTCATGCACGAATTTAATATCGGCACCTCACTCGTACAATGGATAACCACCGGTTATCTGCTGGTGCTGGCACTGATTATTCCAACATCCGCCTATCTTAAACGCCGTTTAGCAACGCGCAGCTTGTTTACTGCTGCTATTAGCAGCTTTCTTGCGGGCACACTGCTCGCCGCCTGGTCGCCTTATTTCAATATCCTGCTTATCGGCAGATTGTTGCAGGGTATCGGTACAGGCATTGCCCTGCCGATGATGTTTAACATTATTTTGGAGCAGGTTCCCGGTGAACGCCTGGGCTTTATGATTGGCATAGCCTCGCTTATCACAGCCATGGCACCGGCTGTCGGTCCTTCTCTCGGCGGTATGATCGTCAGTTACTTTGGCTGGCGCATGATTTTTGTCAGCCTGCTGCCATTTTTACTGCTTTCTGCCATCTTGGGTATCAAAAATATCCGTCAGGCCGGCAAGCTGGAGCAAACAAGCTTTAACTTCGGCTTATACCTTTTGCTTATCATCGGCTTCAGCAGCCTGATTTTTGCTACTAGCATTGCCTCCGACTTCGGTTGGTTCAGTATCGAGGTGCTTGCGCTTTTCGCAATCTGCTTTGCTGCTTTAACTGCCTTCTACAAACAATCATTAAGCAGCAGCGCGCCGCTTTTACGTGTAGAAATTTTTCGTTATCTGCCGTATACGCTCAGCACTGCCAGTCTTTTGCTTGTCGGCTTTATCTGCCTTGGCCTTGGTTTTTTAATCCCCAACTATGCGCAGCTTGTTTCGCACACGGACGCCTTTACCGCCGGCTGTCTGCTGCTGCCCGGCTGTATCATCGGCGCTATGCTTGCGCCTATCAGCGGCAGGCTGTTGGACAAGTTCGGTGCCAAACGCCCGATTTTACTAGGCAATACATCCATTCTCGTATCCGTCATCTGCTTCAGCCTTTATCCGAGCGAGCTGAGCTCGTTGCTCTTCATTGTGTTCTATCTGTTCTTTGCCTTCGGCCAAGGTTTTTCCATGGGAACGATTATGACCAATGGTCTGAGCCAACTGCCTGAAGAGCTTAACGCCGACGGCAACGCAGCCATGAATACGCTGCTGCAGCTGGCAGGCGCAGTAGGTACGGCAGTTATCAGTACGATTGTTGCGACCGCGCAGGCTGCGGAACCGGGCAATATCGCGCATGCTACTATGCTGGGCAGCAGACACGGCTTTTACGTGCTTGCCGTCAGCGCGGTACTCATTCTTTGCTGCTCCTTAAAGGTGTTCGCTCTTATTAAAAAGAAAAATCCTTCTCACGCTTAATCTACTGCATTCTATCACAGATATCGCAAAAGCCTCCCTTGCGCTCATGCACTGGGGAGGCATTTTATATCAAAAACATTATGCCGGCATTTCAAAAGGCCGCTTCCTGCATCTGACGCGCAGGTAAGCGACCTTTTAATATTTCCCTTATTTTTAATTACTGCAAGCCACGCAGCTTTTATTTTTCTATGCTGCGTTTACGGCTCACATTCTTTCCCTTATTTTTCGCAATCCGGACAGCTGATTTTTTTCTGTATGCTGTCCTTAGCGGATTACGCTCTTTCCCTTATTTTTGTTTATCGTAATCCCGGCAGCTATTTTTTCTGTACGCTGCCTTTAGCGAATTACGCTCTTTCCCTTATTTTTATTTTCTACACTAAAAGTGCTTGTAAGCTGTTGATTATTTTTTCTTCAGGAAGCTCATCATGCCACGCAGCTGTGCGCCAACCTGTTCAGCCTGGGTTGCTGCAGCACGACGACGCATAGCGTTGAATTGCGGACGGCCGCATTGGTTTTCCAGCAGCCATTTCTTAGCAAAGGTACCATCCTGAATTTCAGCCAGAACCTGTTTCATAGCAGCTTTGGTTTCAGCAGTGATGATGCGAGGACCGGTTACATAATCGCCATATTCAGCGGTATCGGAGATGGAATGACGCATTTTAGCCATGCCGCCTTCATACATCAGGTCAACAATCAGCTTCATCTCATGCATGCATTCGAAGTATGCGCTTTCAGGCTCATAACCTGCTTCTACCAAGGTTTCAAAGCCTGCGTTCATCAGAGCGCAAACGCCGCCGCAGAGAACTGCCTGCTCGCCAAAGAGATCGGTTTCGGTTTCTTCACGGAAGGTGGTTTCCAGAGCGCCTGCACGGGTACCGCCAATGCCCTTAGCATAAGCCAGAGCCAGGTCGTGAGCCTTGCCGGTCGGGTTTTGGTAAGCAGTTACCAGAACGGGAACACCGCTGCCTTCTGTATAGGTACGACGAACCAAATGGCCGGGGCCTTTAGGAGCAACCATGAATACGTCTACATCAGCAGGAGGAACAATCTGACCGAAGTGAATGTTGAAGCCATGTGCAAAAGCCAGAGCATTGCCTGCCTCCAGATTCGGAGCAATATCTTTTTTATATGTAGCAGCTTGCTTTTCATCAGGAATCAGCATCATGATGATATCGGCAGCCTTAGCAGCTTCTGCGGTAGTCATAACCTTCAGGCCGGCAGCTTCTGCCTTAGCTTTGGATTTGGAGCCTTCATACAGGCCTACAACTACGTTTACGCCGCTCTCCTGCAGGTTCAGTGCATGTGCATGGCCTTGAGAACCATAGCCGATAATAGCAACTGTTTTGCCATTCAATAATTCCAGATTCGCATCGTTGTCATAATACATTTTAACCATTGTTATTACCTCTTTCTTTTCCCTTATTTTAATATACAAATTTAATAAAAAATTTCCCTTATTTATAGCTGTTTATCTGCATCTGTTAATCTTGACGAAGTCATCTACCGCAGCACCGGCTGCCACCATCGGCTCTACCAGGTCACCCTGCTCTACGATTACTTCAATCAGGAAGGGCTTGTCAGCCTCGCGCGCTGCCTTCAGCGCCTCCTTAAATTCCTTGCAGGTCGCTGCTCTGCGTCCGCCTGCACCACAAGAATGAGCAAAACCGATGAAGTCAAACTCTGTTAGCAGCGTATTGGAGTAATGCTCGTTGTAGAAGAGCTGCTGCCATTGACGGACCATGCCTAAGCAGCTGTTATTAATAACGATACTGATTAGCTTTTTGCCTTCACGCGCTGCCGTATACAGCTCCATGCCGGTCATCTTGAAGCCGCCGTCACCACAGATATGCACTACCTGCTTATCAGGCTCGGCAAAGGCTGCACCCAACGCGCCGGGGAGACCGAAACCCATCGTACCGCAACCACCGCTCGTCAGATGGTGACGCGGTTTGTCGACAACTAAATGCTGTGCTGCCCACATCTGGTTCTGACCAACGTCAGTTACATAAATCGGATTTTCTCCTTCAAAGCTGCGGCTAAGCTCCTTCATCAGCCAGGGCGCTGTCAGTCGGTCACCTGCCAGCAGGCTGCGATCCTCTGTTGCATCCCAGGCCTTAATCTGTTGCCACCAGTCGGCATGCGCTGCCTTCTGCACCAACGGCAGCAGGCTTTGCAATGTCTGTTTTACATCACCCATAACGGAAAGGCTTGTTGCTATATTTTTATCTATTTCCGTCGGGTCGATATCAAGCTGGATAATCGTCTTTTGTCCTACGTAACGGTTACGGTCACCGGTTACACGGTCGCTGAAGCGGCTGCCGGCTACTACCAGCACATCAGCCTGCGCTACAGCCATGTTGGAAGCGATATGACCATGCATACCGGTCATGCCCAAGGAGCGTTCATCAGACTCGGGATAAACGCCAATGCCCATCAGCGTATTTACTACCGGCAAATCAGCCTTCTTGGCCAGCTCCAGCAGTTCTTCCTGCGCGCCGCTGTTGACAGCGCCGCCGCCAACCAGCAGTACCGGACGCTGTGCCTTGTTCAGCACTGCCGCTGCCTGCTGCAGCTGCTCCGGTGTTGCCTGCGGCAGCTCTTCCGCTTCAGAAGCTGCCTGCGGCTCGCTCCATTCCAGCTCCTCAACCTGCACGCTGCTTGGAATATCCACCAGCACAGGTCCCGGTCTGCCCTCCTGCGCCAAGGCAAATGCTTTACGCAGTGCCGGCAGCAGCTCTTCCTTGCTGCGTACCAGCATGTTGTATTTGGTAATCGGCATTGTAACGCCGACAATATCAATCTCCTGGAAGGAATCACGTCCCAGCATGCTTACGCCAACCTGACCGGTAATCGCTACCAGCGGAATGGAATCAAGATAAGCAGTTGCCAGGCCGGTAACAATGTTTGTGGCACCGGGACCGGATGTTGCGATACATACGCCGGTTCTGCCGCTCGCACGGGCATAGCCGTCAGCTGCGTGAATAGCCCCCTGCTCATGTGCGGTCAGCACATTTTTCAGCGGTGCATCATACAATGCATCATACAAAGGAATCACAGCACCTCCGGGATAACCGAAGACTGTATCTACGCCCTGCTCCAAAAGGACCTTTACAATGGCTTCTGAGCCCTTCAGCTTCATCAGTCCGTCCCCCTTACGCCATAGTAGCTACAGACTCAACTGCAACCTGCTTAGCCAGCAGCTTGGCAACCTGAGCAGCAGCTACATCTGCCAGCTGGATTTCCAGCTTCAGACGATTTTCTTCTGCATCCATGCGCAGGGAGCGTACCTGAGCACCTTGCTTGGAAAGCACACGCAATACACGCGGCAATAAAGTTTCATCATTCTGACCAGTTACCAATACCTTTTCAAACATGTTAATTCCTCCTATCAAGAACACCTGAATTTACTACTAAATCAATTATCTTTTGATGGACTTTTCAGGAGTAGTATTAAAAAAACGCCCCTGCATATATGCAGGGGCGTATAATACGCGGTACCACCCTAATTTATTACTTTCAGCACCAGTCCATCAACCGGCTCGGAAATAACGCATCCGTTGCGCATCAGTCTACTTGCAAAGCTTTCGCTGACGAGTTCATGGGTGATTTAATCAATAAGGCTTCGTACCGGTTTGCACCAGACACCGGCTCTCTAAAACTCTACGCTTATCTTTAGTCCCAATCATAACCTTTGGTTGTCAATTTGAAATTACTGATACTATACACCCATCTAAATCGTTTGTCAACACCTTTTTGCAAAATTTTACATTTTTCTTCTTTTAGTCACTGTATACGAACATTTTCAGCCTTTTGTCTATTGCACGTAAACTAATCAAATGATTAAATTTTTCGCGCTACTTTTCAGTAGACAAAGTACACTAATATCCATTATGCAAAAACACGTTAAAGACGCTGTTTTGTATCGTTTAAAACAAAAGACTTCCCAAAAATTTTTGGGAAGCCCTTGAATTTTAATTTCAGATATTCTTCAATTTTGCAGCTACATTCTCTTTGATTGCAGCAGCATATTCAGCATGATGCGCCTCCAGGAAAGCCTTCATGTCAGCAGCAACATTGCCTTCTTCCTTCGGATTCAGCGCCTTTCTGTAGCCAAGCACCAGTGCGCGGTCGGCAGCGTCTGCTGTAGCCTCACAGCCGCAGGCAGCACACAGCTTGCCGAACATGTCGGCATCCAGAGCTTTGGCAAGCTCTATTGCGCTCATCCAGAGGATATTGTTCATTTTAAAATGAACCTTGCCCTTCAGATATTTCATAGCAGCAGCAGTATCTTCCATAGCGATATCCGCATTTTTAAAGCTCAGGCGATAGCCGAAGGTGTCAGCAATCTCGCAGTGCAGCTGCAGGTTATCGTTTACAGCCTCTGCGTCCTTCAGCGGGTCAAGGCAGATAGAGCTCAGCTTAATACCGTTACGCTGCAGCTCATTACCGATCAGGTAATGCTCCTGCGGAGTCAGCACCTTACCGGGCTTGGAAAGATCCAGCTCAAAATCAATATCCCACGGAGTATTCTTCAGATAGGAGTTATAGATGAACTGGATATGCATAATTGCTTCGCCGTATTCCAGAACGATGCGGTGCAGCTGATTTTCCGTAAAGGTAATCTTGCTGCTGCCAACCTTGAACTCAGCGTTCAGATAGGAAGCATGCACAGCAGCACGGAAGGTTTCGTTGAACTGCTCAAAGCGTTTGTCAACAGCCTCGTCGGACAGCTTTTCAATGCCCAGGTCAATTTTATCACTGCAGTCAAAGCCAATCATGCTGTAGCCATAAAGCAGAGCCTTAACGATTTCCTCTTCTGTTTTCAGGCCGGCAGCATTAGCGCCGTAGCCTTCCTTGTAGCCCTCTTCGAGCACGCCCCAGGTTGCGGTATCCACAGCCTGTACAAAATAGCGCTGCAAAGCCTCGCTGTCCTCGGTAGTAAAATCAACTAATACCGGTTTCAGCTGACGCTTGCCGAACAGCTCCGCCACAACAGCATCTGCCTCGCCCAGCCAATCGCTGAAACCGATGCTGGCACCCTTAGTGCCGCAGGCAGTCGGTGCGGTCCATTTAACATAGCGGCGCACCAGCGCAGCATTATTCGCGTTTAACGCCATAACAGAAACATGTACGTCCTTAACGTCTGCTTCCTTTTCAACATCCTTCCACAGTGCGCTCAGAGCAGCTTCTCCCTTCGCAGCAAAAGCCAGGCGCTTGCCTTCCTCAGTATTTACCAGTGCCAGCCAGTTACCCTGTACATCACACAAAGAAGTTTCTATAACTTCACCTGCAGCCTCACGCAAAGCTGCCAATGCATCCATTTGCTTTAATGCCATAACCTAATCTTCCTCCATTTACTTACAATTAGTCATAGTAATATTATGAACAAAAATCGTCTATTACGCAAGCAAAAACTTTGCAGATAGCAAAAAAACTTGCGTTTGTATACAAAATACCACCGCAGCAATAGGAAATTATCTTGTTTTCCTAGAAAATATATCCCCCTTTTCCGATATTTAGTGTAAGGTTATCAACAGTATCAACAGACTTATCCACAGTTTTTGTGCATAACTTTTAGTTATGCAGAGTGTTATCCACCAGCCTCTGAGAAAAAAGTGGCTTGTTTACAAGCATTTTACACAATTATCAACATGTTATGCACAATCTGTGGATAACTTTAATAACAACTAGGGTGAGATTTCCACAACACTATATCTAGGGGTCCAGCTTCGTCCCGCTCACAAGCAAAACAGCCTTTTAAAACGTCAAAAACAGCGAACAAACTATTATTTGTCGCTGTTTCCGATGCAAAATTAAATTTTATTCTGCTTACCAGAGATTAAGCAGATGCTGCAAAAGCAGGCTCACAACCGTAATACCTGCCCAACAGCCAAGACCGAGTCCCAAAGGCTTGCTGCTTGTTGTCACAAGCTTGACGATATTCGTATTCAGACCTACCGCAGCCATCGCCATAACGATAAAGAACTTACTAAGCCATTTGAGCGGTGCAAAAACCTCTGCCGCTACACCCATGCTTGTCGCCAACGTAGTGATAAGCGAAGCCAGTACGAAGTACAGTATAAAGCTCGGCACAATGCTCCTGATATTAACCTCATGATTCGCATCCTGTTCGCGCTTGCCCACAAGATAGCCTAATACCAGCGTAATCGGAATAATTGCCAATGTACGCGTCAGCTTAACCGTCACCGCCTTATCCAACGTCGCCGTGCCCAAACCGAACATAGCATCCCAGGTTGCCGCCGTCGCTGTAACCGAAGAGGTATCATTCACCGCAGTACCGGCAAAAATGCCAAAGGCTTCACCGCTTGTCGTAGAAAATCCCAGCACAGTACCCAGCCAAGGGAAAAGCAGCGCTGCCAGCACGTTGAAGAAAAAGATAACGCTGATAGCCTGCGCCACCTCTTCATCATCCGCCTTGATGACAGGCGCTGTTGCTGCCACTGCACTACCGCCGCAGATAGACGAGCCTACGCCGATAAGTGTGGAAATCTTGCCAGGAATGTTCATCACCTTATGCAATCCATAGGCTACGATAAGCGAAGTTGCAATCGTGCAGACGATAATCGGCAGTGACTGCTTACCGGTTGCCAGTACTACGGAAATATTCAGACCGAAGCCAAGCAGGATTACTGCGTACTGCAGCACCTTTTTCGATACAAAGCTTACCCCGCTTTTAAATGCAGCCTGTACAGGCCACACAAGCGCCACCAGCATGCCTAAAAGAATTGCAAAGACCGGTGCGCCGACAACAGGCACCAGCTTGCCTAAAAACCAGCACGGCACTGCCAAAACAGCACATAATACAATACCGCGCCACTTATCCGAGAAAAAGCCCACTATAACACCTCCATAAAAAACAAATATAATTATAGCATAATCAGCCGATACTTTTCAAAAAGAAGAATATGAAAGCTAGACGTAAAAACTCCTGCCGACAGGCTTTCAGCCTGCTAACAGGAGTTTATTTTTATCTTCTTATCTGCGACCAAATGAACAGCGCCAGTCCTGCCCAAATGCAGCCAAAGGCTGAAGCAGTAGTACCAGTAAACGGTTCACCGTAAATCAACACGCCAATCATCAGCGATATCGACGGCGAAATATATTGCAAAAAGCCTACAATATTCAAAGGCAGCTTACGCGCGCAGGCCGTAAACAACAGCATCGGTGTCGCCGTAACAGCGCCGGCACCTGCTAAAAGCAGCAACGTATTCATATCACAGCTTTGATAAACGGTACCTTCGTTGATACTAAGGTAATATAAGTAGCCTGCAGCCAATGGCGAAATCAATAGTGTTTCCAACAGAATACTCGTCATCGGTTGGGCAACAATAATTTTTTTCAGTAAACCATAGAAGGCAAAGGTCAACGGCAGCGTCAGTGCTACCCAAGGCAGACCGCCGTTATGAACAATAATCACACCAATGCCGACAGCAGCGCAGCTAACTGCTGCAATCTGCAGCTTAGCAAGACGCTCACGCAGAAATACTACACCAAAGAGTACATTCATCAGCGGGCTGATATAATAGCCCATGCTTGTTTCTACAATGCGTCCAGCTTCTACCGCCCAGATAAAAATCCCCCAGTTGAAGCTGATCATAATTGCTGCCAACACCATGCAGCAGGCTGTCTTTTTCGTACTGAAAATCGCCTTGGTTTCCTGCATAAAGATGTTTAGCTTGCCTGTTGCCAATAACAAGAGAAAGACGAAAACGGCTGACCATAAAAAACGGCTCGCCAAAATTTCCATCGCCTCAACATGCTGCAGCAGCTTCCAGTATATCGGCAGCACGCCCCATAAAAGATAGGCTCCAAGACCATAAAAAATGCCAAGTCTGTAATTATCCATAAGAAAATACCCCTCTGTAAAAATTTATTATATGATTTACTAAAGGCAAGCGGAAAGTTTCGAGGACCATTTTTTCAGCATATGTTATTTTATTTTTGTAATTTTTTCGGTATCGGAATCCAAATAGCCGTAATCGCCGCTACAATCGGCAGCCATACCAAAAGCTGCATAACCATCGGCAGGCCGAACTTATCGGCCAGCACGCCGAGAATTGTTACGCCAAAACCGCCTAAGCCAACACTGAAGCCGATTGTCAGACCGGACGCCATACCAACATTATTAGGCATCATGCACTGTGCAATGATAATCGTAGTCGCAAAGGAACCGATGATGCAAAAGCCTGCGATAACAACAGATGTCATAGCAAAAAGCTTCGTCGTAGCAATCGTAATACAGTAAATCGCCGGAATGCTCAGCGTAATAGAGCCCAAAAGAATTTTACGTGCTCCCAACCTGTCACTCAAAATTGAACCGACATATGTACCTGCCACACCGCCTAAGAAGAAGCCGGACACCAGACTGCTGGAGAACACTGCCTCAAAGCCGCGAAACTTCATAAAATATAAAGGCAGATATGTTGAAATACCGCTGTGAATAGAAGAACGCATGAAGATATAGAACAAAATCAGGAAAAGCGCAAAATATGACATTTTTTCGCTTGTACCGTCTGCAGCCTTCTTAGCCTGCTGTACCTCATGCTCCTTGTTGACACGGATATAATCAGGCATCGCCTTAGCCATCAGTAAAAAGACAAGCAAGCCGGGGACAGCAAAATACATGGTGTTATGAATGCCGCCGGCCAGGCCTAAAAGGAAGGTCATGAAGATAGAGCCCACCGCCATACCGGCGTTACCACCGATAGAAAATAAGCCCATATTCTTCGTGCGATTTGTATCATCACTCAAAAAATTTACTGTTTTAGAAGCCTGCGGATGGTATGTTGCACTCGCCAGGCTGATGAAGATGACCGTGCATAAAAGCAGCGTATAGCTGGAAACCCAGCCTACAAAGGCAAAGCCTGCACCTGCCAGCGCTGCGCAAAGCGGCAGAAAGCGCGGCAGCGAGCGCCTGTCGGTAAGATAGCCGAAGGCCGGCTGAATAACGGATGACATAATATTTTGCAGCAGCACAATCGCCGCCAATTGTGAATAGCTCAAGGAAAACAGCTCCTTAAGCTGCGGTAAAACGATAGGCAGCGCACCCGCCTGCATATCGGTAACAAGATGTCCTAATGCCAAAGCGACAACAGGATAATACATTTTATTCATAAAAAACTCCTTTATAACGCTGTACCCTTTGTCGGTACAGTTAATTTACTCATATCAATCTTTTCCAGCTCCAGCAGACGCACCTTGCGCCACATACCGCCGCCATAGCCGGTAAGGCTGCCATTAGCACCTATTACGCGATGGCAGGGAATAATAATGCAGAGCGGATTACGGCCTACAGCACCACCCACAGCCTGCGCTGACATGCGCGCAAGACCACGCTGCGCTGCAATTTTGCGCGCAATATCGCCGTAAGTAACGAAGCTGCCATAAGGAATATTTTGCAATATCTTCCAGACACGTTCCTGAAAATCACTGCCGGTAAATTGCAAAGGTACATTTACCTTCGGCTCACAGCCTGCGAAATATTCTGCCAACCACTTTTCAGCAAGTACAAATATGGGCAATTCCGCATTCTGTGCATTTTGAATATCTTTATCGCCATAATGCTTATCATCCGCAAACCATAGACCGGTTAAACTTTCACCATCGCCGCGTAAAGTTATTTCGCCTAAAGGCGAGGAAATCTTTTTATAGTACAACATCTTCAACCTCATTTATTTTGCGTGGTAGCACTAAGGGGAATAGAACCCTTATAATTTAACGTTTTTTTTCGCAGGCGCATAATCCTTCATACCCTCTATCGCACCGCCGGCAATCGCCCAAAGGTAGATGGCTGCCGTGCTGCCGTAGGGACTGTAGCGCTTTTGATATTTATTAAACAGCTCACGCGTAATTTTGCGGTGATGATACAGCATCCGCAAGCCTCGCTGAATCGCCAGGTCATCATAGCTCAAAATATCCGACCGCTGCAGGCAGAAAAGTAAAATCATTTCTGCCGTCCATTTTCCGATACCCTTCAGGCTGCTCAGAGCTGTAATCGCCTCTGCGTCACTCATCTGCTCCACGGCCTGCAAATCAAACTCACCGCTGACGATTTTATCCGCAAAATCCTTGATATATTCTGCCTTACGCAGGCTAATGCCCAACGACTGTAGCTCCTCTGCCGACGCAGCATGTACTGTCGCAGGCGTAACCTCTGTCAGTCTTGCTTCTATACGTGCCCAGACCGTTGCCTGTGCCTTAGATGATATCTGCTGACCGACAATATGACGTACAACAGCGGCAAAAAGATTAGCGTCCAGCTTACGCTCAATATGACCGATTTGCTCTATTGCCCACGCCAGCTTCTTATCCTTGCGCTTAAGATAATTTATTTCTGTTTCGCCGTATTGAAAGCACATCATATCACCTGCCTTCTGAAAGTATAATGATATTATAACGCTTAAGAAGCAAAAAGAATAGCGGATAAGCATACAAATTCAGCAGAAGCTTTGCGAAAAAGAAAAAGCCATACAGCTTCGTGCTGTATGGCTCATATTAAAGACACTCGATAATAGCTTTTAAAATCGCGCTGGTTTCTTCTATAGGCCTAGCAAGGCTTTCGTCAAACACCATTTCTGGCAGGAGCGGCACATGTACAAAGCCAACCTTCGTTGTCGTACCGGCGTAGGCATGGGCAGCACGGTAAAAAATTTCGTTGCAGACATAGCCGCCGGAAGCAAACTCCAGCTGCACGGGCAACTTCTGCGCACGTAAAGAGCGGACTATTTCATGTACAGGAATCGTAGCAAAGTAGGCGACGGGGGCGTCAGCAAGAATTGGCTCATTCCACGGCCTGCGTCCCATGTTATCCTCGATAAGCGCATCCTTGATGTTTAATGCCGCAAGATTAATATCTATTTTCGTCGTGCCGCTATTCATGCCCGTCATAAGGATAACGTCAGGCTGCACGCGCTGCGCCTCCTCGAGCAGCAGGCGCGGCGCAAGGCCAAAGATGTTAGGCAGGCGCAGCTTATGGATGTGATAGTTATTTATAGTTTCAGGTAAAGCCTGTACGACCTCCCACGATGGATTCATCGTGTAATGGGCGAAGGGGTCGAAAGCTGTGAGGAGAAGAGTGGTCATGAGTTTTTCTCCGCATGCTCTTTTTTATATTCTAAAAACTCAGGCTCTACTTCTCTTGTAAATCTTTCCACAAATTTATCGCTAATTTCTCTGATAGTTTTTATAACAATGTCTTTATCTCTATCCCAATGCGAAAAATCTAAGTAATAATGGAAGAACGTTGCTTCATTATAATTTCCTTTATTTTTTCTTAACGCATTAACTAAATTTAGTCCATTATCTGGCCAAGCATTAATGATTTTTTCCATCAAATCACTTAACTCATTGTATAAATTTTTATGTCGTTCCGCAGTATTTTTCGAATATCCCCATTCATAAAATCTGAAAGAAATATAAGGGCCGCCTTTATCGCTATCAATTCTCCAAAACAACTTATACCAATCTTCTTTTTTCTCATCATTACTAAATTTCCCCCATTTGGCAACAGTCTGTGTCCAAGGTCGGCCAAAAGAACTTCCCATATAAATCTCATATTCGCCTTCATAGCGCCCTGTACTTATATCCCAACGTTCTTCAGGAAAAATTTCTCGTAAAAGCGTATATTGAGCAATATGGTAGTTTACAATATTCAATTCCCACCATGGCACACCAAGTGGCAACCAATATTTTTTATGTTCTTCTTGCCACTGCAAATTAGCTTCAAGGCAATCAAAATAATCTTTAATGATTTCGCTTTCGTTAAGATAATCAGCTAATAAATTCCTTACATCTTCTCCTGTTATTTTTACATCAGCAACAGTAACCTCATCCCAATCATTATAAAAACCTGTCTTCCAATACACTGTAATAATTTTCGATAATGGCTTTTCTTTGTATATTTCTTGTAAACCTTTTTTATATCTTTCAATTTGTTGATCATGTTCGTTAGAATATGTCTTGTCTTCTATGATAACAGCTATATCGTTATTGACTATCACAAGAACGTCTATCTTAACGTGAATCGACTTATTATCAACTTTTACTTTTCTACTAAACTGCCTAAAAATATCGACCGAAACAATTTTTTTTACAACAAATTCTTTTACATTCGTCAGTTTAAAAATAATCTTCTTCGCCATTTCTTGCAACACAGGCTTAGAGCCATCATTAAACCAATTCAAGCACCAACAAATAAAAGCGTCTTGAGATAATTCGCTTGTCGCAAAACTAAACAAGCTATTTCTGATTGCTTTTTTCACATCAATCATCTCCCATCCCTAATCCATACGAAAGAACAACCAAAGGCTGGTCATTGTCAGTATGCCCATCTTAAGATTCTTCAAACCATTCTGCATCTCCGCATAGATATTTCACAAAGCGATAATAAGTACTTGCCTGCAATTTATCAAGATATTTTAAGGCTTTATGCTCAATATGTAACGGTACACCATAATAAGCACCTGCAACCGCGCCTGTAATAGCAGCAATTGTATCACTATCACCTCCTATAGATATGGCATTTCTGATCGCATCTTCAAAACTTGTCGCCTCAAAGAATGCTTTTAATGCCTGCGGTACAGTTTCCTGACACGTTTCATTGAATTCGTAGTCAGCTCGTATCTCGTCTAACGTAAAATTCATCGGATAGTACTCAGTATTTATCACAGCAAAAATTTCTTCTTTTTTGCTTTCGTGCAAAGCCATATAGGCTGCAACTGCAGTAGCTTCAGCACCTTTTATACCTTCCTGATGATTATGCGTTACGCTGGTAACTATCCTAGAGAGCTCTTTTACTTCTTCCAAAGATTTAGCAAAATATACTACAGGACTAACGCGCATCGCCGAGCCATTACCAAAACTATTATACGGTTGGGGATTATTCGAGCAGAGCCAATCAGAAAACATACTACCATAACCTGCCTTAGGATATTTCATTCCCCAAAGCTGCATTTGTTTTATGGTTCCATCAGCAAGTTTGCTGTAATCTTTCTCACATTCTACCAAAGCACTCGCAACAGCCAATGTCATGATGCTATCATCAGTTGGGCAGCAATGCTCGGAGAATAAAGGAAAATCTTTCGTTTTTATTTCATTGAATTCATATACAGAACCAACGATATCGCCAATAATAGCACCTAACACACGGCGCATCTTTCTTTTAAGCAAAGCTGCTTCCTTCCAGTCAATCCCTTCAACATACATGACTTCTGTACTTTCCTCTTTCTTAGCAAACACTTTCTCAGTTATCTCTTTCCAGTGCCAGTCTGAAGGAGCTTTTCCTTCAATGCACACCATAGCGAAGACAGAGACTGCCATATCATAGTCGCACGCTCCATCTGGTGCTTCAAGAACATAGATATGATTATTGCCCTCTTTATCCATTTTGCCATACTCAACACGATAGTTTTTCTTGATATGTACGCCATCATAGCGAATATATCCTTCAACCAGACTTTGGATGAAGTCGACGGGTCTATCTGCAATTACATCAAGATTTACGCAGATGAATTCGTCCATGACAGGGCGCATATTACACATATACTTCATGATTTTGTCTTCAAACTCATATACATTCATATAGGAATTGATGTTAAGCACACATGGAGCTGCTCCCTTGCAATTTATTCTTTCACAAGGAATGATTTCAATATTAGAAGCGTTAGTTTTGTTTTCTTCGTAGGACATATTTTTCACCTCGTAGCCAAGACACCAGGATTTCATACTTCATCTTTGAAATATTTCTCCCTAAATTGATTTCACCTATAGTTACGTTGCACGCTTAAAATTTCGCCCGGTTTTGAGAAATTTTTTAGATATTATATACTATCCAGAGAAAAAGTGCAAATTTAAGTATCTACACATAGAGTAAAGATCCACCCGCCTAGCGGGTGGCTTTTATTTTTCGGGCATAGCCCTATCTTCAGCAGCCACACATAAATGTGT
>OQVH01000307.1_pt1 | contig 38131 bp, 38 predicted proteins | sample 1691641 | NCBI WGS metagenome assembly OQVH01 (sample SAMN03418286, study PRJEB22391) | human gut metagenome | biome: human-gut; feature: organic feature; material: feces | host: Homo sapiens | place: Italy | collected 2013-04
TTGCAGTACCGAAGTCAAAGAAACTGTTACAGTTCACTCTTGATGACGGAACAGGCACAGACAGAACCATTTTAAGCGGTATTCACGCTTATTATGAGCCGGAAGAACTGGTTGGAAAGACTCTTATCGCTATCACAAATCTTCCACCGAGAGCTATGATGGGCATTGACTCTTGCGGTATGCTCCTCAGTGCTATTCACGAAGAAGAAGGCGAAGAAAAGCTTCATCTTCTGATGGTTGATGACCACATTCCGGCAGGTGCAAAGCTCTACTAAGAAGTACCGTTTTACCCTATAAAACGGGATGTACTTCATTTGTGAAAAAGCTCTGAAAATACACAAATACACCAAATTTACACCAAATGGTGCTTGAAACGGTGCAGAGCCTTAAAAATCGCATAATTTTCAAGATATATGGGCAGTTCCATTGCGGAATTGCCCATTTTTTCGTTATAAACCGATGTTTGCACAGAAGAGGGATAACAGTTAAGATGTTCCTGACGATACGATATTGTATGAGCTTAAAATTGGAGGAACAAGAAATGTATATGCGATTGACACAGAGAGAAAAAGAGATGGCAGATATGTTTGAGCAAATGAGCAAGGATGAACAGGAAATAATGATTGAGTTTGCAAAAAGATTACGAACGGAAGACCCTAAAGAATTGGTAAAAGAAATAAATCAGCGATTAGATATAGATGATGAGTAATTGGTTGTATATTGCCCTTTGAGAGAGGAGAAATCTTTCCTTAATGGGCTTTTTTATTTTTACTGATATTCGCAAACTACAAGAAAAATCCGAAACTTCATATACTTTAATCACAGAGGAAGTGGAGGTTTTGATATGAGTAACAGCTTAGCGGCAGTACATCCGGAATTGATTATCGAATGGTCTGATAGGAATTTACCGCTGACACCGGACAGCGTGACTTTCGGCTCGAATAAGAAAGTATGGTGGAAAGGTGCTTGCGGTCACGAATGGGAAACAAGTATAAAGGCTCGTTCCAGTGGGGAGAAATGCCCCATATGCTCCGGTGCGAGAGTGATTGAAGGAATTAACGATTTAAATACATTGAAGCCGGAATTGGCTTCGGAGTGGTCAGAGGAAAATGAAATCAAACCGACAGAGGTATCTATCGGCTCACACAAGAAAGTGATATGGAAGCCTTGCAAAAGCCATTGAAAAGGATAAGACATTTGGTATTGGCGACAACGGAGAAATCAAAAACATCAGCTTTGGTCTTTATGCCGCAGAAGATATTGTATCTGCAAGCGGTACAGTTATTCCGGCTGATGGACTGATTGAAATTGTCAGCGTAAATGAAAATGGAACTGCTGTTATGAAGTCAGACCTTCCGTTTGGCAAATACTATGTCAAAGAGATTGCAACCGATGAGCATTATATTCTCTCTGATACGAAGTATCCGGTTGTATTTGAATACGCAGGTCAGGATACCGCAACGGTTGAAATCAAAGTAAATGACGGAAAAGAAATCAAGAATGAACTTATCTATGGTTCTGTATCAGGTAAGAAGATTGACGGGAATGGAGAAGCACTTGAGGGTGCTGTTATCGGTATCTTCAAAGCCGAAGAAACAGAATTTACAAAGGATACTGCACTTATGACGACTACCTCTGCAAAAGACGGTAGTTTTTCTTTTGAAAAAGTTCCTTATGGCAAATGGATTGTAAGAGAAATCGAGCAGCCAAAGGGATTTGTTCTTGATGAAAAAGCGTATGAGGTCAATATCAGCAAAGCCGAGCAGGTAGTTGAAATTGAGATTGTCAATGAGTATGTTCACGGCAATATCAGACTCACGAAGGTGGACGCTGAATATCCGGATAACAAACTTATGGGTGCAACCTTTGAGGTATATAAGGACACCAATGAGAACGGAAAGATTGATGATGGCGATGAACTTATCGGAAATCTTGAAGAAACCGAAACCGGAATTTATGAGATGAAAGAGCTGCTTTACGGAAAATATATTGTTCGTGAAACCAAAGCACCGGAGGGCTTCCTGCTTGATAAGGGAGAATACTCTGTTTTCATTGAGAAAGACGAAACAACTTATTCCGTTGAGAATAAGGCAGGTGTTGGATTTATCAATGAAGCTATGCGTGGAACACTGAAAATCGTTAAGACATCTTCAGACGGTAAGGTTAAAGGTTTTGCGTTCAGAGTAACAGGAGCAAACGGCTATGATATGACATTTGAAACAGATAAGAACGGCGAAATCGTGATTGAGGGACTTCGTATTGGCGAATATACCGTATCAGAAGTGGCAAACAATGCGTCTGCCGCATATATCACACCTGCCGACCAGAATGTTACTATCAAACTTGATGAAACAGCCGTTGTAAAAATGCACAATGAGTTAAGAGATACGCCGAAAACAGGAGATGATACCAATATGAAACTTTGGTATGTCCTTGCCGGACTTTCTGCTGTCGGTATCGCTGTAACTTCTGTTGTTGCACACAAAAAGAAGAAAAAGGAGAGTAACGAGTAATGGAAGCAAAGACAATTATCGCTATCGCATTAGTCGCCGTTATTGTCGGCGGCTTTATCTTTCTTCAGGTTAAAAACCGTAAGAAGTAAGTAACAAGCGAACATTAACCAGTCGGGGCAGAGCGTAAAAACTCTGTCCCTTTAATTTTTGGAGGAACATTATGAAACAACAGAAAACGGTGGAGAGCCGAGTGCTTGAAATCTTAAAGGAATGCCCGATGTCGAGGTATGATGATATGCTTCTCATTCTGCATTATTACAATCGGTACGGATATATACCTGCCGGAAATCTTCCGCTTGAGGATATTGTATTTAATTACCGAGCATACGGACTTCCTTGTTTTGAAACCATACGCAGGGCAAGGCAGAGAGTACAGTCCCTTTTTCCTGAGTATTCACGTAATCCGCAGAAAGAAGAACAGAGCGGCAGTATTTCTATTGTAATCAACATTAGCTAAGGAGGTATTTTCGTGAAAGACAAAGCAACTTTTCAGAATAAGGTCAAGGTGCTGAATAAACTCTTTGACTCCGGTTGTGATACGGAGAAAAAGTTGCAGCAGCTTGATATGGAAGCAATCCTGAAAATCCCGAATATCACGATTCCTGATATGGGTGTGATTATGGAGCTTCAGAAGAATACAAAGTCCGGTAAACTCTTTTCGTATTTGGGCGGCGGTTCTGATGAAGCAACAAAAATGAGAGGTAAGGAAAATGAAGCAACAGGAGAATAGAGCAGAGCCGCAGGAAAAGCAAATTCGATTTATAGACAGTCATTACAATTTAAAATTCTATATTCCCGATGGTGGAAAAATCAGGATTACTTTTCGTGATGGACACACAGCAGACAGAGTGTGCAAGTATATTGATGACTACCATTTGTACGTCGGAAATTGCTGCTATCATATATGCGAGTTTGCTGAAAAAATGGAGCTTAATGGAAGCAAAGTTGAACCTATCAATCAATCCGAACCGTCAAAAAACAAGACCAGAAACAGAGAAAAACAGCGATAAGGAGGTGCAAGGGTAATGGCACGAAAATATGACCTTATTTCTGAGCTTTACAACCGCACCTGCAAAACGGTTGTGTCAAATCCTCAGAACTGGCAGGCATTCTTAGCTTCGGCTTGCCGAAATTATAAGTTACGCTATGACGAACAGCTTCTTGTATATGCACAGCGACCTGACGCAACAGCAGTTCTTGAGATAGAACAGTGGAATAGAATTTTCGGCAGATGGGTCAACCGAGGTGCAAGAGGTATTGCTGTTTTTGCTGATGAAAACCGTACAAGGCAAAGACTGACACATTACTTTGATATTTCAGATACTCACGAAAGCAGATATTCAAGAACAGTCCCGATTTGGGATATGCGTCAGGAATACGAAGCTGATGTGATTGAAACATTGGAAAGCACTTTCGGAGAGATTGAGAATAAGAGCAGTCTTGCCGAAGCAATTATGGGAGCAGCAAGAAATGCGGCAGAGGATAATATCCCTGATTATCTGCAAGACCTTTACTATGCAACCGAGGGCAGTTCCTTTGAGGAAGTGGAAGAGGATATTGTGGCTTTCATTTATAAAAATGTCGTGACAAATAGTGTGGCATATATGATGATGTCAAGGCTTGGTGTTGATACAGACGGTTACTTTGAACTTGATGATTTCAGAGATGTTACCAACTTCAATACGCAGGAAACACTCAATGCACTTGGCTTTGCTACCAGTGATATTGCAGAAATGGGATTGACGGAAGTATCTAAAACAATTACCGCACTTAACCGTCAAAATCGCATAATTGTCGGTCAGGACAGAAATGAATACAATAAGGTTGAAAATAACGACGAAAGGAGTTTGGACAATGAACGAACTGACCTACACGATGGTGGGCGATTACAGCCTTCCGAACCTGAAACTTCCACAGCAGCCGGAAGTGACTTTGGGCAGATACGCTCAGATGAGGAGAAAGTTTCTGAAGGAACATCACAGAGTCCTTTACTACAATCTCCTGACGAGGGGCGAACTGACACAGCACTTGGCGGAAGTGGAACAGAGAGCCAGCAAGATGGAAGAAACAATCCTGAGCCAGATGGCACAGAAAGAGGGAGTGACCGAACAGATGAAAGCAGAGGATATGATGAAATGGGTTCGTCTGATGAACTCCCTTCGCAGCTCGGCACAGGAAATCGTGAAAGCGGAAGTGATATTCGTTTAGAGTATTACGATAGAACGCACGAGGACAAAAGCCTTCCGTTCTTTGGGCGTGATGAGGTAATCAATGAAATTCTCAGAACAACACCGCATTTGTCGGCAAGTCTGGAAGAAATCAAAGATTATTATGAACGCAATCTTGATAACAAAGACCGCACAGAGTATATAAAGAGCATTTTCAATAATGATTATACAGAGCTTACCTTAGAGGACGGCAGGACAGTAGGATATAAGACCTTTGAAAATGTTCTGCATTTGTGGGAGGGCAAATATGACAGCAGAACCGCACAGAGCTTTTATGATTGGGCTGTTATTGCCCGACACTTTGAAGCTATGCGATTACTGGGAGAATTAAGTGACAGCATAAAACCATTACCGTCAATGGACGGTCAGATGTCATTCATATTAGACGGTCGGGCAGAGGAAAAGAAAACCTCTGCCTTTGTTTTTTCTCAGGAGATTATCGACGCTGTTCTTGCGAATGGAAGCGGATTTTCTGAGGGGAAAATGCGTATCTATGAGCAGTTTGAAAAAAGTCTTTCTGCAAAAGAAAATGCCGACTTCTTGAAAAATGAATACGGTTGGGGCGGTTCTTATCCCGTTATAATCGGGGCAGGCATTGATGAGAGCCACGACGGAAAAGGTATTACGATTACGAAAGGCATCGGCAAAGAGAAGCCACATATCACGCTTTCGTGGTCGCAGGTGGAGAAACGTATCGGGGAACTTATCCGAATGGACAGATACTTAAATCCAAAGGAAAAAGAACGCTATCCTCAGTGGCTTGAAAGTCAAGAGGAACGCAGAGCCAAAATCGAGGAAACGAAAAGAAACCGAGAGATACTCTCTAATGCACCGCCGGAGCAGGAGGTCGAACCAGCCGAAAAAGAACCTGAAGAAGCAGAACAGCTACAAGATGTGCAGTATGAATATCATCTTGGCGATAAGGTGTATATCGGTGCTTCTGAGTATGAAATCTTATCTGTTGATGATGAGAGAGTAATGCTCTATGACTATGATATGCCACTGTTCAATAAGGAATTTTCACGCACAGAGTTTGACAGAAAAGTGCGAGAGAACCCGATGAATGAGCATTTGATTGTGAAGGAAGAACCTGCTGAAGAAAGAAATGAAGCGGAAGAAGTTCAGACCAATATGGGCAGTATGCCGATTGAGGATTATCGAGAGATAGTAGCTTCGCAGTCAGGTTTTGATAGCTATGATGAAATGTATAAGAAGGGGTATCGCATAGGAAACGGTTACGATAAAGAGCCTGAGCCGGTAGTTCCCGCTTGGGAGCAGAAGAAAAAAGTCAAAGGATTTGACCTGCATCCTGATGTGCCTATGGCAGAACGCCACACCTTTAATCTCAGAGAAAATGAGGTCGAAACGGTTGGTAAAAAGGAACGCTTCCGCAGAAATATTATGGCAATACAGCTTCTCAAAAAATGTCAGGAAGAAAACAGATTTGCCACGCCTGAAGAACAGATTGTTTTATCAAAGTATGTCGGTTGGGGTGGGCTTTCAGAAGCCTTTGATGAAAATAATTCAGCGTGGGCAACTGAATATCTGGAACTTTCTTCGGTATTAACACCGGAGGAATATGCTTCGGCAAGAGAAAGCACATTGACTGCGTTCTACACGCCACCCGAAGTAATCACAGCCATTTATAAGGTAATGGAGCAGATGGGCTTTAAGGAGGGCAACTTGTTAGAGCCGTCCTGCGGTATTGGTAATTTCATCGGTATGCTGCCGGACGCAATGCAGAACAGTAAGATTTACGGTGTGGAACTTGATACGATTTCCGCAGGGATTGCACAGCAGCTTTATCAGAAAACAACCATTGCGGCACAAGGATTTGAAGAAACCAATTTGCCGGACAGCTTCTTTGATGGAGTGGTTGGTAATGTGCCTTTTGGAGATTTTAAGGTATCGGATAAAAGGTATGACAAGCATAAGTTCCTGATACACGATTACTTTTTTGCAAAGTCCCTTGATAAGTTAAGACCCGGCGGTGTGATGGCTCTTGTAACGAGCAAAGGCACAATGGATAAGGAAAACTCGGCGGTACGAAAATATATTGCACAGAGAGCAGAGCTTCTTGGAGCAATTCGATTGCCAAATAACACCTTTAAGGGTAATGCAGGAACGGAAGTCGTTTCGGATATTCTTATCCTACAAAAGCGTGACAGACTGATAGATATTGAGCCGGATTGGGTTCATCTTGATACCGATGAGAACGGAATTAAGATGAACTCTTATTTTGTGCAGCACCCCGAAATGATACTCGGAGAAATGAAAATGGTATCGGGGCGTTTCGGTATGGAAGCAACTTGTGTGCCGTATGAAAATGCAGACCTTGCAGCACAGCTTGATGAAGCAGTAGCAAACATTCACGGAGAAATCACGGAATATGAAACTGAGGAAGAACTGGAGGAGGAAGATAATTCTATTCCGGCAGACCCGACAGTGAGAAACTTTTCCTATACAGTGGTGGACAATAAAATCTATTATCGTGAAAATTCCCGTATGACTCCGGTGGAAGTGTCGGCAACCGCAGAGAACCGAATTAAGGGTATGATTGCTATTAGAAATTCCGTCAGAACGCTGATTGAATTGCAGACAGAAGATTACCCTGACAGCGAAATCAAAGCGGAGCAGGAGCGATTAAACAGACTTTATGATACCTTTTCAGGTAAGTACGGACTCATTAACAGCCGTGCAAATACTTCTGCTTTCTCGCAGGACAGTTCATTCTCTTTGCTTTCCGCATTGGAGATAATCGGAGAGGACGGAGAACTGGAACGTAAGGCTGATATGTTTTCTAAGAGGACAATTAAGCCGCATACTCCGGTTACTTCTGTTGATACGGCAAGCGAAGCGTTGGCGGTATCTCTTGGAGAAAAAGCCACGATTGATATGGACTATATGATGGGGCTTTCCGGTAAATCGGAGAATGAAATCTTTGAGGACTTAAAGGGTGTTATCTTCCTAAACCCGCTTTATGAGTATGGAAATTCTTACGAACCGAAGTATCTGATGGCTGATGAATACCTTTCGGGTAATGTCAGGGAAAAGCTGAAGATTGCAAAGAACTCGGCAGAACTCTATCCGGAAGATTATAAGGTCAATGTAGAAGCACTTCAAAAGGTGCAGCCGAAAGACCTGACTGCAAGTGAAATTTCCGTGCGACTTGGTGCAACTTGGCTGCCACCGGACGATGTGCAGGAGTTTATCTTTCATTTGCTTGAAACACCACGTTATGCACAGTGGAATATCAAAGTTCACTTCTCTCCATTTACGAGTGAGTGGAATATTGAGGGCAAATCTTACGACAAAGGAAATGTAAGGGCATATAACACTTACGGAACTTCCCGCATCAATGCCTATAAGATTATCGAGGAAACACTGAACTTAAAAGATGTGCGTATCTTTGATTATATCGAAGATGATGAGGGAAAGAAAAAAGCTGTCCTGAATAAAAAGGAAACAGCGATTGCTCAGTCGAAGCAGGAAATGATTAAGCAGGAATTTCAGGACTGGATATGGTCTGACCCTGAACGAAGGGAAAGGCTTTGCAAATCTTACAATGAGAAATTCAATAGCGTCAGACCTCGTGAGTATGATGGAAGTCATATCATCTTCAATGGTATGAACCCTGAAATTGTACTCAGGGAACATCAGAAAAATGCGGTTGCTCATATCCTTTACGGAGGAAATACGCTTCTTGCACACGCAGTCGGAGCAGGAAAAACTTTTGAAATGGTGGCGGCAGCACAGGAGTCGAAAAGGCTTGGGCTTTGTAACAAGTCACTGTTTGTTGTACCAAATCACTTGACCGAACAATGGGCGGCTGAGTATTTGCAGCTCTATCCGGCGGCGAATATTCTTGTCGCAACAAAGAAAGATTTTGAAACCAAGAACCGTAAAAAGTTCTGCGGCAGGATTGCAACCGGAGATTATGACGCAGTTATCATCGGACATTCACAGTTTGAAAAAATCCCGATGTCCATTGAAAGACAGAGGGCAATCTTAGAACAGCAGCTTGAGGAGATAACCGGAGGAATTGCGGAACTCAAGCGAAACCGAGGGGAAAACTTCTCCATAAAGCAGCTTGAAAAGTCAAAGAAATCTATCAGGCAGAAACTTGATAAACTCAATGACCAGACGAAAAAAGATGATGTTGTAACCTTTGAGGAACTTGGTGTAGACAGACTTTTTGTTGATGAAAGCCATTATTACAAGAACCTTTATCTTTATACAAAAATGCGTAATGTGGGCGGTATCGCACAGACGGAAGCACAGAAATCTTCCGACCTCTTTATGAAGTGTCGTTACCTTGACGAGATTACCGGAGGGCGAGGGACCGTGTTCGCAACGGGTACACCTATCTCAAACAGTATGGTGGAACTCTATACGATACAGCGATATTTGCAGTACAACACGCTTGTGAAAAATGGGTTGCAGCACTTTGATGCCTGGGCTTCCACTTTCGGAGAAACCATTACGGCAGTGGAACTTACACCGGAAGGAACAGGATACAGGGCAAAGACAAGGTTCGCAAAATTCTATAACTTGCCTGAACTAATGGCGATGTTCAAGGAGATAGCGGACATTAAGACAGCGGATATGTTGAACCTGCCAGTACCGGAAGCAAAGTACCATAACATTGCAGTAAAGCCGTCGGAAATGCAGAAGGAAATGGTTGCTTCCCTTGCAGAGAGAGCCGAGCAGGTGCGTGGCGGCGGTGTGGATTCAAGCGTAGATAATATGCTGAAAATCACGAATGACGGAAGAAAACTGGCTCTTGACCAGCGTATGCTAAACGATATGCTGCCTGATTTTGAGGGCAGTAAAATCAATGCCTGCGTCGATAACATCTATCGGATATGGAAAGAAAATGCCGACAAGAAATCGGCACAGCTTGTGTTTTGTGACCTTTCCACGCCGAAGAATGACGGCACATTTTCCGTCTATAACGACATCAGAAAGAAGCTGATTGAGAGAGGTATTCCTGAAAGTGAAGTGAAGTTCATACACGAAGCCGATACAGATATGAAGAAAAAAGAACTGTTTCAAAAGACCCGCAAGGGAGAAGTCAGGGTGCTTCTTGGCTCTACTCAGAAGATGGGAGCAGGAACGAATGTGCAGGATAAACTTATCGCACTTCACGATGTGGATTGTCCGTGGCGACCTTCAGATTTGGAGCAGCGTTCCGGTAGAATTGTCCGTCAGGGCAATGAAAATCCGCAGGTAGATATTTACCGCTATGTAACAGAGCAGACCTTTGACGCATACCTTTATCAGCTTGTGGAAGGTAAGCAGAAGTTCGCAAGTCAGATTATGACGAGCAAATCTCCGGTCAGGTCGGCAGAGGATATTGATGAAACCGCACTGTCCTATGCAGAGATAAAAATGCTTGCAACAGGCAATCCGTATATCAAAGAGAAGATGGACTTAGACATTCAGGTGCAGAAGTTGAAGATGTTAAAATCCAATTTCTTATCAGAGAAATACGGACTGGAGGATAAGGTCATCAAGTTCTATCCACAACAGATTGCTTACTTGAAATCCCGTGTAGAGGGACTTACAAAAGATGTTGAAACAGCAAAATTACACCCGAAACCGATAGACGAGCAGCCGCTTGGAATGATGGTATCGGGTGTTTCTTATTCCGAAAAAGCCGAAGCAGGTCAGGCAATCATCAATGCCTGCAAGTCAATGAACAGTCCCGATGCGATACCACTTGGCGAGTACCGTGGCTTTCAAATGGAACTGTATTTTGATACGGTGCAGCGTAATTATGTTGTGAAGTTGAAAGGCGAAACGAGTAGAGATGTACCGCTTGGCGATGACGCTCACGGTAATATCGTGAGAATAGATAACGGCATTGAACGCTTTGAAGAAGCACTTGCTGATACGAAAAACAGTCTTGAAAATACGGAAAAGCAGTTTGAAACAGCGAAGCAGGAAATTGAAAAGCCGTTTGCCAAAGAGGAAGAACTGAGGGCAAAGACTGCCAGACTTGATGAGCTGAATATCCTGCTCAATATGGATAAAAAGGAAAATGAGATTGTCGGCGGAGAGCCTGATGAGGGCGAAGCAGTCGGCGGCAGAAAGGAGAAATCGTATGAGAGATAAACAGGAAGGCGGTGGTCGATATGCCATTTATCGCACCTGAGTTAATCATTCAGGCGAAGCAGATGGACTTATTAACCTACCTGAAAAATTATGAACCGTATGAGCTGGTTAAGTTTTCAGGTAACACTTATTGCACCAGAACTCACGACAGTTTGAAGATTTCAAACGGGAAATGGATATGGTGGTCGAGAGGTATCGGCGGCAGGAGTGCCTTAGATTATCTCATTAAGGTCAAAGGTTACAGCTTCCTTGAAGCGGTGGAAACCATTATCGGACACACAGCGATTCAGGCTCCGGTCTATGAAAAGCCACAGCCAAAAGAGGAAAATAAACCGCTTCTTCTCCCTGAAAAATGTGCTTCCAACAGAGTGATTACAGAGTATCTTTTCGGGAGAGGAATAGATTTTGAAATCATCAATTACTGTATCTCTAATGACCTTATCTTTGAGAGCCTGCCGTATCACAATGTTGTGTTTGTAGGCTATGACGAGAAGAAAGAACCGAAATATGCAGCCTACCGTTCCACGAATAAGCGTAGGATTATGGGCGATTGCAGTGGCAGTAAAAAAGATTATTCTTTTCGGCTTGGTAAGGAAAACTTGGAGGAAGTACACCTCTTTGAGTGTGCCATTGCCTTGTTATCCTATGCCACACTTGCGAAGTTGAACGGGCAGGACTGGAAAGAAATGAGCTTTGTTTCGCTGTCTGGGGTGTATTCTCCGGCAAAGAAAATTGAGGACAGTAAAGTGCCGATTGCACTGGAAAAGTATCTTGGCAGCAACCCATCTGTCAGGAAAATCCGTATCCATTTTGACAATGATATAGCGGGCAGAAAGGCAGCACAGACCTTAAAAACCATTCTGCCGGATAAGTATGAAATCGTTGATGAGCCACCCAAAGCAGGTAAGGACTTCAACGATTTTCTTTGTATGCAGATGGGAATTTACAATAAGAAAACACACGAAAGGAATGAAGAACGATGAATGATTCTAAGATTAAAGTTCTCTTGGTAGAACCGGAAAAGTACCCGAAGGAAATTGTAATCGACGACAGTCTGGAAGCAATGCAGGAGGTTGTCGGCGGGGATATTGAGGAATATATGCCCTTTGATGATGACGTTGCAATCATCTGTAATGAGGAAGGAAAGGTAAGAGGACTTCCGCTTAATCGTGCTGTTTATGTGCAGGACAACGATAAGAAAGAGATGGTTGATATTATCTGCGGCAAGTTCTTTATCTGTTATGCACCGCCTGAGAGTGAGAGCTTTCAGAGCTTGCCGGACGATATGATAAAGAAGTATAAGGAACAGTTCAAGTATCCTGAACGCTTTTCTAAGGAAGTGGGCGGCAATATCGTGGCTGAACCTTTTAAGCCGAAATCAAAGGATTATGAGAGATAGTAGACTGAGAACGGGGCAACCCGGAGGAGATGTTTATTCTTAGCGAGCAGACCATTTGGATAAACACAGTTTCCCAAACGGTAAAAGGCTCGTTAGGGGTTGCCCCTAATACCCCGTGAGAAAGGAGAACTTGATTTGAGAGAGTTATTACTTATCGCCGCCGGGACACTGCTCGGCAGTTGTCTTGGCGTTACGATGATGTGCTTATTCCAGATTAACAAAGATTGCAGAGTAAAGAGAAAGGAAGATACCGATTATGAGAAAGAGAAACATTCAGAAGATTGTACGCTTTAACCGCAAGGAAGCACAGGACTTGGCAGCAAAGGCAAAGAAGGCTTGTCTTTCCGAAGCAGGACTTATCCGTTTACTTATCAGAGGTTACGAACCGAAAGAGAAACCCGATGACCGCTTCTATGATGTGATGAGGGAACTGTCCTCTATCGGTAATAACATCAATCAGCTTGCGGCTAAAGCGAATACACTTGGTTTCATTGACGCACCTATGCTGAAGAATGAAGCTGCAAAGTGGAATAAGTTCCAGTCAGAGATTGAGAGGACATATCTTCGTCCAAATCAGAGCGAAATGAAATGGCAGTAACAAAGTTGTGGTCGGTAACAGAAAGGCTCGGTCAGGTCATTGACTATGCGACCAATCCCGAAAAGACTTCTGCAAATATCAAAAGGGAGTTTTCACCTGAACAGTATCAGGCTCTTGCTGATGTTATTGCTTATGCAAAGGACGAAGAAAAAACAGAGCGAGAATTTTATGTTGAGGGTATCAACTGTAATGTGGCGATTGCCCGTGACCAGTTCATAACGGTTAAGGAACAGTACCAAAAGACAGACGGTATCCAAGCCTATCACGGATATTTGAGTTTCAAGGAAACAGATATATCTCCTGAGATGGCACAGAAAATCGGAATGGAATTTGCAAATGAAGTGTGGGGGAAAAGATTTCAGGTTGTTGTGACAACCCATCTGAACACAAAGCACCTGCACTGTCATTTTGTCATCAACTCTATTTCTTTTGTCGATGGCAAACATTTGTGGGGAGAGGAAAAAGCGTGGTTCAAATTCCGAAAAGTTGCAGACAGGATTTGTGAGAAGTACGGACTTTACTATGACCCGAATCCGAACCGCAGTAAGCAGTCGGATTATCTGACGATGAAAGAAAAGGCAGGTATGCCGACACGCTACTCGGTTGCAAAAGAAGCCATTGATTATGCTATCGACCACAGCAAGACCCTGAAAGAATTTCAGTTTGCTCTCAAGGAAATGGGATATGCCTATAACCTGAGTCCAAGCCGAAAATACTGGACGGTCATTCCAAAGGGATACGATAAGCCGATACGACTGAAAAATCTCGGAGCTGATTATACCAATGACCGGATTGTAGAGCGTATCAAAGAAAATCGTGATAGATGGGCAGAAATTGAGCCGTTCCAGAGGGCGACTTATAAACCAAGACAGTACCGTATGCAGACCAGAGGGCAGAAGCTGAAAAAGAAAGGCGGACTTTATGGGCTGTATCTGTATTACTGTTACAGACTCGGTTATCTGCCAAAGTATAAGAAACAGAATAACGCAAGGCTTCATTATCTCTTGAAAGATGATTTATTGAAGCTCGATAAGATTACTGATGAAGTAAGGCTGCTCGGACGAGAAAATATTTCCACGGACGAACAGCTTTTTTCATATAAGACTTCCTTAGAGGAGCAGATGAAAAATCTTGTTGCCGGAAGAACACATCTCCGAAAAAAGATAAGAACAAATATTGATGATGGTCAGCTTCAGGCGGCAAAAGATGAAATCGCTTCTATCAATGGAGAATTGAAAAAACTCCGACGAGAAGTAAAACTCTGCGAGGATATTGCGGAGAGGTCAAAGGTTATGGAAGAAAACCTTGAGCATATCGAAACAGAGGAACAAAAACAGCAGAGAAAGGAGAAATCACGCTATGAACAACGGTGGTGACGCAGCAGAGCAGGTCGTTAGGCTTTCGCTTGAAGGATTTGAAGTTGCTGCAAGATTAAGCGGTTCGGCGGCGAAGAATATCGCATTGCTTTTGGTATCGGTTCTGAAGCAGGAACAAAAGACGAAGGGCAAAGCAAGGCTTACCAATATGATTAAGTCAGGCAAGGAGCTGAAAGTCTTTTCCATTCCGCAAAAGGATTTGAAGAAGTTTACCGAACAGGCAAAACGCTATGGCGTTCTTTATTGTGTCCTCAGAGATAAGAACACAAAGGGAGAGAATGCTCCGGTAGATATTATTGCAAGAGCAGAGGACGCTTCTAAAATTCAGCGTATCGTTGAAAGATTTGAACTTGGCAAGGTGGATAAGGCTTCGATTGTCAGTGAAGCAGAGAAAGCTATCGCAGACCGTGAAGCGGTTGAAAAAGAAAAGCCGACTAAATCCAAGAGTGAAATCATTATGGAAGAAGCGGTCAGAAATCCAATGCAGAAAGAGGAGCGAGCAAACGCAAACCCCTCAGTCGCCAAAACAGACAAAAGCCCTCTGTCAAGGCAAAACTCAGAGCCGGTAGAAACGCAATCTGATAAGGGTGTTGCAAAGCCAGTGGAAAAGCCATCGGTCAAAGAGAAACTTGACCGTTATAAGGCACAGGCAAAACAGCAAAAAGAAGCAGAGCGTAAAGAGCCGGAGGTTAAGAAAGATGGCAAGAAGCCGCAGCAGAAAAACGGTCAGACGGTACACCGTCAGCCGAAGAAGAAACCCAAAACAAAAGAGAGGTAATTCACTATGACAAATGATTTCAAACCCGCAAAGGCTGGCGGTAATCAGCCAAGATTATCTAAAGAGGAGTATGCGGAAAAGAAGCGAGCAGAAAAAGAAAAGATCTATCAGATGATTGATGACGCTGCCCGTGAGATTGTGAGTGACCCTGAGAAGTTCAAGAGCTTTCTTGATACGCAGAGTCGAATGGACAGATATTCCGCAGCAAATGCTCTCCTTATTTACAGTCAGTATCCGCAGGCAACACAGCTTAAAGATTTTGATGATTGGGGTAAGGACAATGTGAAGATTACCAAAGGGGCAAAGAGTATTTCTATTCTTGAACCAGTGGAATATACAAGAGCAGATGGCTCTCCGGGTATTTCCTACAATGTCAAAAAGGTATTTGATGTTACACAGACAAATGGAAGAAAAGCTCCGGCGGTATCAGCAAACCGTGACCCGAAAGCACTTATCACGACAATGCTTGATGTATCTCCGGTGGAGGTTGCGTCAACCGATGAACTTCCGTATCCGAATATGGCAGCTTTCTATAATAATGAAAAGCAGACCTTGTATGTGAAGCGTAATGTGGGTGACAGCGTAGCGGTTGCTCAGTGTGTCGCTCAGGAACTCGGACACGCACAGCTTTCTATCAACAGTGAAAGTTATAGCCGCAGGGATATGGGCTTTCAGGCAGTGTGTATCGGATATATGCTTTGCAAGAAGTATGGCGTAGATACACAGAATTTTGCAATTAACCGTATTCCGGAGGGACTGGCTTCCAAAGAGCCGAAAGAAATCCGTGCGGAGCTTTCCAAGACCCGAAATGCAATGGCAGAAATTCATAGTCATATCTCTGATGAAATGTTCCGCAAAAAGCAGGAGCGTTCAAAGGACTATGAGAGATAACGGAGGGCAGATATGGAAAAAGAAAAACTCTACCACATTGCTTTGGACGATTACGAACACGGTGTTGTCATTCGCTCCTTAAACGATGAGAAAACAAAGTTGATGGAGGAAGGCAAGTCCGCAGATGCAGTAGACGACCTGCTTGTAAAAGTCGGAAATGCCCCATTGAAAAAGTTCAAAGTGATTGAAAGGAAACGCTCAGATGAAGCGAGATAATGACAGGCAGACTGCCATTATTTTATCCATTGTCGGTATCGTTCCGGTCATATGGCTGGCACTTCTGATTGCACCTTCCATAAGCGGAGGACTGCCGGAGATAGCAGCCAATCTTGCGACACTCTTTGATAATCCATTTTCCATAAAATTATGTGGGGACAGCCTGAAAACTGTCCTCATTTTGCTTTTGTGCTATGGAATGGGTATCGGGATTTATTTCTCGACAAGAAAGAATTACCGCAGACGAGAGGAACACGGTTCTGCCAAATGGGGCAATGTCAGAGCCATTGATAAAAAGTACCGACAAAAGCCGCTGTCAGAAAATAAGCTGATGACTCAGAATGTGTGCATTGGACTTAATGCCAAGAAGCACAGACGAAATCTGAATACGCTTGTGTGCGGCGGCTCCGGTGCAGGTAAGACAAGGTTTTACGCAAAGCCTAATATTATGAACGCTGCCAGAAACAGCTATGTGATATTAGACCCGAAAGGGGAAATCCTGCGAGATACGGGACATCTTCTTGAGAAGAAAGGTTACGAAGTGCGTGTGCTTGATTTGATTTCAATGGAGAAAAGCCATTGTTACAATCCGTTTGTCTATTTGCAGAATGACAATGATGTGCAGAAGCTCGTAACAAATCTTTTCAAGAGTACCACTCCGAAAGGTTCACAGAGCAATGACCCGTTTTGGGATACGGCAGCGTCAATGCTTCTGCTTGCACTTGTATTTTATCTGCATTATGAAGCACCACCGGAAGAACAGAATTTTGCAATGGTAATGGAAATGCTCAGAGCCGGGGCGATTGAGGACGAGGACGACCCAAGTCCTTCCCCACTTGATAATCTGTTTTCGGATTTGATGATAGATAATCCTGACCACATTGCTTTGAAGTATTACCACTCTTATCATTCCGGTTCTTCCAAAACATTAAAATCCATACAGATAACCCTTGCAGCAAGGCTCGAAAAGTTCAACTTGGAAAGTCTTGCTGCTCTTACTTCTGCCGATGAACTGGATTTGCAGTCACTCGGAGAGAAAAAGGTGGCACTGTTTGCACTGATACCGGATAACGACTCCAGTTTCAACTTCTTGGTATCCATTCTTTACACACAGCTCTTTCAGCAGTTGTTTTATGCAGCCGACCATATCCACGGTGGCTGTCTGCCGATGCCTGTTCATTTTATGATGGACGAATTTGCCAATGTTTCACTGCCGGACGACTTCGACAAGATACTGTCGGTTATGCGTTCCCGTGGGGTATCGGTAAGCATCATCTTACAGAACTTGGCACAGCTTAAAGCCTTGTTTGAAAAACAGTGGGAGAGCATTGTGGGTAACTGCGATGAATTTCTTTACCTTGGTGGAAATGAGCAGTCAACCCATAAATATGTGTCGGAGCTGTTGGGCAAGGAAACCATTGATACCAACACGTTCGGAAAGAGTACCGGAAGAAGCGGTAATTATTCCACCAACTATCAGATTAGCGGCAGAGAGTTACTTACCCCTGATGAGGTGCGTATGCTCGATAATCAGTACGCTATTTTATTTATCCGTGGGGAAAGACCCATTATGGATTTCAAATATGACATTATGAAACACCCGAATGTGGCACTTACCACAGACGGAAAGGCAAGTCCTTATAAGCACGGAGAAGTCACAAAAGATATTGCTTCGATTGCCATTTGGGACATTGACCCTGCAACACTTCCTGAAAAGGAAATGGAAGAAACGAACTGGGAACTTCTTTCCGATGAGGAGATGGAAGCTCTGTTCATAAACAATCAAACAAATTAAATTTTGGAGGTATTCAACTATGACTATTTTTAAGAAAAAAGCAACTGACATTCAGGAAACGAAGAAACTGCCTATGACCGGAAAGGTTAAGAAAGGCTTCCGTGCTTACTGCACAATGGTCATTGTCGGTGCGTTGGCACTTGGAATGACAACGACTGCATTTGCAGCGAATGACCCGCTTACCGTAGTCAACAATCTGTCTGACTTTATCTTCGGACTTATCCGTGCCATCGGTATGATTTTGCTTGGCTTTGGTATCGTGCAGGTCGGTCTTTCACTCAAATCTCACGACCCTTCTCAGAGAGCCAATGGCTTCCTGACTCTTGCGGGTGGTATCATTATTACTTTCGCCAAAGAAATCCTTACTCTTATCACAGGCTAAGATAAGAGTTACACAGTTATCGAGGGGTGTGCCAAGTTAAGGTACACCTCTTAATTGTAAGGAGGTGCTTTGAATGAGTGATAACTGGGTAGTTCAAAATCTTGAAAATGCCCTTGAAACTTGGAATGAAAAACTGTCGGAAATATGGACGCTCATCACAACTACACCGCAGAACTTTAAGGGCGGGAATATCTGGAAGGTTATCGTTGACATCAACGGTGCGGTTCAGGCTATCGGGCTTGCCTTGCTTGTATTGTTTTTCGTGATAGGTATGGTAAAGACCTGCGGAAGTTTTACAGATGTGAAGAAACCGGAACACGCTTTAAAACTCTTTGTTCGTTTTGCACTGGCGAAAGGTGTTATCACATACGGAATGGAGCTTATGCTTGCATTATTTAATATCGTGCAAGGTACGATTTCAACCATTATGAATGCTGCCGGATTTGGAACTCCGGAACAGACGACTTTGCCCGCAGAGATGGTAACGACCATAGAGGATTGCGGATTTTTTGAGAGTATCCCTTTGTGGGCGGTAACGCTTATCGGAGGATTATTTATCACGGTGCTGTCGTTCATTCTGATAATGACAGTGTATGGACGATTTTTCAAGTTGTATATGTACACAGCACTTGCACCGATACCGCTTTCCACATTTGCAGGAGAACCTACACAGAATGTAGGCAAGAGTTTTATCAAGAGCTATTGTGCAGTTCTGCTTGAGGGAGCAGTCATTGTACTTGCTTGTATTATTTTCTCCGTATTTGCTTCATCGCCACCAGTAGTGAATCCTGATGCAGCAGCAGTTACGCAGGTGTGGGCATATATCGGGGAATTGGTATTTAATATGCTCGTTCTTGTCGGTGCAGTGAAGATGTCTGACCGTATTATCCGAGAGATGATGGGACTTTAAGGAGAGATTTTGAGATGAACCAAAGAGATTGTAAGAAATGTGTTTACTATGGCGGTAAACGGAAAGGCAAAGTCTTTTGTCTGAATGATAAATGCGTGAGGGAGAAAGACCAAAACCGCAGGAAAGGAAACAGATATGGAAGTAAAAATTAACCGAGAAATCAGAAATTATACAGAGTCAATGTTTTTTGGACTGTCGCTCAGACAGTTCATTTTTTCTGTTCTCGCTTGTGGCGTTGCAGTAGGACTGTATTTTTTGCTCAAACCGTATGTTGGCACGGAAACCGTATCGTGGGTGTGCATTTTGGGTGCTGCCCCGTTTGCGGCACTTGGCTTTGTGAAGTACAACGGTATGACCGCAGAGAAAGCAATCTATGCGTGGATAAAGTCGGAGTTTTTGATGCCGAAGAAGCTGGTATTTCACTCCACCAATGTGTATTACGAACTGATGAAGCCAAGCATTGAACAGAAGCAGAAGGACCATTTTCGAGAATCTAAAACATAAAATAAGATTTAAGCTATTGACAGACAGGTGCTTTCTGAATATACTATAATGATTTAGCATTTGACTAGATGGGCGGCTTGGGAAGAAAGGAGAAATGTTAATATGTATAAGTATGTGGAAGACAAACAGTTTCTGAGCCGTATGCGTTCGTTATGTGGAGAAATAATGCAAGACCTTTGCCATACGCTTAAAGAAGAATATGACATTGGTGCTTCATTCTATCTCGTGGGTAGTGGTGCAAGAAACCTGATATTACAAAATGCTAATCAACCGATTGATTTGGATTATAATCTTGAAATCACAAGAATTGATGATTGGGAAGATTGCAAAGAAATCAAAGAATGTGTCAGAAAGGCTTTCAATATTGTTCTTAGAGAATATGGGTGGAGTGACTGCCAAGATTCTACCTCATCTTTAACAACGGAAAAGCGGCACTTTAATCAGGGAAATAGTACAGAATTTTCAATGGATATTTGTATTGTTTGCGAGGATACAGACGGAAACTATCATCGCCTTATTCACGATAAGAGATGTTTTCCAAACAGATATTTCTGGAATCAAGCACCTAATTCAAGAAACATTAGAGAGAAAGCAAAGTATATCAAAGAAAAAGGAAAATGGACATTAGTTAGAGAGCAGTATCTGAAAATAAAAAAGCAGTATTTGACTTCCAACGACTACAATCATTCCTCTTTCATTTGCTATATTGAAGCAGTCAATAATGTATATAATTCAAGAAAGCACTGGAACTAAATAAAACCAATTTGATGTATCGTCACTATAATCAGTGGCGATATTTTTTTGCCAAAAGGAGGTCATGAGTTTTTATGATTAAGACTCTTACAAACCTGTTTAAGCAGGACAAAGAAAAATTTGTTGTACCGAAAGGTGTGCAGGACGTGATTCCCGTAGTGGCTATCTTTGATGATGGCATTTTCAAAGTGGGAAAGGATAAATATTCAAAGACTTATCGCTTTACGGATATTAACTATGCAGTGGCAAGTCGTGAGGATAAGGAAGCGATGTTCCTTGAATATTCCGAACTTCTGAACTCCCTTGACAGTGGTGCAACGACAAAAATCACAATCAATAATCGTCGGCTCAACAGACTGGATTTTGAGCAGACAATTCTTATTCCGACAACCGGAGATAATCTGGACGAATATCGAGAGGAATACAATAAAATGCTTCTTGATAAGGCAACGGGTGCAAACTCCATTGTTCAGGATAAGTATATTACCATTTCCATCAACAAAAAGAGTGTGGAGGACGCAAGAACTTATTTTGCCCGTGTCGGTGCAGATTTGATTGCTCACTTCGGCAGGCTCGGAAGTAAATGTGTGGAACTGGAAACAGACGAAAGACTTCGTATTTTCCACGACTTCTATCGTGTGGGAGAAGAAAGTTCTTTTCACTTTGATATTAAGGAAACAAGAAAAAAGGGACACGATTTTAAGGATTATATCTGCCCCGACACAATGGAATTTGAAAAGGACTATTTCAAGATGGGAAACCGTTATGGAAGAGTCCTTTTTCTTCGTGAATATGCGTCCTATATCAAAGACAGTATGGTAGCGGAACTTACGGATATGAACAGAAATCTGATGATGTCCATTGATATTGTTCCCGTTCCAACTGATGAAGCAGTAAAGGAAGCAGAGAACCGTCTGCTTGGTGTAGAAACCAATATCACAAACTGGCAGCGTAGGCAGAATGCCAATAACAACTTCTCTGCAACTGTTCCGTATGATATGGAGCAGCAGAAGAAAGAAATGAAAGAGTTCCTCGATGACCTTACAACCCGTGACCAGAGAATGATGTTCGCTGTTATCACGATGGTTATTACAGCAGACAGTAAGGAGCAGCTTGAGAATGATACGGAAGCATTGCTTACCACAGCAAGAAAACATCTTTGCCAGTTCGCAACGCTGAGATTTCAGCAGGTAGACGGACTCAATACGGTAATGCCGTTTGGAACAAGAAAGATTGATGCGTTCAGAACACTTACCACAGAGAGCCTTTCGGTATTTATCCCATTCAGGGTGCAGGATATTTTCCACGAGAACGGTATCTATTACGGTCAGAATGTTATCAGCAAAAATATGATTATCGCAGACCGTAAGCAGCTTTTGAATGGTAACTCCTTTATTCTCGGTGTATCCGGTGGTGGTAAGTCGTTTGCAGCAAAGGGAGAAATCATCAATCAGGTGCTTTCTTCAGATGCGGATATTATCATCATCGACCCTGAACGAGAGTATTCACAGCTTGTCAATGCGATGGGCGGAGAAGTAATCAATATTTCTGCTACTTCTGACAATCACATCAATGCAATGGATATGAATAAGGATTACGGCGACGGTGCAAACCCTGTCATTTTGAAATCTGAGTTTATTATGTCCCTTTGTGAACAGCTCATCGGCGGAACAAATCTCGGAGCAAAGCAGAAGTCTATCATTGACCGTTGTACGGCAAGCGTGTACCGCAGTTATCAGCAGAATGACTATCAGGGACATATACCGACCTTGCAGGATTTCAGGGCAGAACTTTTGCAGCAGGACGAACCGGAAGCAAAGGAACTGGCACTTGCTATTGAGCTTTTTACGCATGGTTCTCTGAACACTTTTGCAAAGCAGACGAATGTGGATACCAATAACCGCCTTATCTGCTATGACATTCTTGACTTGGGTAAACAGCTTATGCCGATTGGTATGCTTGTTGTCCTTGACTCTATCCTGAACCGTATCACACAGAACCGTGCAAAGGGTAAGAATACCTTTATCTTCATTGATGAGATTTATCTTCTGTTCCAGCACGAATATTCTGCAAACTTCCTCTTTACCTTGTGGAAGCGTGTGAGAAAATACGGTGCATACGCAAGTGGAATTACCCAGAACGTCGATGACCTTTTGCAGAGCCACACAGCGAGAACAATGCTTGCAAACTCAGAGTTTATCATTATGCTGAATCAGGCTTCCACAGACAGGCTTGAGCTTGCAAAACTTCTGAATATTTCCGACCTTCAGATGTCCTATATCACGAATGTGGAAGCAGGACACGGACTTATCAAGGTGGGAAGTTCACTTGTACCGTTTGCAAACAAATTCCCTAAGAACACGAAACTTTATAAACTGATGACGACCAAGCCGGGCGAAGCATAAGGAGGGATTTATAATGTCTAAAATTCAATTTCGCAATGCTGCACACAGAGATTTTGTATTGGAAAATCTGGATAAGTGCAAAGTCAACGACTGCTATCACAGAGCATTTTTCTATGTGATGGGTATTTCAGAAGAAACGAGAATGAACATCGGAAAGATGTTTGATTTTAAGAGGGACTGCATCATACCGGAAGGTATGCACGGCGGTTGGCAGACAAGTGGCACAGTCAAGGTCTGCCACCTTGCCTTTAATCTCTGGAATGGATTTACGGAAGAAGGCAGGGAAAATCTCTATACACCGGAGGAACTGTTCTGTTGTGGATATGCTCCGTATTTCATGGAGGGTATCAAGTTGAGGTATCCGGAGTATTGCAGAGATTTGACTCCACCTAAGAAAAACGATATGGAAAGGTAAGAGAAAATGAGCAGAAAAATCTATATTATTATTGCGATGGTGTTTACGGTAGTGTTGTCTGTAAGCACCTTCTTTATTATCCGTAATCACATTGACTCTGCCAAGCAGAATGAAGTCTATGATAACCTTGCGGAGATTGTGGAGGACGAGCCGCCAAAGGAAAATGAGGGCGTGACGTTTTCGGAAGATAAGGACTATCTTGCGGAATATCTTGAACTCTATCGGCAGAATGAGGATATGGTGGGTTGGATAAAGGTTGAGGATACCAATATCAACTATCCGGTCGTGCAGTCTGTAAATGAGCCGAACTTCTACCTGAAGCACAAGTTTGATAAGACCTATTCTGCTTATGGCTGTCCATATGTGCAGGAAAATTGTGATGTGCAGAAACCTTCAGACAACATCATTATTTACGGACACCACATGAATGACGGTTCTATGTTTACGGGACTGATGAAGTACAGAAATAAAAGCTTTTGGGAAGAACATAAGGATATTACTTTTGATACACTGACGGACAGACACCAGTATGAAGTGATTGCAGTCTTTAAGACGGTTGTTTATACAAACAGCTCCGATAGCTTTAAGTATTATGAGTTTACGGACGCAGAAAATGCGGCAGAGTTTGATGCGTATGTTGCCAAGTGCAAGGAACTTTCTCTGTATGATACCGGAGTATCGGCAGAGTATGGCGACAAGCTGATTTCTCTTTCTACTTGTGAATATTCAAGAAACAATGGCAGGCTTGTTGTTGTCGCTAAGAGAGTGGATTAAACCCCACTCTCTATTATTTTTCGAGAAAGGAGGAAACCGATGGCTGATATAAAAACAAGAGATACAAGCAAAGGTACAATCAAGACCATAAATAAGGCAGCAGTTGCCACGGAGCGAATGAAGAAAGCCTATGTGATGACGAAAGATAAGGCAGAACATTCCACCAATGCTTCGGAAAATTCCGCAGAGGAATATGCTTCCGATAAAATCGAAGCGGCAACGGATAGGGCTGTTCACGAAACTGCATACCGTGCGGATAAAGTCGGCAGATGGGGTGTGCGTGAAACAAGACAGAATTATCAGAAAGCCAAAAGGGGAATTGAGAATTTCAAGACCAAGCGTGCAGAGAAGCAGCTTCAAAAACAATCGGTCAATCCTGTCGGAAAACAGAGCATCCGAACTCTGGAGCGTACGGAGAAAACAATTAAACAGTCTGCAAGGTCGGCAGGAAATACGACAGTCAAGACCGTATCGAAAGGTGCAACCAATACTGTTCAAAGGTCGGTTAAGACTGCTGAACAAACGGCAAAGACTTCTATTAAGACCACAAAAGAAGCTGCCATTATAGCACAGAAAACAGCAAAAACAACAGCCAAAGCAACACAGAAAGCGGCTCAGACGGCAAAGAAAGCGGCGAAAGCCACAGCAGATACCGTTAAAGCCACAGCGAAAGCTACTGTTGCGACAGTCAAAGCGATTATTGCAGGGACAAAAGCACTTGTAGCAGCAATCGCCGCAGGCGGTTGGATAGCGGTTCTGATTATTATGATTGTCGTGCTGTTTGGTGCTGCCGTAGCAATGTTTGGAGGAGGAAGTGACAGTAATTCCTATACTCCGGTAAGTGCAGAGGTAGAAGCCTATGAACCCATCATACAGAAGTATGCCAAAGAGTACGGCATTCCTGAGTATGTAGAACTTATCAAGGCGGTTATGATGCAGGAAAGCGGTGGCAGAGGACTTGACCCTATGCAGGCAGCAGAGGGAAGTTTCAATACAAGGTATCCGCACGAACCTAATGGAATTAAAGACCCTGAATATTCTATCCAGTGTGGAGTTCAGGAATTGAAAGCGGCTCTTACTTCGGCAGAAGTGGAAAGTCCGATAGATATGGAGCATATCAAACTTGCCTTGCAAGGCTACAACTTCGGTAATGGGTATATTTCTTGGGCAAAAACGAATTACGGCGGTTATTCTTATGCCAATGCAGTGGAGTTTTCCACTCAGCAGGCACAAAGGCTTGGTTGGGACAGTTATGGAGATACCCAATATCCGGCTCACGTTCTGAGATACTATCCGTATGGGCGAGCCTTTACTGCCGGAGGTAATCAGGCGATTGTTGAGGTTGCCTTGACACAGCTAGGCAATCAGGGCGGACAACCTTACTGGAGTTGGTACGGCTTTAACAGTCGAGTGGAATGGTGTGCCTGCTTCGTATCTTGGTGTGCTGACCAATGCGGGTATATTGAAAGCGGACTTGTTCCGAAATTTGCAGGTTGCGTGGATGGTGCAAACTGGTTTAAGTCAAATGGAAAATGGCAAGACCGCACTTATGAACCAAAGGTAGGAGATATTATCTTCTTTGATTGGGAAGGCGACGGTACAACAGACCACGTTGGTATCGTAGAGAAGTGTGAGAATGGCACAGTTTATACCGTAGAGGGCAACTCAGGCGACGCCTGCAAGCAAAGACAGTACGCAGTCGGAAGCAGCAATATCTATGGATACGGTATTCCGGCATATTAAAAATTCCAGACGGTGTCTGGAAAATTGAAAAGATGGCTGCTCAGTTGAGTAGCCATCGGGTACATTATGAGAAATCGGTTGTTTCTCTGTTATTCAGGAAAATATGGTGTGTGTGATAAGTGAAGCTGAAAAGCATATCGGCATTTTCTTTACTGCCGTCTAAAAAGGAAATATCATCGGCAAGGATAAAAAGAATTGCTAACAGCTTCTTGATATATCCAGTGTAGCAGGCATAATCTACATAGATGTTGGCGATATATCCCTCGGCAAATTCTATCAGGTCAGCGTCAATTTCAAAGCTGTTGGATAACTCGTAAACGGTCTTGATGAATTTGTCCTTATCAGCAATTCGTTCTTTACTTGGAACACTTCTGCGGTTCTTCTGTATGAATTTCAAAAAATCATCAGCTTCCGTAAAGTCAGGAGTGATTGTGTTGCCAGTTCCCAAATCTGTTTTGTAATCCTCAAATTTCTCTTTTTCAAACCGATTACTGAATATTATCTTTTGTTCGTCCATTCCTTTTTACCCCTAAGTTTATTCTATGGAGATTGTTTAACTTGGCTCTTGGGTTGTGATTTGTCTTTCGCCATTAACAATCGTGAATTACTACTTTTATAGTATAACATAAAAATAGTTGGGAATCATCACTAATAGTTGGTTTGACTTCCTTTGGGTGCGTGTGATTTGAAATCGACTTAACCTATACTATTAGTTATGGAAACACACTAAGGGAGGTGATGTGATGAAGCTCGATACAATCGGCAAGAATATAAGAAAGTTCCGACTTGCGAGGAAATTACGCCAAGAAGATTTGGCTGAGAAAACAGATTTGACAACAAATTATATTGGTATGGTTGAGCGTGGAGAGAAAATTCCGTCACTCGAAACTTTCATAAAGATAGTAAATGCTTTAGGTGTATCATCGGATATGGTTCTTACAGATGTTCTGGAAACGGGATATACAGTCAAGAACTCAATGCTGAATGAGAAGCTTGAAAAACTTGTTCCTGAAGATAGAAACAGAATTTATGAAGTCATAGATACACTTGTGAAGCAGTCAAAGCAAATACTTCCATAAAACACAGAAGTTCGTCCTAATCGACGAGCTTTCTTTTTTTCAGTATAAAAAATTTCTGCTATCGACAAATTTTTCGGGACTTCGACAGAGAGAATATGCTATAACAACAACTGTCAGTGATAGACACATACTAATAGACATAGGAGGAAGTAGAAGTGAACGACATTTTCAGACAAATAGCGAAAGAAAATGGAACAACCGAAAAAGCAGTAAAAGAGGAAATGCAGTTTGCCATTCGGGAAGCAATGAAAAGTGCTGAACCGGAAGCAATCGCTTTTTGGAAAGCAGTTGCACCGGACGGAAAAGAGCCGCCGATAGAAAAGGTCATAGCAATGATTGCATTGAATGTTAATAATAGAATGTATAATTGAGGTGCTTCGGCATCTCTTTTTTATTATTCTTTCCTTGAATGAAAAACTAAAACTTGACTGAAATATCGTCTGATTACACAAAATCGATTTTCGCCCCCAATTTCGACTTATATTGTTGTGCCTTCTTTCTGAAAGGTGCTATAATTAGCATATTCCAGACAGCGGGTATATCAAAAATTGCATAGCAAACAGACGGCTGGCTAATTCTTATGCAAAAGTAAACGCGACCCGTCTAATAACACCTATTGACAATCGATTACTACCTGCATTTAAGTCTTTTAATTACTTTTTAACAAATAAGTCTGGCATCAAATGCACTTCATCTGGCGGGATGAGGTGCATTTTTAAAAATCTCATTAATTCTTGAAAATCTTCATCATCTTCCTCAACCAACTCATATGGACTTTTATTTCCAAGTCCAGGACGTTTTACACTATTGATATGATTCATTAATAAAGTCATATCTTCTTGCGTGTATGGGTTTAAGCTTTTTCCTTTTGGCACGGCATAACGAATAAATTCATGATTCTTCTCGATACACCCTTTTTGCCATGAAGCCATTGGATCACAGTAATAAAGGCTTGTTCTATAAACTAGGAAGCCATCCTCATCCAGCGTAAGTTCTAACTCATCTACCTTCTTGAATTCGCTGCCGTTGTCAGTTAATATAACCGGAAACAACCGTCTAAAAACATCTATTCCCAATCCTGTCTCGAGATAGTCCAGAACCCTTTTTACGGATTCTGCTTTTCCATCTGGCATCAGGAATAGTAGCATTACGTTGTTCTTTCTAAAGATCATTGTAAGCAAACGCTTTCCAGATTCTCTAACGCCTTTTACAGTATCCATTTCTGTTACTTCATCTTCTGAATATTTGAATTTCATTGCATACTCAAAATCCTCATATGTCCTACACTGTCTATACTCCATTGAGTGAAATCCATTGATATCGTTGTACTTTTTCTTTCGTGGTTTGTAGCCTGTCTTTCTTCTTAAATCAATGTTTTTAATAGATAAGGCACCTTCATCGATATAGTTATAAAGTGTTCTCAAACACACTGGCATTTCATTTTCATGTTCTGCATATATGTGTGTTAAAGGCTGTCCTTTCTTAACAAGTCGAGTCACAAGTTCATCCAATTCTTCCTTCTTTTCATCAGCAAGTCTAACTCCTTGCCGACTCTCCGATCTACGACGAGTTACAGCTGCATCAGCGAATTTCGCACTGTAAATATACTTATCTTTGTTGCAAAGCTTTTTATCCTTACAGTTATTACAAACATACGGAGGCGAATCAAACTTATGGCAAGCAACTGATACATATCTATCGCATACCTTGGTACAATCCACTCCTCTGCAAAGTTTACACTTTGTATTACAGGCTTCTTCATCACAGCCGCATAAATTCTTTACCGTACAATGTCTTACCTTGCTACAATCCTTTCCATTAGGATAATTACCTTTTATGAAAGTTCTGTTTTCTTTAACTTCATGTGCAATAGTAGATGGATGTCTGCGAAGTCTTTTTGCTATTTTTTTGAATGACTCCCCGATGCATATCCCCGTTTCTATTGCTATTCGATCTGACAGGTCCATTTGTCCGCTAGCATTGTAATAATTCATATCTGCTCCTTTCCCAGCAGATAGTAATCGATATAACCAATATATCATGCCTTGGAAAAGGATGTAGAAAAAGTAAACTAGACCTTTTATAGCCATTTTCAGTTGTCAAAGTACGTGTTTAGTTTTTCAATCTAGCTGTTTTAATCTTCTTTGATGGTTACAGTGTATATCAATAGATGGGGCATAAAAATCCCTGCTCTTTTATACTTCTATCCTTCTATGTCAGAAGGCTCAGAATAACTTTTTCTGAGCCTTTCCATCTTGTTGTTTTTAATTATAGGTAAATCTATTATGCAAGGCTTGCAGTTAATGATCCCTGTGCATCATTGTCAATGAGTGCAACCTTTTTGCCTTCTCTGGCTAATCCAATTCCAAGATTAACCGTTACATTTGTTTTCGCACATCCGCCTTTTTGGTTAGTAATCGCAATAACCTTACACATTTTTCCATCCTCTCTGTATCTCATTTTTCATAATTTATTGGCCACATAGTTAAGAACTCTTCTTTTAAAATCATGATATCTCAATAACATATAGCTTTGAACTCTGGATAAAAACAAAAACAGATTACTTTTAACTAATGAAGGTATAAAAAAATATCTGAACTGAGCACTATCTTTTTCTGCATAAAATCAGTGTCTCCACTACACCATTTACTACACCATTTACTACACCATTTTGCGATAATTTACACCATTTTTGTCACTTTATATATCAGTGTCTAAAAGTGCCTCAACCCCAGTAAATACAATGCTTTGCAGGCTTTTTTCTCTACTATTTTTCATCAACAACCTGAAAAATGAAGAATTTCAAATAATAAGATTCCTCTGCTGCCCACAGAATCGGATGATCTGCCGCCTGTGTCCGAAATTCCACCTGACGCAGTCTCTTATGCGTAGCGCGCGCCGCCTCACGGATGGTCTTTGCCAATAATTCCTGTGTCATAAAATGAGAACAGGAACAGGTTGCCAGATAACCGCCGTCCTTCACAAGCTTCAGCCCTTTCATGTTAATCTCACGGTAGCCCTTGATCGCATTTTTTGTTGCCTGACGAGATTTTGTAAATGCCGGCGGATCCAGAATAACCACATCGTATTTTTCTCCGGCTGCAGCCAGTTTCGGAAGTTCATCCAGTACATTTGCCGCACGGAATGTTACTGTATCACTCAGACTGTTACGTTTTGCATTTTCTGTCGCCTGTTCCACCGCAAATTCAGAAATATCCAAACCGGTTACTTCACTGGCTCCCGCTATTCCGGCATTCAATGCAAAAGTTCCCATATGAGTAAAGCAGTCCAACACACGTTTGCCCTTACACAATTTCTGAATCGCCAGACGATTGTATTTCTGATCCAGGAAAAATCCGGTTTTCTGGCCATTCACTACATCCACCATATAACGAACGCCATTTTCCGTAATTTCCACGTTTGTATCAAATTCTGCTCCAATGAAACCTTTTACCCTGCTCAGACCTTCTTTTTCCCGCTCCTTCGCATCACTACGCTCATAAACACCTCGAATCTGAATGCCATCTTTCTGCAAAATCTGCTTCATCAGATTAGCCAACTGTTCTTTATAACGCTCCATACCAAGAGTCAGACATTCCATGACAAGCACATCTTCGTATTTGTCAATAACAATTCCCGGCAAAAAATCTGCTTCACCAAATACCAGACGGCAGGAAGAAGTATCCACCGTATCCTTTCGATAATTCCATGCATTCTGCAGACGCATCTGAAAAAATGACTCATCAATTTCCTGATTTACATGCCTCGTCAGAAGGCGCACACGAATTTTGGAATTCTGGTTGATATACCCTTTTCCCATCGGATAACCATCAAAATCATGTACGATCACAAGATCACCATTATGAAAACGTCCTGTGATCGTTTCGATCTCATTATTAAAAACCCAGGCTCCGCCTGCTTTAATCGTGCGCCCTTCTCCTTTTTTCAGTGTTACAATTGCCACATTCTCCTGTTTTATCATATTGCTTTCTATACTCCTGTTATTCTATTGCTTACCTTTTATCGCTTATTTTGTAAAGCGGACATTCGCACAAGAAGAAATGATTGCTTCGCAATCGTGTTCGGCATGTGCAAGAAAGCTGTGCTTTGGATAATTTTCTTCGCGTAAGTATGCGATAGAAGACTTTCCTGCCATCTCTCCTCACAGGCAGAGATGTCCATACTCAATCATATCCTGCTTAAATTTGCATATCATCTCATTCGTCAATGCAAAATTATCCGGGATTTCAAAAATTTCTTCCGGTGTCACCCATTTCGCCATGGCCAGCTCATCTTCCTGAATAATAATATCATCCGCTCCATCCAGCTCGCAGAAAAATCCAAACAGCAGACTCTCGGAATAAGGCCACGGCTGACTTTTGTAGTATCTCAGATTTTTCACATGCAGATGCGTCTCTTCATATACTTCCCGGGCAACAGTTTCCTCAATGGTTTCACCGATTTCTGCAAAACCTGCGATCAACGCATAATGATCTCGAAAACCGTTCTTGTACCAGCTCACCAGAATCTTTCCCTCATGCATTACACCCACGATCACACAGGGGCAGATCTTTGGATATTCCATCTGACCACAGACCGGACAACGCATCATCCGTTCCCGCCCATCCGGGATCATCCGGGTTCCGCAGCCACCACAAAACCGATGTGCCGCATACCATCCTGCCAGCTGGGCACCTACAAGTCCTGCATAGCACATATGCTGCGGAGCCGCCCCGCGCAGGTATCGCGTAGTTTCATAATGAAATACAATTTCTTCTTCCGAAAGCAATCTCTGCTCCGCGACAGAATTTTTTCTCTGATTTTCAACAGACCGACAAAGATGCATCAGATTCAATTCTTCCCGTTCTTTGTACTGATGCTGCTGATAGAGGAAAAAACGCTCCTCCCCAACAGCAAACAGATATACAAAACGATCTCCGTTCTGTACCTGCGATTTTATTTCCGCATATCGTGGAAAACAAATGGCATTCTGTACGCCACGCACCAATATTTTCCGTTCCTGCATACAGATCACCCAGTCATCCTTTTCCGGCTGTACATTATGCCACTCATTGTATAAATGCAATGGTGCGATATCCTGTATCATTTCTTTCGTTTACCTGCCTTGTTTTTCTTTTTTTCGGTTCTTATTTTACTTCTGTCTGTTTCTGATCAATATCCAAAGGTTCCTGCCAGAGATTCATCATCATCAATCCACTGCTGCACATGGATCATCCGGTATTCATCCTTAGAATCCCGGATATACACCCGGTCAATACCGGCATTAATGATCATACGCTTGCACATGGAACAACTGTTGGAATTTTTGACATATTCCCCCGTATCCACTTCTTTTCCAACCAGATATAACGTACTTCCGATCATTTTTCCTCTGGAAGCACTGATGATGGCATTCGCCTCTGCATGCACACTGCGGCAAAGTTCATAGCGTTCACCTCTTGGTACATTCATTTTCTGCCGGATACAGATGCCCAGATCAGAACAATTCTTTCTGCCTCTTGGTGCACCTACATAACCAGTAGAAATTACTTCATCATTTTTCACAATAACTGCGCCATAATGTCGACGCAGACAGGTTCCTCTCTGTCCGACAATCTCTGCCAGATCCAGATAATAATTAATTTTATCCCGACGTTCCAACACTTACTCCTCCTTCGTCCCCCTGCTGTTCTTCTGATTCTTCCCCTTCCGGTCTCTTACAAACTTATAGCAAATCCTCTGAATACAAGTTCCGGTTTCGGTCATATCTTACAAATAATTTGCTGCAACTGCATCAATCCCTTGTGGATTCTTCTCAGCCCATTTTTTATAATCCATGCCGGAAGCAGCCACCGTCTGTCCCAGTTCTACCAAAAACTGTGGTATCACCGCTTCTTCCATAGTTCCGATCTCACGACCCATCCGTTCCTCGCCCTGACGTTCCTCACCATTGGCGAACAGCACAAACGCATTTTTCATCTGATCATCCACACGCTTCACTGCTCCCCGAAAACCGATCACACCGGTCTGATGTGTACCACAGGAAGACGGGCAGCCGGAAATATGTATCTGCGGCAGCGCACCATTCGGAATCTCTGCTTTACGAACAGCTTCCACGCACGCATGCAGTAATGCCTGGGAATCACGCAGACCCACCTGACAGATGGACGCACCAATACAGCTGACACTTGTCTCAAAAACAGTCTCTGCACTGTCCGGTGTTGCTTCCAGCACTTTTTCAACTTCAGTTCCGGTCAGATTGATAATATATGCTGTTTCATCCGGCGCAAGACGGATTTCCACATCCTCCATATTCCGAATCACATCAGAGAGCGCACACAGTTCTTCTACGTTCGGCTGACCACCGATCGGGTGCCAGATAACCGTATACAGAGCCTCGCTTTGCTTCTGTGGTAAAATACGCGCGCCGGAAATTCGAACACCATCGCCTTTTTTCATCACAGGTTCAGTTTTCACACAAATTTTCAGATCTTCTCCGGAAGCCAGCACCTCCTCCAGTTTTTTCTGATATGCTTTCACATAATTTTCTGCACCCCCACAGATTTCCTGCATATAACGGGTTCTTGCTTTTCCACGATTCTCATAATTTCCATATGCCCGGAAAGTCAGCCACATTGCCTTGATGTAATACAAGATCATTTCCGGTTCCACTGCTTCTGCTACCTTTACACCAAATCTCGCATGATTGCCAAGACCACCGGCACTGTACACATCAAACTTCCCTTCTTTTGTTGCCACAAAACCAAGATCACGGTACGTTGCATGCGGAATATTTTTCGGAGAATTAGAAAAACATACCTTTAATTTACGCGGCATTTTTTCTGCATTAATAAATGTCATCAAATATTCTCCAGCTGCTTCTGCCCATGGACGCACATCAAAATACTCATCCGCTTCCACGCCGGACAACGGAGAACACATCACATTTCGTGGAAAATCTCCACCGCCACCCATAGTCACAATTCCAACATCCAGTGCATCTTCCATAATCCGGCACAGTTCCTCCTGCTGCAGATCATGAAGCTGGATTGTCTCACAAGTAGTAAAATGTGCTTTTTTCACATTGTACTTGCGAATTGCTTCTGCAATAAATGCCAGTTTTTCCTTCGTCACACGACCAGCCGGCATACGCAGACGCAGCATACTTGCTTTCCCATCTTTCTGAGCATAGCTTCCATATCGTCCGGAATAGCCCTTGTAATCTCCTTTGCTCATCTCACCATTGTAAAACGCTTTTGTTTTTTCCCTAAAATCCGGCATATCAGCCTTCCATGACTGTGCATCTATTTTATTCATAATATTACATTTCCTCGCTTTCATTCATCTTCTCTGTAATCAATCCAATCTGACAGAAAACCGGATAGAGATAACTTGCCCCAAACGTTCCGATTTTCTTTGGTCCGCTGACCACCACACCCTCTGCCTGTTTCTCCAGGACGCGTCTGGCGGATAGCAGGATTGTCGCCTGCGTGATCGACTTTTCTTTGCGATTCACAAACATCTCATGCCCTTTTATAATATAGGTAAACGGTATTCCCTTTACCGTACAAAAATATGTCTGTTCCAGTTCGCATAAGACCTGCCACAGAAACTCTGAGGACAAATTTTCCGGGCAATGTCGTATCTCAGATAAATGCATGTTCCATGCATCCATTGCCTTATTCCCTTTTCCCAAATTCACTGTATCCTTGTTTTTCATATTTGGATATATTCCAGACCATATCTCTGCACTCATAGATTTCTCTTTTCCTTCGACGAATTCTAATTTTCTTTTTATTCTAACATGATTTACAAAGGTTGTAAAATCAGAGATACTAACGCAACAAAAATGCACCAAAGCACATTTTTCTATTTGCTTTGATGCATTTCATCTTAAATCAGATATGATGTTGATGAAGATATTTTTCTCTCGTCGCCATTCCCCCACGAATGTGACGCTCCGATTTGTTAACATCCAGAACCACTCTTGTCTTTACAGCAAGAGCCGGACTGATCTGTCTGAGACGTTCGGTGATGTCTTTATGTACCGTCGACTTACTAATCCCATACTTTTTTGCCGCCTGACGCACCGTTGCATTGTTGTCTATGATATATCGTGCAATTTCCATTGCCCGTTCCTCGATATAACCTTTCACGAAAACTCCCCACATAGTTTGCTTTTTTACAATCTATGCGGGGAGATTTTGATGTATGTCTGCATTGAAATTTTCTTGATTAATCTTGTCTTAACCTTGTCTTAAAACCTTCTCTAACACTTATTTATTTGAGTTTTCTTGTCTAAATCTTGTCTTAGCCTTAACTAAATCTTGTCTAAACACTTTTATATAATCCAAGCTATTTTTTTAATATCCAATTAGATTTTTGTTGATTTGTAGAATCAGTTTCGATTATTTGTTTTTGCTTTAATGAATAAAGTAAATTCCGAATCTTATTTTCTTTCTGCTTCTCACTTAAAGCATCCGGCAGCTTATCCCATAATAATTCTCGAATTTCTTTTTTTCTTGCCTTGTCATATTGCTTAAGATATTCAACAATCAAATCTTTATAATATTTATCATCAAACCCTTTATTCTTTATGTATCCTGCACCATCAGAAATACTCTTTGCTGCCGAAGCAGATAAATATAAACTAGTAATGCGCCCCTCTACTAATTTCAAAGAACGCAATTTATCTACATCTTCTTTTTGTATAGGAAGCCCTTTCTGAACCCGATCTAACAAAAATACTGTATGCAAATCTAATTCAGGATGATCATACAGAATATGCATATAATTATCATTTAATGTTTTGCCATATACCGTAACTCCCACCTGCGTACCTGATGTAACCTCATAATCTGGCATTGGAAAATATTTTGCTTTCTGAATATTATATGCTCTGCGAATTCCAAGCGTTGCCGTATCAATCATATGAAATGCAACCATTGACTCTGCTAGTAACTGATTTCTGTAAAATGGTGGATTATAGCTCACTTCCAAAACATTCTCTACTCTTTGTGGAATAAAATTGCCTGGATTAGTAAATTTAATTTTATCATCAAATTCATTTACATATATCCTTCCACCCAACTGATAATTTGTATGAACTATGCAGTTGTTAAGCAACTCTCGAATCAGCCAACTACTATACTGTTCTGTTTCCATCGGAAATAATGTTAATTGATTCGGCATATAACGATATGTCAGATTTCTCACCTTCGCAAATACTTTATCCACAACATTGATAAATGGTATCTTGAAAATCTCATAATCCTTATCTATTCCATCAGCTCCATATAATCGCCACATAATACTTGGCGCAGATTGGAATAGATAATCATAATCTGAATTTCCTAATAGTAACATACCTGCATGTGTTATTTTACCATGAATCATTAATTTCACTTTCGTAAGAAACTGTTCATCACTCATAGCATCTACTTCTTCTGATATATGCTCCTGATTCATCTTTTCCTTATACTTTTCCCGCGCAATACTAATTGCATTCTTATCTAAACATTCAATAGTCGCATTTTCAAGAACCTGTTTAGACCAATCCTTGCGTTCTTGAGAACGAATTGCATCTATTTTATATTGCTTTAATGGAACTAAACTTTCTCCTGAACGTTCATAATAATTTGTTTTCCAATCAGTAGGTATCCCTGTTGCCGCAGCGGGTATTTTAAACATAAGTACACGATATTCTTTTCCATTTACCATTGGAAAAATCTCAATAATATCGAAAAAAGTCATTCCATTTGTTGTATCTCTGGCAATCTCATATTTAAATTTTTCCAGAAGACTTCTATCACCTTTTTTATATGCTGTTCCCACGACATGTTTAACTTTGTTTTTTTCACTGACACCAAATATCAACCACCCATATTGTTGCTGTCTTAAATTGGCTTCATTACTTATTGCAGAAAAATACCTGCCAATTTTATCGGTATCGTAATTACCTTTTGCTTCTTTGAATTCCACAATTTCATGTTCCCAACGCTCCATGAGATTTTCAAGAATTTCATAATATTCCACATTTTTTATAGATCTATCATAATCAAAAAAATGCATCTTTCCACCTGCCTCTTGTCAAATTATTGATCCAGCTACATAGTATCTATTGTATCGAATCGACCTGCTTAGTACAAGCTCAAAATTACATTTTCAAAAAATCTATTCGACATAAATTTTATTTCTTATTTTTTTTAATTTTTATTATTTCTCCAATCCATATTTCTGAATCCATATATCGTTCCATCTCAAAAGTAGCCGGAACTCCAATATGCTTTTTCTTCAATGTTCTTATTAATTCTGTATTTTTTGTTCTACCGCTTTTAGTAAATTTATGATTATTTTTACCATCTGGAATTAGTACAATCCTTTTCCCATCATCACTTATTCTTATCTCTATCTGTCGTGATTTAATTTCTCCGTTCAGTTTTCCATTAAAATTTAAACTCCCATCACTATGCACATATATACACTTTGGTGAATTTTTTTCTTCTGGTAACAAAGTGGTAAATTCTTGTAAAAACGGTGCTTCTTCCTTTTCCACATTTTCCAATATCTGATATACCCCTCTATCTCGCGAATAGATTCGTATTCCGTTACTACGCATTTGATAAATAGCCGTTCTTAGTACACTACTTTTTTTGTCCAATTCTATTCCATCTTTTTGTATAAGAATTTTCATTTCTTCAGAAGAATGTTCTTTTCCATCTGACAATAAATCTAACACAATGTTTTTCACTTTAGCTATTTTTGATGCCATTTTACGAATCCCCCTTTACTGGTTCATATAACTCTAACGCCACTACAAGTTGTAGAAATTTATTATATCTGTCAAGATACTTATCGTTTTCAAACCGACTTATTCCCCTTGATGAAATATCTACTTCTTCTGCTAACTGTTCTTGTGTCTTTCCTATTTTTCTACGTGCATTTTTTATTTCCTCGCCTGTTACCATTTTTATACCTCCCGGCATTCTTTTCATACCTGAAATTATATATTATTCAAAACAAAATATGAACGTCATTAGTGTCTTGTTTAACATTGTTTATTATTTGTTTTTCTAATTACCATTTGGTTTTACTTTCTTTCACACCTTATTTAATACAAAACATCATATTTTACTTTTCAATATATTAGAATGGTCAAAAACAAAAAGGAGTAAAATTGGATGGACGCTACTTTTTAAACGTAAGCGTCCAATAAGAGGGTGTATCGAAATTTCTGGCTGTTGCATGTAAACTAT
>OQVH01000321.1_pt1 | contig 37253 bp, 39 predicted proteins | sample 1691641 | NCBI WGS metagenome assembly OQVH01 (sample SAMN03418286, study PRJEB22391) | human gut metagenome | biome: human-gut; feature: organic feature; material: feces | host: Homo sapiens | place: Italy | collected 2013-04
ATATGCAGCAAAATCAGCCGCTGCGACAGCTTTATCTGTATCGCTCAAACCAGCATTTGCCGGCTTATCAGTGTTATATTTAAAGAAGCTCTGCCGCCAATAATGTAGAAAAAGATTCTGAGAAGCTTGTTGGCAGGAGCCTTACTTTAAAAGATAATATTGATATGAACTACTATATGGAGCTTCCTGAAAGTATCAAATCAAACAGCAACGCATATATGGAGTTTACGGTGAATAATAGCCGGCCATATAAGGTCAGCGTAAACGATGCAATCCCTGTTGAGAAAAACGGAAAGGTTATATATAAGTTTGCATGTCCACTAAATGCTGCACAGATGTCAGATACGGTTAAAGCCAAAATGGTGGTGGATGGTAATAGTGGAAATGAATACACTTACAGTGTAAAGGAATATGCCACCGAGCTCCTGTCAAAATCAAACGAGTATCCGGCAGAACTGGTCAGAAGTAAATTTTTGAAACTGAATATGTTCCACGTAGAATATGCGATGGACTGTATGAGAAAGAATACCTCAAAAATACATAATATCAAAAAATATCTGCTGGCGGCACTGTTTAATGCACCGAGTACCATCAGCGGTTATTATCAGGCAGAAGTAAATCATGACCTACCGCAGTACGCCGCAAATGATAAATAATAATTGGCTGTTTGATCAGCATCTGGGAAATAAGTCAGAAAAGAGGAGGATGCATAAAATGTTAAAAATATTTACAAAATTGATTGTATTGCCAGTGATGGTGATTTTGATTGCTTTATCTTTTACAGTCAGTATCTTATCGAAAATACATTATCTGGTAGCGGTTCTGGTTAATGCAATTTTCATAATGTGCGCAGTGATTGCTTTGTCATTGCAACAGTGGCAAAATTTTGGAATAGCAGTGTTTGTTCTTGCTGTAAGCTGTATGATATTGAAATTGTGGGATATCATCGAATATGCCATTGGAGTAATATGTGGTCATTTATTTGAAATATTATCGGTGTAGATGATTACGCTGGTTTAAGTATAAATTTATGTATCATGAAAAAGAAAAGGCAGCCACAGGGTTAGAACCTGTGACTGCTAAACCGTTTTTGCCCAATCCGTATTTGGATTACTTCGACAAACTGGAATTTACTTTAATAAATATTTTTCAAACGCTTTATGATTATCAAAGTGGACTTCTCTAAAAAACAGAACTAACCAAATAATATAGGTTGGTATAGCCATATATGGAGTTAAAAAGCAGGATAATATTGCTCCTGCCAACATTATAACAGTCCATATGAAGCACTGATTTCTTATATCACGAGAGATCTGAGCTTTATCATACATTGCCTGTTCTTCTTTAGAAAATGAATTAAATCCTGAAACAAATTTAGCTGCTTTTTCCTTAAAAATCGCAAATAACACACCTATAATTACAAATGGTATAACCAAAAATATACATGACCAAAATCCTATATTCATAATACATACCTCCTCTTAAAATACCAATTTCTCAGTTTCAAAGACTGGAATTTATCGGCATCATTTGTCATTCAAATCATATCACACAATCAGCCATATTTCTATTTCAATTTACTTAGTCAAGTCACTTCGCCCAGCTATAGTTACTGTTCACACGATGTGCGACCAGCAACACATCTCGCCATTTTAAATCATTTTTCTAAAAAAGACAAAAAAATAGAACGCATAGATTATTTCCATACGCTCTATCTCACATTTCATATTAAATTTCTGCCCGTCTAACCGGCACTCTGACCGGTACTGGTTCTGGCATCAGTCCCGGGATCAGACGATTCATAAAATCTTTGATCTTCTTCCCTGCTTTTGTATTGATCCATCTATAATATTGTTCTATTGTCATACTATTCTACCTCCTATTCAGGTCTCCTATCATAAGTAAATGATCTGCATTTCTGCTATATATACCCATGCCATATTATTCTTTTCTGACATGGCTGTATTTTATCAGATGATTTTCTTTTTGTCAGTGCATTTACCGCTTATTTTAGAATTGTTTATACTTCTTTTATGAAGTTTTGAACACATTTATCTTTGTCATCATTTGACATAGGAGCAATCTGATTTTATAGAATTTTCATTTCCCCACATTTGCCACATTCTCCCAGATATGTTATGATTGTAACTGTTCTATTGTGATTCGTTTTTGCATCGGTTATGATACTGATTAACACAGACAAGATATCTTTCAGAATAAGAACAAGAATATCAGAAATGGGGAGTTTACATGTCATCTACATCGAAAGAACCTGCTGCAAAGGAGAAGGACTCTACTGCGAAAGAACTTTTCCAATGGCTGATCGCCATTTTAGCGGCTGTTGCTATTGCTTTATTTGTTGATAATTTTCTAATCGTCAATGCACAGATTCCTTCTGGTTCAATGGAAAACACCATCATGACCGGAGATCGTGTGGTTGGTAACCGGCTTTCTTATTTAACCAAAGATCCTGAGCGTTATGATATAATCATTTTTAAGTATCCTGATGATGAAAGCCAGCTTTTTATCAAGCGTATCATCGGACTTCCTGGTGAAACCGTGGAGATTCGTGACGGTCACATCTACATTGATGGTTCTTCTGAACCTCTTGAAGATGTAGAGACGAAAGAATACATGGTCGGAAATTATGGTCCTTATACCATACCGGAAGGATGCTATTTTGTGATGGGAGATAATAGAAATGATTCGAAAGATTCCCGCTACTGGATTCATCCATATGTATCCAAAGATAAGATTCTTGGAAAGGCAGTCTTTCGTTACTGGCCGATCACAAAGATAAAGATGATTAAATAAGTTTCAGATATGGAGGGGCTGTTGGTTAATATCAATTTTCGGGTAACTGCAGTCCCTCCCTATTTACATCTTATAACAACCTTTTTCAGAGATCACAAGATCCATCCGCAGATCATGTTCTTCCACCGGAATTTCGTCTACAAGCAGTTCCTCTCTGCAAAGTACTGCTTTCACGCAATGCGTCTTTTCCAGATATCTGTCGTAATATCCACCTCCGTGACCAAGTCGTCTTCCGCTTCTATCGCAGCTGATACATGGAATTAAAGCAAAATCAATTGCTCCCGGCTGAATCAATCTTTCCGGGTCTTCTTTTGGTTCAAGGATTCCATATGCACCTGGATGTAACTCTTGTAATGAATGGATTTCGTATACGTTCATAATTCCTTTTTCCATACACTTTGGCACTCCAAGACGTTTTCCTGATTGAAGAATCGCCTGCAATACAGAAAATGTATCCATTTCTTTTCCGGTGCTTACATAACAGAACACGCAGCCTGCACTCTGATATTCTTCCAGTTTCAAAATGCTTTCTGTAATTTTTCTGTCTGCTTCTTTTCTGTATTTTTCTGTTGTAAAAGAAAGTTTTTCTTTTATTTTTCTTCTTAATTCTTTCTTTCGAATTATCTTCTCTTCTGTTTTTCTTTCCAATTCTTCCACTCTTTTCTCTGTTTGTCTTGTTTAACCGTTTTCTTCACACTATTCTTCTTCGACAGATTCAATCAACAGGTGATCCAGATTTTGCATGTCTGCTTTTCTGATCCCATATTTTCCCTCTTTATCTTTTTCTACATGAAGAACAATTTTATTTGGTTTTCCGTAATTCAACCCTTTCTTTGCCGTCTGACTTAGAACCTCATAATAGATCTGATAGATTTCTGTCTGCATCTGTGTTTCTTCTGGCATAGCCTGTCCATTCATCACATCGTTTGAAACTTTTGTAGCATATTCCTGTGCCTTCTCCTGAAATTCAGCATAAGTATCCTTCAGCAATGTGATTGGTTTCACTGTAAGAACAACCTGATAAGTTCCATTTTCTTCCCTGGTTGCTTCTCCTACAGTATAAGATGTCTTCTTTGCAAGATCTGCAAACAGTTCTCTATATTCTCCTGCCATCTCATCCGTCATTACATGCTCCGGAAATTTTTCTATTGTATAATCCAGATTATCTTCGAAAATCTGTTTTGCTTCTTTCTCGGAAATGCCGGTCTGTTTTATATAGGATTCTGTTTTCTGCTTATAAGATACATCTAAAAATGCCTGTACATATTCCTGTGGATCAAAACGGTTTATGTAACAATAGATTATTGTTGCTGTTGCTGCGACAATAATTGCAACCATTATAATTCCGACTATAAAATACTTCTTTTCTTTTTTTCCTGACATCACTTTACTCCTTTTCTAACTGTAATTTGAATAACTTATTTGTAACTGTTCAGAGCCAAGCAAAATTTCAAAAACAGGTATAAAATGCTTGCATTTTTAAAACTGTTTTTGAAATTTTATTTGGCGGATACGCCACACCGACGAAATGCGTAGCATTTTGGAGGTTGGCTCTGAACAGTTACACTTAGTTTATTTCTGTCACAGTATAGCATGATATCAGTTCACATTTTGTAGAATGATGTCGCCTGTATGCAACGCTTTTCAGATGGAAGAACGAAAGTCGCATGCATGCAACACTTTTCAGATAGCAAGAAAGAGATACGTAATCGCATCTCTTTCTCCTTGCAGACTTGTTTCTTTTGTCTGCTTTCTCTTTCATTTACAGATCAAATCTGATCTTGATATATGCTTTGATTTCTTCCACACATTTTTGGAATCCAAGTTTTCCGCTGTTCAGGCACAAGTCATAGTTTCTTGCATCTGCCCACTCGTGTCCTGTATGGTAACGATAGAAATCACCGCGAAATTTATCCGTCTTCTCGATGTATTTTTTCATTTCTTTTTCTGTCATACTGTTACGCTCCATTGCACGATCAAGACAGAATTTCTCATCTGCATGAACAAACACACTGACAACATTTGGATTGTCTTTCAGAACATAATCTGCACATCTTCCAACGATTACGCAGGATTCTTTCTCAGCAAGATCTTTGATGATCTTTGCCTGATAGTTGAAGATATTTTCTTCTGAAACAAAACCTTTTTCTTCCGGTGAAAGAAGTTCTCCATCGTATGGACGACTCAGGATTTTAAACCATCCGGCTCCCTTCATCTTCTCATCACTCATACCGAAGAGTCTCTCGTTGATTCCGCTTTCTTCGGATGCCATACGCAGGATTTCTCTGCTATAACAGTTGATTCCAAGCTCTTTTGCAAGCATAGCTCCGATTGTCTTACCGCCGCTTCCGTACTGTCTTGCCATTGTGATTACAATATTGTTGCTCACCCGAATCGCCTCCTATTCTCCTAAATATGCTTTCTTAACTGCTTCATCTTCCAGCAGGTCTTTTGCATTTCCTGACATTGTGATCTTACCAGTCTCAAGAACATAGGCGCGATCTGCGATAGAAAGAGCTTTCTTTGCATTCTGTTCTACAAGAAGTACTGTTGTTCCACTCTCACTTACTGCCTGGATAATATCAAAAATCTCATTTACAAAGATTGGAGAAAGTCCCATAGAAGGCTCATCCATCAGAATGATCTTCGGTTTAGACATCAATGCACGTCCCATGGCAAGCATCTGCTGCTCTCCACCACTGAGTGTTCCGGCCATCTGATTTCTTCTCTCTTCCAGACGTGGGAATCTCTTATAAACATTTGCAAGACTCTCTTCGATCTCATTTTTATCTTTTCTTGTATAGGCGCCCATTTTCAGGTTTTCATAAACACTCAGTTCAGCGAAAACTCTTCGTCCTTCCGGAACGTGAGCCATTCCCATAGACACGATCTTATGCGCCGGAATCTTTGTGATATCAGTTCCTTCAAACATAACAGAACCTTTCTTTGGAGAAAGAAGTCCTGTAATTGTATGAAGTGTTGTTGTCTTTCCGGCTCCGTTTGCGCCGATCAGTGCAATAACCTCTCCCTGATTTACCTCAAAGGAAATGCCTTTGATTGCCTGGATCATTCCATAATATACTTCTAAGTCTTTGACTTCAAGCATTGCCATTGTTATCTTCCCCCTATTCTCCCAGATATGCCTTGATTACCTGAGGATCATTCAGTACATCTGTTGTCTTGCCCTGTGCAAGTACTTCACCGAAGTTGAGTACTGTCAGCTCCTCGCAGATACCACTTACCAGTTTCATATCATGTTCGATCAGAAGGATCGTCATATGGAACTCATCTCTCACGAAACGGATCATATCCATCAATTCTCCTGTCTCGTTCGGGTTCATTCCTGCTGCCGGCTCATCCAGAAGAAGAAGCTTTGGATCCGTCGCAAGTGCTCTGGCGATCTCCAGTTTTCTCTGCTGTCCGTAAGGAAGGTTTGCAGCCTTATATGACGCAAACTTCTCAAGATCGAATACCTTCAGAAGCTCCATTGCCTTTTCATCCATCTCTTTTTCTACCTTACGATAATTCGGAAGTCTTAAAATTCCTTCAATCGTTGAGTAATGATGATGATTGTGAAGTCCTACTTTAACATTATCAAGAACAGTCAGTTCTTTGAAAAGACGGATGTTCTGGAATGTTCTTGCAATTCCGGCCTTACTGATCTCAATATTTTTCTTTCCTGTAAGATCCTTTCCGTCCAAAAGAACCTTTCCAGAATCCGGTTTATATACTCCTGTCAGAAGGTTGAATACGGTTGTCTTACCGGCACCATTTGGTCCAATCAATCCGTAAAGTTCTTCTTTCTGTATCTTGAGGTCAAAGTCATTTACCGCACGGAGACCTCCGAAAGAAATTCCAAGATTTTTTACATCTAATAATGTACTCATTCTTACTTAAGCCTCCTTTTTCTTTCCAAAATGAAGATACTTCTCTCTCCACTCGATTGCCTTTGGTGCCCAGTTAAAGAGCATCATGATGATCAGAACGATCGCATAGATCAACATACGGTAATCAGACAGTCCACGGAGAAGCTCCGGAAGGAGTGTCAGGATAACTGCTGCAATAATAGATCCACGGATATTTCCGATTCCACCAAGTACTACAAAGACAAGAATCGTGATGGACATATTGTATCCAAAGTTGTTTGTATTTGCTGTCAGTGTTGACAGGTTGTGTGCATACAGAACACCTGCTGCACCGGCCATAGCCGCTGAAATTGTAAATGCCATCAGTTTATATTTTGTAACATTGATTCCGATAGACTCAGCTGCAATTACATTATCACGAATTGCCATGATCGCACGTCCGTCTCTGGAATTAACCAGATTCAGTACGATAAATAATGTCACCATGATCAGGATAAATCCGATCAGGAATGTTGAATCCTTCGGAGTTCCTGTGATTCCCTGAGGACCGTTCAGGATAACTGTTCCGTCCGGATCCATGTCAAGTGCCATAACGTCCTTTGTTGCGAAATGAAATCCTTTGGAATCCTTTCCAATATAAAGAACATTTACAAGGTTCTTAATGATCTCACCGAACGCAAGTGTAACGATTGCAAGGTAATCGCCTTTCAGACGAAGTACCGGGATTCCGATGATAACACCGAAGATTGCAGCCACTACAACACCGATCAGCAAAGCAAGTAAAAATCTAACGATTGAGTTTTCAATCACATCTCTCATACATTTTGAGAAAAATGCACTGGAAAATGCTCCCACACACATAAATCCTGCATGGCCAAGGCTAAGTTCTCCGAGAATACCTACTACAAGGTTCAGAGAAACCGCCAGGATAATATATGTACAAAGCGGAACAAGAAGTCCTGTCAGAAGACTGGAAATACTTCCTGTACTGCTCAAAATCTGCATCACTACGAATACTACGATTACAATTGCGTAAGTGATGAGATTACTTCTCTTTGTTTTATTCATATTCTTCAACATAATTCCATCCACCTACACTTTCTCCTGAATCTTCTTGCCCAAAAGTCCTGTAGGCTTCACAAGCAACACAATGATCAGAACTGCGAACACGATCGCATCTGCAAGCTGGGAAGAAATGTATGCCTTACTGAGTATCTCGATGATTCCCAAAAGAATTCCTCCGATAAATGCACCCGGAATGGAACCGATTCCTCCAAATACAGCTGCCACGAACGCTTTGATACCAGGCATCGCACCTGTGTATGGTGTCAGGCTCGGGTAGGTAGAACACAGAAGCACACCGGCTACTGCTGCCAGTCCGGAACCAATCGCAAATGTAAGAGCAATTGTTGCATTTACATTGATACCCATTAATTGCGCTGCGCCTCTATCCTCTGATACTGCACGCATCGCCTGTCCTGGTTTTGTCTTCTGAACAAATGTGATCAATGCGATCATAATAACCACACAAACTACGATCGTAACAATTGTCTCTCCTGAAATATTCAGCTTGCCATCTGCAAGTGAAAGTCCGCTCCACTTGATCACTGATGGGAATGTCTGTGCATTCGCACCGAAGATCAGAAGTGCTACATTCTGAAGCAGATAACTGACACCGATCGCTGTAATCAGTACGGCAAGTGAAGATGTTGCATTACGAAGCGGCTTATACGCTACACGCTCCATCAGAACACCAAGTACTGTACAGGCAATGATTGAAATCAGGATTGCCACCCAGGTAGGAAGTCCTGCCTGCTTCATCGTGATCAAAGCTACATATGCACCGATCATGATCACATCACCATGTGCAAAGTTCAACATCTTGGCGATTCCATATACCATTGTGTATCCAAGCGCGATCAACGCATAGACACTGCCAAGACTTAGTCCATTTACTAAATATGAAATAAAGCTCATATCCGTCCCTCTCATCCTTTTTATATTTTTGCAAGGTACTACTTTAACCTCTTAAATTGAATTGATTATAGCATAATTATTTTCTCGTATCAATACAAAAAACAGAATCCGCTCTGTTTTTCTGTGTTATTATTTAACTTTTTGTAAGAAAAAAGACAACATTTTCCGGTTTTTCTATCTATACCAAAAAATACTGTCTTTTTCTTCTTTCGCGGATTCTTATTTACAGACTTTTATGAAGTAATCCAAGTACTGTTGTCAGATCTTCAATCCCCATCTGTCCCGGTGCAGATACTTTCCCAACTGCTCCAAATGTCAGTGCAGAACCAAAGACTTCTCCACAGAGACGGCTGATCACACCTGTTCCTGACATAGACATTGTAATGATCGGACGATCTGCATACTCGCTTGCCATCTCTTCTGTCGCTGCAAGAAGTGTAAGAACATCTTTCTTATTCTGTGGCATCACAGCGATCTTCGGAATATCTGCTCCAAGATCCTGCATTTTTCTTAAACGGGATACGATTTCCTCTTTTGCCGGAGTTTTGTGGAAGTCATGGTTCGAAGCGATCACTTTTACTCCATTTGCATGTGCTGTCTCAACAACAGCCTTCACAGACTCATCTCCTGTAAATGCCTCTACGTCTACAAGGTCAATAAGTCCTGTCTTTGCTGCATTCTGATTCAGTTCAACATAAGTCTCTGTCTCAATTGCTTTCTCTCCACCTTCTTTGGATGTGCGGAATGTGAAAAGGATCGGCATCTCACCAAGCACCTCACGAAGTGCCTGCATTGTCGCCTCTGTCTTTGCAAAATCAAAGATATCTTCATACCAGTCAACACGCCACTCAACAACATCAGCCTTTGTTGACTTGATATTCTCGGCTGCCGCAAGAATCTCTTCTCTTGTTACGCCAACAATAGGTACACAGATTTTCGGGATTCCAACACCTATTTCAACATTTCTTACTTTTACTGTATTCATGATTCTTTACCTTCCTCAAATTTTCTTAAGTGTCAATCAGTCCTTCTTTCTTGCCTGCTGCCTTCTGTGTTACTGTTCAAACAATGTGCGACCAGCAACGCATCTGGTCTGCATCCGGAAGTAGGAACAGCATCACAAGAACAAAAAGTACAATATAAATAATACCATAAATATAGAACAGCATGTTATAGGAAATTAATCCTGTTGCTGTTGTAGCAACTGTTGCTAGTCCTCATATCTGATGTTCAGAACTTCTTTTATGTGCTCGATCGGCATATCCTGTCCTGTCCACAGTTTGAATGCTGCAGCTCCTTGGAAGAGCATCATTCCAAGACCATTCATTGTCTTACAACCAACCTCTTTTGCCATCTTACGCATCTTTGTCTCAAGTGGAGAGTACGGTACATCAACAACGATCAGTTCTGGACGGAAGAAAGGTTTGTTAAATAACAAACAACCTCTCTGATATTCATTATACTTTTTTCTGTTAATAGTTCTAATACATCTTTCTTTCTTTTTTGATAGCTTTATGCTATCATTATGAGTAGATATTTACAAAAAGATGTTTTTTTAACAAAGGAGCTCACTTATGACTTTAAATCAGATGATTTACTTTCAGACAATCGCAAAACATGAGCATTTCCGTCTTGCAGCCACAGAATTGAATCTATCACAGCCAAGCCTCAGTCGTTCCATTGCCACACTGGAAGATGAACTCGGTGTGATTCTCTTTGAACGTAAAGGACGAAATGTAGCATTGACTAAATCCGGAAAGCTCTTCTTAGAACATGTGAACCGAATCCTAGATGAAGTGACAATTGCACAGAAGCAGATGCAGACGCTTTCCGGAAATGCCGGACATATTGATATCGCCTATGTCTTCCCACTTGCTGCCTCTTATATTCCCCATACAGTTCGTTGCTTCCTGAACAAACCAAAAAATGAAAATGTAACTTTCAATTTTCATCAAAGCCATACCGGCGAAATGATCCGCGGTCTAAAAAATGAACGCTTTGATGTAATCTTCGGTTCCTATGTAGAAGGTGAACCTGAGATTCAGTTTGTTCCTATCATGAATCAGGAAATGATCGTGATCACACCGGTCGGACACCCGCTTGCTACAAAAGAAGAAATCACTTTGCATGACCTGGAACGTTATCCTGTCATCGGCTATGACCGTACCTCTGGTCTTGGCCGATTCACCAAACAGACTTATGCTTCTTATGGCATAAATCCGAATATTTTCTGCGAATCTCCAAACGAAAATGCAATTGCCTCACTCGTTGCGGAAGATTTTGGAATTGCGCTGGTTGCCGATACAGATACATTAGACCATTTTCAGTTAGAACGATTACATTTAAGCGATATCACTTTACATCATACCGTTTATATGGCCTATCTGAAAGGGCACTATCAGATACCTGCTGTAAAGAATTTTATTTCTTTTATCAAAAAAGAAGAAACTTCTGTCTGAGAGGTTTCTTTTTTGTTTCTATCTTTTACTCTATTCCACGCTTTTTTACATATTCAGCAAACCTTTTCACAAGCGGTGGCTGGTATTTTGTCCTACCTTCTGCCATATAGAAATACTGTTTCTGATTCTGATTGCGAAGCGGTGTAACATCAACATCCAATTGTCTGAGAACCGGAATCTGAGGCATCACTGCGATACCAAAATTCTGTGCGACAAGTCCCGCCATAGACCCATCTTCCTCAATTTCATAGGCAATCTTCGGCTTCAACTTTGCCTGTTCAAACATTCGATTCACAACCGGTCGAAGACCGCTGTTCGGAGTATAGAAAATCTGTGGATATTCAGCCACCTGCCTCAAGTCCACTGCACTTTCATAGGAGAGTGGATGCCCCTTTGGCGTAACAACTACAAGTTTTTCCCTTCCGACCGGAGTAAACAGGATAGCATTTTCCCCCTCTGCCATCGAACAAAATCCAATATCAAAGCGATCATCCTTCAGACCCTGAATGATTTCCGATGTATTTCCAACTGTAAAACGGAAATGAACTTTCAGTTCCTCATGTGTTCTCAGGAAATCCCCGACCAATTGCGGCACAAATCCACTTCCAAGAGTATAAATATATGCCAGTTCGATCACGCCTTCTGTCTGACTGGTCATTGTTCTCACCGTTTTTACCCCTGTCTCCAGAGAATGTAATGCGTTATCCACATATTCCTTAAACAATTTCCCATATTTCGTCAAAACCACACCGCGTCCCTGCTTCTCAAAAAGCCTTGTTCCAAGTTCCTTCTCGAGGCTCCCAATCGCATGACTTAAGCTCGGCTGAGAAATCTTTAACTCTTCCGCAGCTTTTGTATAATGCTCCACTTCCGCCAGTTTTGAAAAATAATGCAGCTGATTTAAATTCATTTTCCGCTCCTTTCTTCCCACTGTTTATTCACAATTACTTTGTTCTTTTGTATAAAATATCACAATTCATAGTTTATTTCTATAATTTTAGCAAAAAATATGTATTTGTTTTATACTTTGTTCTTTTATATAATACGCATTGTAAAACAGATTGTTAATCACTTATCAATTCCAAATAAAGCCAAACAACCTCTTATATTGATTAACAATCTTCCTCTTAAATATAAGAAGAAACAGAATCAAATCACGGCTGTCACATTTACGCACGATGGAAATGAACTTCTTTGATTCGTGGCGGCATATTCAAAAAAATTTTCAGGAGATTATAAAAATGAAAAAAGAGTACAAGCATATTTTCGAACCATTTACAGTTCGCCGTATGACAATGAAAAACCGTATCATGATGACTCCTATGGGAACAAACTACGGAGAATCAAGCGGAGAGATGAGTTTCCTCCACATTAATTACTATGAGCAGAGAGCCAAAGGCGGCGTTGGCCTTATTATGGTAGAAAATGCCAGCGTAGATTCACCGGAGGGATCCAACGGAACAACACAGCTTCGTATCGATCAGGATAATTATCTTCCACGTCTGTTCAAGCTGACAGAGACTGTTCACCAACACGGAGCTTGTATCGGTATCCAAATCAACCATGCAGGAGCATCCGCTCAGTCTAAGAGAACAAATATGCAGCCGGTATCCGCTTCTGATGTTCCGTCTAAAGCAGGCGGAGAGATTCCAAGACCGCTTTCTAAAGATGAAATCTACCGTATCGTTAAAAAATACGGTGAAGCGGCAAAGCGCGCTCAGATCGCCGGATTTGACACCGTAGAGATCCACGGAGGACATTCTTATCTGTTAAGCCAGTTCCTCTCTCCTATCACAAATAAACGTACAGATGAATTCGGAGGATCTCTTGAAAATCGTGCCCGCTTTACACGACTTGTAATTGAAGAGGTCAGAAAACAGGTCGGACCTTTTTTCCCAATCTTCCTTCGTGTTAGTGCAGACGAATTCATGGAAGGTGGAAATACATTAGAAGATTGCCTTGAATACTTAAAATATCTTGAAAAAGAAGTTGATGTATTCGACGTTTCCTGCGGTCTGAACGGTTCCATCCAGTACCAGATCGATAAATGCGACATGCCTGACGCCTGGCGCGTCTACCTGGCCGAAGCCGTCAAGAAGAAATTCAACAAACCGGTCATCGCATCCGGCAACATCCGCAATCCGCAAATCGCTGACCAGGTCATTGCCGAAGGTAAGACCGACTTCATCGCCATCGGCCGCGGCCTCATCGCCGATCCCGATTGGGCCCGCAAAGCACAGTTCGGCCGTACGGACTGCATCCGTCAGTGCATCTCCTGCAACATCGGCTGTGCCGATCACCGCATTTTCAAATCGCAGCCCATTCGCTGCACCGTCAATCCCGACGTCATCGGCGGCGACCAATATAAGAAACAGAAGGTCACCCGCGACATCCATGTCGTCGTCATCGGCGGCGGTACATCGGGCTTAGAAGCAGCCTGCTCGGCAGCTGAAGTCGGCTGTCGGGTCACTCTCCTCGAACGGGAAGACAAACTGGGCGGCCTGACCCGCAAGATTGCCTTGCTGCCGGAAAAGAAACGCATCGAAGACTTCCCGGCCTATCTCGAACGCCGGGCTGCCAAGCTGCCGAACCTGACGATTCGCCTGAACACGACGGCAACGAAGGAACTCTTGGCTGAATTAAAGCCGGACATTCTCTATGCCGCAACGGGCTCCCGTCCCATGCTTCCGCCTATCGAAGGTCTCCGTGAACTGACTGATGCCGAAGGTTCCCACATTCGCTCCATCTACGGATTCATGGACAACATTCCTTACTACGAAGCCAATGCAGAAGGCAAAAAAGTCGTCGTCATCGGCTGCGGTGCCGTCGGTTTGGACGTCATGGAATTCTTCACCCTGCGAAAAGCCGATGTCACCATGATTGAAATGATGCCGTCCTTCGGGAAAGACGCCGATATCGTTTCCAAAGCGACCTTCAAAGAGCTCTTAGAAAAGCACCCCGTTGACATGCATCTCAGCACGTCCTTAAAAAAGGTCTGCCCGGACAAATTCATTGCCTCCCACAACGGTGAATCTGCCGAGTATCCCTTCGACTACGGGTTCATTTGCATGGGCCTTGTTCCCGACATCCCGTCGGATAACCCCTTTGAAGCCTATGCCAAAGAACAGGGAATCCCCTTCTGCAACTTTGGCAACAGCCGCAAGACCGGTCAGATTATCCACGGCACGGAAGTAGGCCGTGACATCGTCGCTACGATCGACATGATTGGCGGTTTCGACGACTAGGTAAGCAGAAAACAGGATACTGCTGCTGTTTCAAGCGGCGGTGTCCTGCTTTCCTATCTTTTTGTATCCCTTCATGGAAAGACGATTCAAATATTAAAATACGATATTCCTTTATTCTCACAACAGGAGGATTCTATCATGGGTAAAATTGCAGTTACAGAACGCGTCACGGGTCATACGGAATTAATCGGCCTCATCGCCTATCCGATTCGCCACAGCATGTCACCGACGATGCATAACGAAGCCTTCAAAAAATTGGGCCTCGATTACGTCTATGTCTGCTTTGAAGTCGACAACTCGACGCTGGAAGACACGGTAAAAGGCCTTCGCGCTATGAAAGTCCGCGGCTGGAACGTTTCCATGCCCAACAAGGGGCCGATTACGCAGTACCTCGACAAATTGTCGCCGGCCTCTCAGATCATTGGCGCCTGCAACACCGTCGTCAACGATAACGGCGTTCTGACCGGTACCATTACCGACGGCGTCGGCGCCATGCAGGCTCTCAAAGACGAAGGCGTTGAATACGTCGGCAAAAAAATGGTCGTCATCGGCGCCGGCGGTGCTGCAACGGCCATCCAGGTCCAGGCCGCCCTCGACGGTGTCCGGGAACTGACAATTTTCAACCGCGACGATGAATTCTTTGACCACGGCGAAGAAACGGTCAAGAAGCTCCGCGAACGGACGGACTGCGTCGTCAATATTTACCATCTTGAAGACCACGCAAAATTAAAAGAAGAATTAGACAGCGCCGACATCCTCATCGACAGCTCTTCGTGCGGCATGAAGCCCCTCGAAGACGTCGTCGCCCTTCCGGATAAATCCTATCTCCGCCCGGATTTGGTCGTCATGGATACGGTCTATGCTCCGCGTCAGACGAAGTTGATGAGATGGTGCGATGAAGTGGGCTGCAAAAACTTCAACGGCCTGGGCATGATGCTCTATCAGGGCGCCGCTGCCTTCAAACTTTGGACGGGGAAAGAAATGCCCGTAGACTTCATTAAAGACGTCCTTTTCTAAACCGTCCTAAAAAAAACCGAGAGACGTTGTCAGGCTGCCGGCCGTCCCCCTGACGATAGGGCACAGCAGCCGCCGGCCCTGACAAGTTTTCTCATTGCCTGCATCATCAACGTGCGTTATAATAGCGTCATGAAAGCATAGGAGGATTTAAAATATGGTTAAAATTGGCAACGTCACTCTCGACAACGGGATGCCTAAAATCTGCGTCCCCATCGTCGGCCATTCTGTCGATGAGCTCGTTCAGGAGTGCCGTTATCTCCAAGATAAAATTTACGATGTCGTCGAACTCCGTATCGACTTCTTAAAGGACGTCACGTCCCTCGAAGCCGTCGGCGAAGCCCTGGATGCCGTTCGCCGGGAACTTCCCAACGGAGCCATTCTGTTCACCTTCCGTACAAAGGAAGAAGGCGGTGAAACAGCCGTTCCGGAAACTTACTACTTCGACCTCATCAACTACGCCATCGAAAGCGGTAAAGTCGACGCCGTTGATGTCGAATACTTCCGCAGCCGCGAAAGCATCGAGAAGACCTTGGCTGCTGCCAAAGCCCACAACGTCACCGTCATCATGAGCAACCATGATTTCGACAAGACGCCGTCTTTCGATGACATCACCGGCCGCTTGACGGGTATGAAAAAGCTCGGCGCCGACGTGGCAAAACTGGCCTGTATGCCGACGTCTGCCAAAGACGTCCTGACCTTGCTGTCGGCGACGGAAGCCGTAAAAGCCCAGTATCCTGATGAACCGATCATCACCATGTCCATGGGAAAACTCGGTGCCATCAGCCGTATCAGCGGCGAAATTTTCGGTTCGGCCCTGACCTTTGGTTCTGCCAAAAAAGCATCGGCTCCGGGCCAGCTCGAAGTTACGACACTGCAGCAAATCCTGCGAGCCCTTCACTAATAGAATAAGACATAAAATAACGAGCCTGTCATGACAAGATTGTCGTGACGGGCTCGTTTTCGTTTGCAAAGATGTTTTTAAGGTAGGGTTGAAGATGAGGTGTCCTTTGTTTCCAAGCGGTGAATATCGCCGACGATGAAGATGAGCGACAAGACGCCGACGGCGGCAACGGCACTGATAAAGACCATGGCACCGACAAAAGAACCGGTAAGCTGGACGATGAATCCGATGACGATGGGCGTTACGATACCGGCCAAATTACCGGCAAAGCTGAATACACCACCGGCCAGGCCCAACGATTCCTTGGGAGCAACGTCCCCAACGGTACTCCAAATGATGGCGGCCATGCCTTGGCCAAAAAAGGATAAGGCCATGATAGCAATGATGATGTCCAGTGAATCAAAGTAATTCGCTGCCATGATCGACATGGAGCAGATCAAGCCGCAGGCAATAGGCAGCTTTCTGGCCTTCGATAAAGAAGCGCCTTTCTTCAACATGTGATCGGACCAGCGACCGCCGAGGAGGACACCGATGAGGGCGCCGAAATAAGGGATGATGGCATAAATCCCGGCTTTTAACATAGGAAGATTTTTTGCCATAATCAAGTACGTCGGGAACCAAGTCAAGAAGAAGTACATCGTGCTCGTATTGGCAAACTGGCTGATATAAATGCCGATGAGCTGGCGATGGCGAAACAGTTCTTTGAGTTGAGCCATGGTGATTTTTTTAGACGTACCGGCCTCTTCAGCCTGTCCCCCACCTTGACGAATATAGTCGAGTTCAGCCTGATTGACGCCTTGGCAGTCCTTCGGGTCCCGGTATAGCCAATACCAAATGACGCTGACTCCGATACCGATGACACCGGTAATATAGAAGACTTCTCGCCAGCCGAAGGTATCCAAAATCCAAAACAAAACCGGCGTTAAGAAAGCCAAGCCAATAAATTCAGCAGCCGTATAGATAGACGTCGCCGTCGCCCGTTCATGATCGGGGAACCAGGCCGCTACGACGCGGCTATTGGTCGGAAAAGCCGGCGATTCTGCAGCCCCGATGGCCAAACGAATGCCGAACAAAGATAAAAAGCTGTTGCCAAGGCCCATGATCATGGTAAACAAGGACCACAAAAACAGGGAAATCGTATAGGTAATGCGCGGGCCGACTCGTTCCAGGAAATAACCTCCCGGTACCTGCATCAAGGCATACGCCCAGGCAAAAGCCGACAGCAGCATGCCCATCGTCGCTGCGCTGAAGCCGAGTTCAGCGCTCATGCTCGGAGCCGCTACGGCCATATTCGTCCGATCCAAATAGTTAATCGCCGTCAGCACAAAAATCAAAGACAACATAAACCAGCGTTTGCCAGTCGGTTTCTGCCCCTTTTCCCGGGACGCCTGAAATCGATTGGTATTCATTGTACAATCACCTCAAATTTATTAAGTTCTATTATTCACATAGTTTGATAAAAAGATAGGAAAATATCTCTGCCAGATTTCATTCTGGCAGAGATTATCTATCCTAGCGAGCTGCTTTTTTAGCCGAGATATTGACGAACAGGGCCAACAAGACACTCAACAAGGTAATGGCCGCATCAAAGATAACGACGTAAACCGGGCCATTGGCACCGCCGGCTGTTGCAATCGAACCGGCTGCCGATACACCAACCCAAGTACCGATACTGGAAAGGATCATGACGATACTGATGATCGTCCCTTTTACCTGCGGGAAGAGGTCACTGACCGTAGCCGTAACCAGCTGCAATACGCCGCCGGCTGCCGCAAAGCCGATGACAAAGCCGCCGATAATGGTTACCGTCGGATCTTGGACGAGAGCCAAGATGACGAACATGACGAAGGCAATCAAGGGATACCAGAATACCAAGCGAATGGACTTGATGACCTTATCGGCAATGGCAGCCGTAAGCAGGACGGCAACGATGACGCCGATAGAATAATAAGACTGGATGACCGACGGGTTGGACATGCCGACCCATTTGCCGTATTCCTGGTTGCAGTTTACCCAAATCTGGAAAGTAGCCGTCGTCGTAAAGCCCATGATGATCAAGGCGATGCTGCTGGCTGTAAATTTCAGATTTTTCAGGTTTTCCATGAAGGACGGTTCATCCCCCTTATCCGATACACCGGCCTGTTTCGGGAAGGGCATAATCATCGTCAAGACGGCGATGACAGCGCAGATAACCGGGAACAAGTAAAACAGGGTCGTGTGCGGCATCTGAGCCGAAGCCGTAAACATGATCATGAACGGCAGGATGAACTGGCCGATAGCGATGAACAATTTCGTCATGATGCTGGCAAAAGCGCTGCGGCCGACGAAGATTTCCATAGCAGCCGGAATGACACCGCCGTTAAGGCAGGCATTACCGATACCGCCGATAAGGCCGGCAATATAGGCCACCGTCAGATTATCGGCAAAGGCGACGCCTAAGAAAAAGACGGCATAGAGAACGCTGCCAAAAAAAGAAACGATACGGCGGCCAAAGCGGTCGGATAAGGGACCGGAAAAGAAACTGCCGATGAGGCAGCCAAGGCCGAGAGAAGCCGATACCCAGACGACGCCGCTGGCATCATAGAGGCCTCCGGCAAGCTGTGCCGACCCCCATTGCTGGGCCAAAGCTTGTTTATAATGGCCGAGAATGGATGCGGCCACACCAAGGATCAGATAGTTAAGATATAATACGATAGCTGTAAGATACAACTTTTTACTGGTCTTTGTTACTTCCACGTTCTATTCCTCCTGATAGCACTTTATGTCTCCCAAATCAAGGATTCGGGAGACACGTTGCTATTCGCAATAAGTGCTTAGATTTCTAAGGCTGCATTGAAGGCATCGGTCGTCGCCGTAAGGGCGCTGCCAGGTGCTTTGAAAGCTTCGCCAATGACGAAGGTCTGCGGCACGAATTTAGAGACTTCTTCATTGAGCGGGTTGTAGCTGCGGGAACCCATGGCCAAGACGATGCTGTCGAAGCCGCGTAATTCGCCTTTCGTTCCGTCAGCCATTTCATAGTTGACGCCGTCTTTAAAGAATTCCGTAACTTTAGCGCCCGGTACGAGTTCTACGCCGTGGCGTTCGAAATCGTTGAAGATGAAGACCCGGTTTTCTTTGGAAACGTCAGCAGCGAGCTGCTCTTTCATTTCGATGACCGTGACTTTGTGATCCCGTTCGCAGAGGAATTCGGCAGCTTCACAGCCGACCATACCGCCGCCGACAACGAGGGCTTTTTTGCCGATTTCATAGCGGCCGCTCAGCATATCCTGTGCCGTAATGTAGTCCGAGTCAGCCAGGCCCGGGATATTCAGGATAAGCGGTACCGAACCGGTCGCAAAGATGACGGCATCGGGAGCCATGTCTTTCAGCAGTTCGACCGTCGCTTCGGTGTTCATCTTAATGGTGACACCGGCTTCTTCGGCGCGGACGATGTAGCTGCGGATAGCCGAGGTCAGATCCCCTTTATCAGCCGGGAAAGCGGCTAAGCGGAAGTTGCCGCCGAGTTCATCGCCTCGTTCGAGAAGGGTGACCTGATGACCGCGCTGTGCGCAGATGCGGGCAGCATAGAGACCGCCGGGGCCGCCGCCGACGACGACGACTTTTTTGCGCTTGTCGGCCGGCACGATTTCTGCTTCACGACCGCATTCAGGGTTCAGTGCGCAGGTAATCGGTTCGCCGCGGAACATGTAAGGTACACAGCCGAGAAGACAGCCGATGCACGGCGTCATGCTGTCGAGGTCGCCGTTTTTAGCCTTGTTCGGCATTTCCGGATCAGCCAGACTCTGACGGCCAAAGGCAACGAGGTCGATACGGCCTTCACGGACCAAGAGTTCAGCATACTGCGGTTCCGTATAACGGCCGACGGTAATGATAGGAACGTCGACGGCCCGTTTGATTTCTTCGACCAAAGGAGCGCTGAAACCACCGTGAACGGCACCGGGGGCCCACATGAATTCGTCATGGACGTGGACGGCACGGCTGACATGGAGGGCGTTGACGCCGCATTCTTCGACAAGATATGCTGCAACGGCTGCTGCATCCTGAATCGTCTGACCGCCTTCAATGTCATCGCTGGCGTTAATACGGCAGAGGATCGGCATCTTGCCGCCCGTCTTTTTGCGGATGTTTTCAATGATCAACCGCGGCAGGCGCATGCGGTTTTCAAAGCAACCGCCGAATTCGTCGAGACGATTGTTGGTACGGGACGAAATGAAGGTGCTGACCAAGTAACCGTGGGCACAGTGGACTTCGACCATATCGATGCCGGCACGCTGAGCGCGGGCAGCCGCATCGCCATAGCATTCGACCAACTTATAGATTTCTTCACGAGAAATAGCGACCGGTACTTCGCGGCCCGACGAGGGAGCGATGGCACTGGCAGCTTTTAAGGGAAAGCCCGTAAGCGCCGAGTTGCCTTCCGGACCGGCATGCTGAAGCTGGATAGAAGCAATAGCGCCATTTTCATGGATCGCATCAGCGACTTTGCGGAAGCTGTCGACTGTATCATCGGAAAAGAGGCACGGTTTGCGCGGGCCGCCTTTAGCTTCACTGTAAACGACGGTAGATTCAATCGTAATCAGACCGAAGCCGCCTTTGGCACGAGCTGCGTAGTAAGCAGCCGAGCGATCGCTCAATGTACCGTCCGTATTGGCAAAGTTGTTGCCCATGGGCGGAACGACGAAGCGGTTGGGAACGGTAACGGAACCAATCTGAATCGGTTGGAACATAGCGTTGAATTTCATATCGATAATCTCCTTGAGTATGAATAAACTTAAGCGAAGAATTTTTCAAAAACTTCTTCATGAGGCATATCCTTGCCGGTGAAGAGTTTAAAGGCAGCTACGCCCTGCCAGAGGAGCATGCCGATGCCGCCGACAGCCGCTTTGCAGCCTGCTTCCTTAGCATCCAAGATCATCTGCGTATCTTTCGGATTATAAACCGTATCGGCAACGACTAAGTCGGAGCGAAGGTATTCTTTCTTAATCAGGCTCTGGCCGTCGAGGGGTGCCATGCCGACTTTCGTAGCATTGACCAAGATATCCGTTTGGGCAATGGCTGCTTTCAAGGCTTCTTCATCGGCTAAATCGGTGACCGAAACCTTGCAGGAAAGGTCCGCTGCCGTAATCTTTTCGACCGTCTTTTCGGCATTGGCAAAAAATTCGTCTTTACGGTTGAAGATGGCAACTTCAGCTGCGCCATCGAGGGCAGCCTGGCAGGCAATGGCCGTAGCGGCACCGCCGGCACCGAGGAGAACGATTTTCTTGCCTTTGATGTCGACCCCATTTTCGTGAAGGTTATGTACGAAGCCGACGCCGTCGGTGTTGTTGCCGATCAACTTGCCGTCCTTAACGACGACAGTGTTGCAGGCACCGATCAATTCAGCAGCCGGAGACAGTTCATCGAGGTACTGGGCAATAGCCGTCTTGCAGGGCATGGTAACGTTAAAACCGCCGATATTCAAGGTGCGGACAGCTGTGATGACGTCCGGCAGCTGATCGATTTGTACATCGAAAGCCAAATAAGCCGCATTGATACCGAGGCGGGCGAACGTATAATTGTACATGACCGGGGATCCGGAATGACCGACCGGTGAACCGAATAAACCGAATAATTGTGTATGTCCATCAATTCTTGCTTCCATGTTTAAAACTCCCTTCTCTTACTATATCACAGCCGATTAGCCGCAGATTTCAGGCCAAACCTGTTCTAATACTTTCTTTGTGCCTTCAAAGTTTTCTTTTGCTGCTTCCTTAACGCCTTTAGCAACGATGACGTCGCTGATAACTTCGACGCCGCAGACCTTCGGTTCAATGCCTTTGTCGCGGATCATCTTGACGAAGCCTGCCGTATCACCGTAGCCCGTACCGGGAATCATGCGGTCATGCATCGATTCGTCACGGAGAATCGTCGGTGCATAAGGATGCTGCTGAACGTCGTTGATCTGGATGGAGATAATTTTATCTGCCGGAATGTCGGCCAGGTACGACGGATCGTAAGACTGGTTAGCGCGGATCCAGTGCCAGCTGTCAAGGATGAGTTTGGCATTGTCGCAGCCGCTGCCTTTGACGACAGCCCAGCCCGTTTTGACGTCGGGGATACCGGAGTACGGCATGGGTTCAACGCCGATGATGTATTTGCCGGCACGGTGGCACAATTCTTTCAATTTCTGAGCCGTATGTTCAACGGAGTATTTTTCCATCAAACCGATATTGATGTGCTGGACGTTGAAGAGGTCGCACATATGGAAGCAGATCTGTTCTTTATACTTCTGTTCATACGAGCGGTGGTCTTCAGCCCACATAGTGATGTATTCGACTTCCGTAACCTTCATATCGTATTTGTCGAGGATGGCCAGGATATCTTCGTCATGAAGGCCTTCAGCTAAGGCATCGACATAGGTTTCAGCACGGAGGCCAATGCCTTCAAAGCCGGCTTCTTTCGCAGCGCTGACGCGTTCTTCAAAGGTACACTGATCGCCAAGGGTCCAGGAACTTATTGTAATCGGGGATTTTTTAGACATAATAGATACACTCCTTAGTATAATATAAATAATATGTTATATATTCTCATCGCTGCCTACGCAGTAAAAAGCTATTTATAAAGCAAGTCCTTAATTTCATCGACGGGCATCGTTCCGCCGGTATAGAGGCGATATGCTTCAGCGCCCTGGAAGAGCAGCATGCCAAGGCCTTCAAAGGTTCGGCAGCCTGCGGCTTTAGCCTGTTTCAGGAGCTTCGTTTCAGCCGGCGCATAGACGACATCGGTAACGATCAAATCGGGACGCAGTACGTCGAGACCGTCGATGATGCTCTTATCTTCAAAGGGCGCCATTCCCAAGCGAGTGGCATTCGAAAGGATATCGCTGTCGGCAATTTCACGTTTCAGCAGGTCTTTATCACCCAAATCATCCAAGGTGATCTTAACGCCGGGCACGCACTGACAGATAGCCTTTACATTGGCTTCGGCCCGAGACCAGAAACTATCCTTCAAGTTAAATACGGAAATCTCCCGCACCCCTTCTAAGGCACATTGGATCATGATGGCCGAGGCCACGCCGCCGGCACCGACTAAGGTGATCTTCTTCCCTTTTACTGACACACCACCGGTTTTAAGATTGAGCGTATAGCCTGCGCCGTCCGTAATGTGGCCGGTGAGGACACCGTCGTCGTTGACGATGGTATTGACGGAACCGACTGCCTTGGCTGCCGGCGATACCTTATCGAGAAAGGGAATGACGGCATTTTTTAAAGGCATGGTCACATTAGCACCGCGAAAGTTCAACGTTTTCAGCGAATGAAGGGCTTTTTCGACATTGTCTGCATTGACATCGAAAGCAAAATACGCAAAGTCCTGATTGAATTTCTGAAAACAGTAATTATACATCTGTGGAGACTTAGAATGATCGACCGGGGTCCCGATGAGACCGAGCAGCCGGGTATGTCCTGAAATATGCACGAATAAACGCTTCCTTTTCATAAGTAAGTGTAAAAATCAAAGATGCGGCAGGCTCCGTTGTTTTTCTTCGACGCCTGTCCTTCGATGGGTCTATGGTACCGCATTGTGAATCATTTAACAAATCAATAATTTTCATGTTTTCATAGACTAAAACTATCGGCGATGATAAAATGGTCTTATATGTAACTAAATGTAATAGCTGCGGCGACGACAGTTCGCCAGGAGGACGACCATGAATCTTTCCCATCTCAGATATTTCGTCAAATTAGCCCAGATAAAACACTATACCAAAACCGCCGAATTGCTCTGTATTACCCAGCCCAGTCTGAGTCACGCCATTTCCCAACTTGAAAAAGAACTCGGTGTCCCTCTCTTCGAAAAGGGGCCTCACGGTACGGACTTGACCGGCTTTGGCAAGCAGTTTTTCGCCAGCGTCAATTCATCACTCAATATTCTCGACAACGGTATCGAAACGATAAAAAGCGGCTCCCGCGGCAACGGAATCATCCGTATCGGCTGTCTGCGGACACTGGGGATCCGCGAGGTCCCGGAACTGGCTGCCGCCTTTAAAGCGTCCCGCCCGGATAAGGATATCCGCTTTACCTTCCACATCGGCTTGTCCAACCGCCTCATCCAATCCTTAGCAGAAGGCACCTTCGACGTCGTCTTTGCATCACGCCCCCAGACCATGTCTCAATTTGAAGCGACGGCCATTGCCAAACAGGAGCTGGTTCTGATTGTCCCCAATGACCATCCCCTGGCTCAAAACTATGTCGTCGACCTCAGAGACACCTTAGATTATCCCTATGTCTTCTTCGATAAGACGTCGGGCCTGCGTCCCATCGTAGCCCATATGTTTGCAGAAATCAACGAAACTCCCAAAATAGCCTATGAAGTATCGGAAGATCAGGTCGTTGCCGGACTTGTCGCACAGAACTTCGGCATTGCTGTCGTCCCCTTCATGGATATGCTCTTACAGTTAGACGTCAAGATTCTGCCCATTTCCCATCCTTCATACGAACGAAAATTTTATATGATTTCCAATAAGAACCAATATGCCCCGCCGGTCGTCCAAGATTTCAAAAAATTTGTTTTAGATAAAGTTCGTAATACCTAATATTTTTTCAGATATATGCCCAAACAGCAGTCCGGATACCAAAATTTTATCTATGGCATTATGCATATTTTTAATGGAAAACCAAGGAATCCGACATCGTCCGTCTATCCCCGGATTTACCGAATTAAGAATGTGAAAATTTCACATAGATAAACAGATATCCCCTTAGGGAAGAATCCTTCCCTAAGGGGATATCTGTTTCGGGAGTTATTCAATCGTTTCAATAAGGGTCTCAAAGGAATCTAATACTTCCTCGATGGTTTTATCATTGAGGACACGGTAATCGGCGGCATTGCGATAGAGGCCAATGCGTTCGTCGTAAAGGTCGTATACTTTCTGTTTTCCGTCCTTTAAGAGGGGCCGCGTCGAGACGTCGACATCACTGACGATATCATCAGGTGAGCGGTCGAGGAAGAAGACGATTCCCGTCTGTTTAAAGATTTCGATGTTTTCCGAGCGCTTGACGACGCCGCCGCCGCAGGCGACGACCGTCCCTTCTTTAGCCGCGAGCGTCTTGCTGGCCCGTACTTCGGCATCGCGGAAGCAGTCTTCACTGACGGCAAAGAGTTCGGGAATCGTCTTTCCTTCTTGGGCTACGATGACGTCATCGGCATCGAAAAAGTCCCGTCCCAGACGCTGTGCCAAAGCTCGTCCGAAAGTCGTCTTACCGCTGCCGGGCATACCGATGATGATGATGTTCTGTTTATTTTTCATAATAATGTTCCATCTCCTTTGCAATCTTTTCAATAACGGTCGAGGCAATTTCCTGATCCATCCAAATTTCTTCAGAGCCTATGGCCTGGGCAACGAGCATGTACATGCCGTTTAAGGTCTTGGCACCATGGCGCTTTGCGGCCTGCAAAATGCAGGTATCTTTCGGATTGTATACGATATCGACGACGGCCGGGAACCTGGCCACAGCCGCTTCCGATATGGGACAACCGTCGATATTGGGAAACATGCCGACAGGTGTGCAGTTTACCAGGATATCGCCGCGGCAAGACGTTTCAAAAGTATGATAATCGATAGTTTCGACGCCGATGCGTTTCGTAAAGGCTTCAAAGTCCGTCTTTGAATGAGGTCTCCGCGATACGACGACGATGGATTTTGCCCCGTAATCAAAGAGGTATTGGATGATAGCCCGGGCTCCACCACCGGAACCGAGGACGACGCACTCCTTATCTTTCACAGAGATGCCGGCATGGGCCAAAGATCTTCCGAAACCGCAGTAATCCGTATTGTATCCGAAGGTACCGTAATCGGTAAAGTGGATCGTATTGACGGCGCCGATGATACGGGCTTCTCGAGAGATATCCGTCAAATAGGGCATAACGTCTAATTTATAAGGAATGGTAACGTTGGCCCCGGTATAGCCTTCATGGCGAAGGCGCCGCAGTTCATTGGGAATGTCGTTGCGGTCCATTTCTAAGACGCCGTAGCGAGATTTATCCTGAACTTGTAAGATGCGAAACAGTTTGTCGTGGATTGCCGGAGAAGCCGTATGGCCCAGTTTAGCTCCGATGACGCCTAACTTCATCTATATCCCTCCTCGGTCGGATACGTAGTTGCCTAGAATTTTAAAGTAGTTGCAGTGTTCTGCCAGATTATGCAGTACCCGGGCCGTTGCCGGATCGCTGAGATTTCCCATGACATCGATGTGGAAAAAGTATTCAAAAGGCCTCCCTTTAAGGGGCCGTGACTCCAAGTGAGTCATATTCATACCGTTGTAGAAAAAGTAGCCCAAGACGTGATACAAGGCACCGGGGCGATGCTGCGTCGTCAGGACCAAAGTGATTTTATCTGCCTCCGGCACTTCTTCCCGGTCAGCCGTAATGATGAAAAAACGAGTATAGTTCTGGGTATTGTCGTTGATTGATTCTGCCAGTACGTCCAATTCGTACAGCTTGGCTGCTGTCTTATTGGCAATGGCCCCGATATAGGGATTTTTCATATCCCGTACCTTTTCGGCGCTCTCTGATGTGCTGAAATAAGGGTGGAGCTGCCACTTTGGGTGATGTTTCAGATAGTCCCGGCACTGATTCAGGCCCTGAATATGGGAATAGACTTCACGAAGGTCGTCAATCCTTGTCCCCGGCAGGCCGAGCAGGCAATGGTCTATCTTGACGTATTTCTCTCCGACGATACAACAGTCATAGCGATGGATGAAGTCATAGACATCGGTGATTCCGCCGGTCGAGGAATTTTCAATGGGCAAGACGCCGTATCGGACCTTCCGGGAAGCGACGGCTTGGATGACGTCTTCAAAATGCGGGACATACGCCGCCGTAAAATCCCGATCGTCGAAATAGAGCCCCATGGCTTCATCCGTATAGGAACCGGGCCGGCCGAAACAGGCGATGCGCAGTTCTTTCTCGCCAGGTTCCTCCATTACAGACACCGCCCTTTCGTCGACAGCCAAACGTCGAGGATGGCCCAAGCAGCTGCCGCTTCGACGACGGGCACGGCCCGTTGGACGATACATGGATCGTGACGCCCTTTGATGACCAGTTGGCAGTTTTCCTGCGTATCCGTATCAATCGTGTCCTGGGCCCGGCTAATCGACGATGTCGGCTTGACGGCCAGGCGGAATACGAGGGGCATGCCGTTGGTAATGCCGCCGTTGATGCCGCCGTTGTGATTGGTTTTGGTCTTCACCACACCTTCTTGGTCGTAATAGAAAGCATCGTTGGCCTGAGATCCCCGAAGGCCGGTTAAAGAAAAGCCGTCGCCAAACTCAATGCCCTTTACAGCCGGAACAGAAAACATCATATGGCTGAGACAGCTTTCAACGGAGTCGAAAAAGGGATCGCCCAGACCCGCCGGAAGGCCGGTAACCATACATTCGATGACGCCGCCGACGGAGTCGAGGTCATTTTTAGCGGCTACGATTCGTTCTTCCATCGCCGCGGCCTTTTTCTTATCGAGGACGGGAAGGGTTTCCGCTTTTAAGGCCTGCAAAGTTTCTGCCGATTCACCGAGGGGCGAAAAGCTCGCATCCGTGACATCAGCCACGCGCAGGATATGGGATCCGATGACGACACCTTTACTGGCCAACATCTGGGAAGCGACGGCACCGGCAAAGACCAACGGCGCCGTCAGCCGGCCGGAAAAATGGCCGCCGCCGCGGTAGTCGTTGAAGCCGCCATAGCGAATCTTACCGGAGTAATCGGCATGGCCGGGCCGCATGATATGACGCAGCTGATCGTAATCCCGCGAATGCTGATCACCGTTGCGAATCATGGCACATAAAGGCGTCCCCGTCGTATGGCCGTTAAAAAATCCGCTTTGGATTTCAAAGGCGTCTTTTTCCGACCGCGTCGTCGACAGCTTATTCTTTCCCGGTGCCCGCCTGGCCATTTCCTGCCTGACGGCCTCCCAGTCAATGGCCATTCCGGCCGGAAGGCCGTCCAGTACGGCGCCGATGGAAGCGCCGTGAGATTCCCCGAAAATCGTAAGGCCGATGGTCTGTCCAAAGGTATTCATCTTATCCTTCCTCCTTTTCAATGATACCGCCTAAGGTCTCGAAATCCTGCCAGAAGTCGGGATAGGATTTACGGACGCAGTCAGCACCTTCAATCCGAAGGGGCCGGCTGCAGCGCTGCGAGGCGACGGCCAGGGCCATGGCGATGCGGTGATCATTCCAACCACTGACTGTACCGCCCGTAAAGCCGTCGACGCCGTGAATAATGAGTCCTTCTGCTTCTTCTTCGACGTCGCCGCCGATTTTATTGAGCTCCGTCGCCATGGCGTGCAGGCGATCGCATTCTTTCAGGCGTACCCGACCGGCGTGGATGATGCGGGTAATCCCTTTGGCACAAGAGGCCAATACAGTCAGGACCGGCACCAGATCCGGGCAGTCCTTCACGTCGATGACTCGACCGACAAGGTCCGACGGGCAGGCCGTCAATTCCGTCTTACCTTCAATTTGGCCTCCCATGTCGCGGATGAGGGATACGATGACTTCGTCTCCCTGAGAGGAGTTCTGACGAAGGCCGGTGCAGCAGACGGCCCGTCCCAAGGTCCCGGCAGAGAGCCAAAAGGCTGCCTGGGAGTAGTCCCCTTCGACAGTATATGTCCCCGGCTGATAAGACTGGTTGCCGGCAATGCGGTAAGAACCGTCCCATTCTTTATCGATGACGACGCCGTGCTGGCGCAGGCAGTCGATGGTCATGTCGACATAACTTGCCGATTCAAGGGGCGTCGTACTGCGAAGGTGCGAATCACCGTCGAGAAGGGGCAAGGTCATGAGCAGTCCCGTAAAGAACTGAGAGCTCACATCCCCTCGCAGCGCGTAGGATCCGGCTGTAAGACGGCCTTCTACCGTCAAAGGCAGGCCGCCGTCTGTCGTATCATAGGCGAGGCCTTTTTCATCAAAGAGTTGATAATACGGAGTCAATGGCCTTTTTGCCAGCCGGCCTCTTCCGGAAAAGGTGCAGCGGTTGCCGCTTACCACGGCGACGGGAACGAGGAATCGCAGTGTCGACCCCGACTCATTGGCATCGACCGATAAAGTCCCGGACTGTTTCCGTAGCCCACCTTTGACGAGGTAAGCCGATCTTCCGGGATGAACCGAAGCCACCGGTGTAATATCGGCACCTAAGGCATTCAGGATGTGGCAAGTCGCCTCGATATCCTGTGATAAGGAAATATTGTCAACGAGACTCTCGCCGTCTGCCAGGGCTGCGCAAATGAGGTCGCGGTGACCGATGCTCTTCGAAGACGGAGCTTCTACCGTCCCCTGCAGGGCCTGTGGTTTAATGGTTACATTCATGGAGCGACCTTCTTTCGGATGTATTTCGGCAACTCCTCTGCCTCAATGGGCAGCAGTCGTCCCTTGCCGATTTCTTTCAAAATGATAAGCGTCATGTGATTGCCCCTCATCTTCTTATCATTACTGATATAGGGGATGAGGTCGGCTGCCGAGGCATCGACGTCGACGGGCAGGCCGTAGCGGCTGAGAAGTTTTCGAAGCCGCATCGCCGTGCCTTCTTTCGTAAGGCCCATCGCCTCGGTGACGCCGGTCAGCATCGACATGCCGGCAGCAACACCTTCACCGTGCGTATAACAGCCAAAGCCGTAGCAGCCTTCGATGGCATGGCCGATGGTGTGTCCGAAGTTTAAAATCATGCGTTCCCCCATGTCGAGGACATCTCGTTCGACGAGATCGGCTTTACTCTTACAGCAGCGCTCAATGATTTCTTCCCAATGATCAAAAATAGCTTCATCATCGAGGTTTTCTAACAGTTCAAAAAGCTCCAAATCGCGGATACAGCCGTATTTAATGACTTCACCCATGCCGTCGTGGATAAATCGTTTGGGCAAGGTCTGCAGCAATGCCGGGTCGATGAGAACGCCTTTGGGCTGATAAAAATTACCGGCCTGGTTCTTGCCGCTCGGCAAATCGATGCCGACTTTCCCGCCAACGCTGCTGTCGACCTGGGAAATGATAGTTGTTGGAATTTGAATAAAGGGGATGCCCCGCAAGAAGGTCGCAGCTGCAAAGCCGCCTAGATCACCGACGACGCCGCCGCCAAAGGCGATGACATAGTCGCTGCGGGTAATTCCCGAATCGGACAGGGACTGGTATAAGGCGAGAAGGGATTCTGCACATTTATGTTCTTCTCCGGCCGGGAAGACCAGTCGATGAACCCGAAATCCTGCCGACTTCAGAGAATCCTCCAACCGCGGTCCATAGAGGGCATCGACATGGGAGTCGGTAATGACGGCTAAGGTCTGCGACTTGGTCAGGCTGCGGATGTAGTCGCCGGCCCGGTCAAGCAGTCCATTTTCAATATGGATATCATACGAATCTTTACCTAATTCAACGTGAATGTGTTTCATAAACTAAGTCCCTTCTCCGCGCGGCGGCTTGCTGTAAAAATCGGGTCATGCCTTCCGTATCTTCCGCTGAGAGCATGGTCGAAAAATCATGTAAAGCATTTCGGAAGCAATCGATTTCATGTATGAGATTCTCTTTATTGGCTAAGAACAGGCTGGTCCACAAAGCGGCATTGATGTCGGCTACGCGGGTGCCGTCTCGAAAACTGCCGGCTACGAAGTATTTGGTCATCGTATCCATCGATTCGCTATTGACCAGAGCCGTCGCCAAGACATGGGGCAGGCAGCTGGTATAAGCAATGAAGCGATCGTGTTTTTCCGGCGATACGCGAACGACATGGGCACAGCCCAGAGCCATGGCCATACTGGTAACGGCCAGGATGTGATTTTCCTTATTTTCCGGCATCGGTACGAGGATATAGTTCGCATTGTTAAAAATGTCGGCACTGGCCATGGCATAGCCCTTCCCTTCCCGACCGGCCATGGGATGACCGGGGATGAAGTCAACGCCATCCGGGAGAAGCGCCTTAATCGCTTCGGCCGTACCGCCCTTGATGCCGGCTACGTCAGTTACGATGGTCCCGGGAGAAAAAAAGGCTTTATGTTCAGCCAAAAATCGAATCATGACCGCCGACGCCGTGCAGAAAATAATCATCTTAGCCCGTTTCAAAGCGACGCTGCCCGTCGTATAGACTTCGTCGACCATCCCTTCCTGTTTAGCCTTTTGGAGGGCCTTCTCATCGGGATCGACGGCGATGATATGCTTTACGCCGATGCGCCGCAGGCCGCGGGCGAAAGAACCGCCCATGAGCCCTAAGCCGATGATAGCTACCGTCTCGTTCGTATTAAAACCACTAGCTTCCGTATCCATTACACACCCAGCTTTCCTTATAATTCTCGTCCGACAATGGGCGCTAATTTACGAAGTGAATCCATGAGCTCCGTAAACATGGCCGGTGTAATCGACTGCGCACCGTCGCACAACGCCTTATCGGGATTATTATGTACTTCAATCATCAGCCCATCGGCACCGGCAGCCACGGCGGCTCTGGCTAAATCAGCAACCATCCAGCGTTTTCCCGTCGCATGACTGGGATCGACGACGATGGGTAAATGGCTTTGCCTTTTAACGGCAAGGACAGCACTTAAATCCAGGGTATTACGGGTATAAGTCTCAAAGGTCCGGATGCCGCGTTCACAGAGGATAACGTTGCGGTTGCCTTCAGCCATGATGTATTCCGCCGACATGAGCCATTCTTCGATGGTCGCGCTGAGGCCTCTTTTTAATAAGACAGGCTTTCTCGTCTTGCCGACCTCCCGAAGGAGGTCGAAGTTCTGCATGTTGCGGGCCCCGATTTGGATGATATCGACGCCGTCTTCGAGAAAGACCGGTAATTTATCGGCCGACATGATTTCCGTGATGACCGGAAGTTTTGCCTTGCGGCCGGCCTCACGCAGCATATCGAGCCCCTTATTTCCGAGTCCTTGGAAGGAGTACGGCGACGTCCGCGGTTTAAAAGCTCCGCCGCGAAGAACAGCTGCCCCGGATTTTGCAACGTCACAGGCGACGCCTTCGATCTGCTCCGGTGTTTCAATGGAGCAGGGACCAGCAATGACGGCTAATTTTTTACCGCCGATAGAAACACCGCTGCTGCCGACAGGAATGACCGAATCCTGAGGATGAAAGGCACGGCTGGCTCGTTTGTAAGGGACTTCGACACGCATGACTTTATCAACAAATTCATAGCTTTGGACCTGTTCGACATCGATGACACCGGTGTTTCCGACAAGTCCCATGACGGTCTGGCGGGTACCTTTACTGATGTCAATCTGCATCCCCTTGGCTTTGAGGCTGTCAATCAATGGTTTTACTTCTTCTTTTGTCGCATTTGCTTTCAACACAATAATCATTGTCGTGTCTCCTCCCTTTCAAATAAAAAAAGCAGGCTCCCATGAGCCTGCTTCAAAAAGCCTTTATTTCTCGCCTGTCCCTCGTTCCTTTCTTATCCGGCTAAAGCCGGCTTCAAGGGAACAGATAGAAGTCTCCTCATGTCTACATCGGTCGTATTGAATTCGTCGCACCAAAAATAGCCGGCGCTAAAATACAGGTAGCCCCAGCCAAAATAAGTAAAGACGTATTCAATTGCCTGACGTAAGCATGGCATATTCATAATGATCTCCTCATTTAAAAATTCGTTGTCGTCATTGTATACCTCAACGAGATAGTTGTCAAGGCTAAAAAAACAAGGATTCTCTGTATAGATATGAGAATCCTTGTAGATAATCGTTTAACCGGTCGATTTTTTACATACTTTATACACATAGCATGTATGCTTTTACCAGGACGGCGGGATAGCTGTCGTAACGACGCGGAAGGTATAACCCCGGTCTTTCAAGAGCTTAATGATGGCCGGCAGAGCGTCGACCGTCGCACCGTGCCCCGAGGCATCATGCATAAGGATAACCAGATGGCGGTGAAGGTACGGCCGCAGTTCAAGCTGCTGTTTAATATTCTCAACGGCCTTTCCGGCAGACTTCCCGGTACCGTCGGCATCGCCGGTCAGGGCATTCCAACCAACTTCAACATACCCGAGTTCTTCAATAGCCGGCCAAAAAGCATCGGTAAAGTGCCCTTTTGTTCCGCCCGGTGCCCGGGAGATAATCGGCCGGACGCCGATGATACCATAAATTGCCTCTTCGGTCTCCATCATTTCACCGATATACGCCTTAGGCGATTGGTATATTTTTTTATAATCATGGGTATAGGAGTGAAGCCCCATGGCATTTCCGGATTGATAAATCTGCTTGACCACATCAGGATAACGGACGACGTTCTGACCGGTCAAGAAAAAGGTGGCTTTTATATTTTCTTTTTTCAGGATTTCCAAGATCCGCGGCGTATTCTTATCATTCGGCCCGTCATCGAAAGTCAGGTACACGACGTTGTCGCCGTAATAGTAATCCCGCACCCCGCCATACGTCGTCGGAAGGCCTTTTTCCTGACGCTGACGAGTCGTATATTTATCATAAACCGGTTTATCATTATCCACAGCAGGCAGAGAAAAATCGTCGCCGACGAAGGCCACATCGGGTTTTGAAGAAAAAACTTCCTTCACCGGTGGGACGTGGCTCTCTTCCGCCGCAGCAATGACTTCATCGCGGTCGACATTCAATAGAAAGCCCAAGGTTACCAGGGCAGCGCACAAAATACATCCAAAAAATAATCTTCCTGTTTGTTTCATTCGTACTACATCCGTTTCTTTCTTACATTATCATAATTAATATACTGCCGTATCGTGCAGGTTTCTCGATAGCCGTCAGCCAGGACACTGGCCGTAAGGTCGAAGTCTTCAAGATCGTCGAGGAGCGCTTCCGTCATGCGGTGCTGGACAGAATTATAACCCGTGCAGAAAAGGATGCGCGTGCAGCGCGTACCGCGGAACAAGCCGCGCGGATGCCGGATGAGCTTAGCCAACATGGCCGGCGTAATAACGGCACCGCAAGGACGTCCCATGATAGCCGCCGCCGTTTCGACACCCTCTATCTTATCACCGCTGATGACATTTCCCAGCATTTGCAGGTTGAGGACACCGATGACCGTATCGCAGCTTTCAGGCAGGGGGATATCGTCAGCCAGGGGTGCCTTGAGCCATTTATCACGACCGGCATCTCCCTCGATGAGAATATACCAAGCCGGATGACGCTGTTTGATTTCATCGATGACCTTAGGATCAAGGCCGATATAGCAGTCCTGATCATCGAGACCGGCAAACCAGGCCGGCACGTGTCCGGCTGCGATTCGTTCGGCACAAAAAGCTTCACCCTTTTCGACATCTTTCGTGCAGATGACGTCAAACGGCTCGACATTGTCGACGCGCATGCTGTCCATGGGAACGATACTGCTGACCATCATAGGCAAATGGCCTCCGTGGCCATACGTGCCGAGACGCTCCAATACTGTCGTCTTTCCGCCGGCGCCTACAATGGCCGTAATTCCAGGCTGCAGCATACGCCGCCAACGATTATCTTTAAACATGAATGAACCCCCTTTTATACGCCTAATTTGCAATATGACGGCTGTATCCCTTCGAAGCCGCTTTAATAAGACTGCGAACCATTTCAATCGTCAAACTCCGCCGTTCCGCTTCCGAGCAGGTACCGAAATTCCCAAAATCCAGTTCTTCACTGGCTAAGTGGGCTACATTTTCCTTAACCGCCATGCCCTTTTCCGTCAATTCATCACTGGCCGACCGGGCAATGGCAGCTGCTCCGGGCCGGCCGCCGACGACGATGCGCCATGAATCATCCCGAAGTGACGCTGCGCCAACCAAATAAGGTTCATCCGACGGCAGCCGCCGATAGGCCTTATACGCAGTATACACTTCTTCTCGGGCAATGGAAATACCCGTAACCAATTCGCCCATGGGAGGGCACTGCAGGTAATCTTCTAAACTCATGCGCCCCTTATCCTGGAGCAGCACGTCGACGTGCAGAGACAGGAGAATCGGCAGCAACACGGAAAAAGCACCTTTCCCTGAAATAACGCCGCCAAGAGTTCCGTAGCGCTGAATATCTTTATCGGCAATATCACTGATGGCACGGCTGACGGCACCGCCGGCCAGTTTCTGAATGACCGGGGAAATCTTAATCTGCCATAAGGGCGTCATGGCGCCGATATCGATTTCATCGCCTTCCTCTTCAATGTAGCTGAGCCCGGCCTTCGATAGATCAACGGCCAACTCATAATGCTCTTTTCTATATTTCAACCCCTGCGTTCCCGCTAAAAAAACAGCGGACGCAGCCTGACGATAGGCATCATAGGCAGCAGCCGGACTATCTGGAACGAGCGTCGTCGTACTGGTAATCACAATCGTCCATCCACCTTTCTTTAAGGCCCCGTATCGTCCTCGAGGGCGATATTCGGCCGATCTTTATTGAGCAGGAAGGAACCGCCGCATTCATCGAGAACCGCATCGACCAAGCTGTCAATGCCAATATCGCTGCACAGATCCATTTCCTCCTTATATAAAAGGATAGGCATGAGAAGTTCCACTGCCGTCCCATCGGGCATCTTAACGCCTCCCAGCTGTCCTTCAAACTGAACGATGACAATGCCGGACAGCGCTGTATCCTCAGCAAAAGACTCCGGTTTTTCCCGATTGGGCAGCAAAAAGCCATACCCCATCCATACGTCGTGAACGTGGGGAAAGCGGCCCAATTCCATGAGCAGCCAAATCGGCCAGGCCGCCTTATCATTCAGTGACAGGCCCCGCTCTCGCCGAAAAGGCCAGCGAGCCGGAAGGATGAGACACAATTCACTGTAGCTTTCGTTCGCCGCCGCAAAGTTACCGGACGGATAGCGCATGGGCGCCGCACTCATGCCCATGGTATGAAGCAGGTAAAATGGCTCTTCCTCCGTCGGGTACAGGATTTCTACATCGATGGACAGCGGTGTGCCAATGGGATCTCGAAAAACCTGCCAGCGGCGGTGAGGAAAAAGGCGGTGGAAATACTGTTGGACAGCCTGTCCGTATTCATGGTGCAGCCCATTAATTTTTTTTGTATCCGTTAAGGAAAAAAATCGGGGCCGACAGGCGGTCTGTAACGGTAAGGTATTCATGGAATCTCCCCCCTTTGCGTTATACTCAACTTCATTATAACATAAATATTCCGTCTTTTGGCAATCAAAAAAGGGGCGGCGCAAATGCGAAGCCCCCTCTTTCACGATTATGACGATAACCGTTTCAGAGTCGCCAGCCTCCTTGTCGGAGAGATTCCCTGCGGACCGTATCGCCTGTTCAATTGACGGGATATATCATAGCAACAAACCTCAAAATTGTCAACTCAGAGGGCCGCAAACTGTCTTGTAAAAGGCCGGGCGGTATAGTAAAATAAGAAGTAACGAACCGAACTATATTAACCGCAAAGGGATGACTTACATTGAAGGTACGCTGGGTAGAACTGAATCGTTTCGAAGCTGAATTGATCGTTGAATTTACCTGTCAGCCTAAGGATGCTCCCATTTCTGCCAGCCTATGCCGAATGATTTACCGCCGTCTCGAGGAACAGCCGGCACTTGCGCAAAACCGAGCAGAGATAAGGGAAAAAGAGTAGTACAGGAAGAGCCGGAAAGACTGCCTATGGGCAGTCTTTTTTCATGGCCCGAATCTCCCTGAAAGCGTTTTTTATGCCTCCATCGCCTTTTCCAATCGGGCAGCAATGGCCTTCCCCGTTTCCGTCCGAGCGAGTCCCCCGTCGGACGTTTCCTTTAATGCTACCGGCATGATTCGGCCGATTTCAGCCATAGCCGCAATGACTTCATCCGGCGGGATAACGCTCTGAATCCCGGCCAGCGCCATTTCAGCTGCTGCCAGCGCTTCAACGGCAAAGACGGCATTGCGCTTGACGCAGGGTACTTCCACTAATCCGGCAACGGGGTCACAGGCCAACCCCAAGGTATTTTTCAGGCACAGGGCAAAAGCCTGTAAAATCATATCGTTACTGCCGCCGGCCATGGATGCCGCCGCTGCGGCTGCCATAGCGGCATGATGGACAGCCGCCTTG
>OQVH01000326.1_pt1 | contig 36996 bp, 35 predicted proteins | sample 1691641 | NCBI WGS metagenome assembly OQVH01 (sample SAMN03418286, study PRJEB22391) | human gut metagenome | biome: human-gut; feature: organic feature; material: feces | host: Homo sapiens | place: Italy | collected 2013-04
CACAACAGGCAGCCTGTGCCAGATGACGGACAAATAGGCGCCGGAAGGGAGCTTTTTCAAAAAAAGGCTTTTATTTCACTGGAAAATGTTATATACTCATAAACAAGTATGTAAATACAGTAAGGAGATCCAGGAGGAGTATCATGTTAGATTTAAAGTTTGTCAGAGAAAACCCTGACATCGTAAAGCAGAATATTAAAAATAAATTTCAGGACGGAAAACTTCCCCTGGTAGACGAGGTAATCGCGCTGGACGCTGAAAACCGCGCTACCCAGAAGGAAGCTGACGATCTCAGAGCCAGCAGAAACAAGCTGTCCAAGCAGATCGGCGCTCTCATGGGCCAGGGAAAGAAGGAAGAGGCAGAAGAGGTGAAAAAACAGGTCAGCGCCAATTCCGCCAGACTGGCTGAGTTAGAGGCAAAGGAGAGCGAGCTTGCCGAGAAGATCTTAAAGATCATGATGACCATCCCAAATATCATCGATCCAAGCGTACCCATCGGTAAGGATGACAGTGAAAATGTAGAGATCGAGAAGTTCGGTGAGCCAGTGGTTCCTGATTTTGAGATCCCCTACCACACAGATATCATGGAGCGTTTTAACGGCATTGATCTGGATGCTGCCAGAAGAGTAGCAGGAAACGGCTTCTACTATCTGATGGGCGATATTGCCAGACTTCACTCTGCAGTGATTTCCTATGCAAGAGACTTCATGATCGGACGCGGCTTTACCTACTGTGTACCTCCCTTTATGATCCGCAGCAATGTAGTAACAGGCGTTATGAGCTTTGCCGAGATGGATGCCATGATGTATAAGATCGAGGGCGAGGATCTCTATCTGATCGGTACCAGCGAGCATTCCATGATCGGAAAGTTTATTGACACCATTACGCCGGAGGCAGAGCTTCCCATGACGCTCACCAGCTATTCCCCATGCTTCCGCAAGGAGAAGGGTGCTCACGGCATTGAAGAGAGAGGTGTATACCGCATCCACCAGTTTGAGAAACAGGAGATGATCGTTGTCTGCAGACCGGAGGAAAGCCCTGTATGGTATGACAAGCTGTGGCAGAATACCGTAGATCTGTTCCGTTCCCTGGATATCCCGGTAAGAACCTTAGAGTGCTGCTCCGGCGATCTGGCTGATCTTAAGGTGAAGTCCTGTGATGTAGAGGCATGGTCCCCACGGCAGAAGAAATATTTTGAGGTGGGAAGCTGTTCCAACTTAGGAGATGCTCAGGCCCGCCGCTTAAAGATCCGTGTAAATGGCGAGGACGGAACCAAATATCTGGCACATACTTTAAACAACACCGTAGTAGCGCCTCCCCGTATGCTGATCGCTTTCCTGGAGAACAATCTGCAGGCAGACGGCAGCGTAAAGATTCCTGAGGCATTAAGGCCTTATATGGGCGGAATGGAAGTTATGATTCCTCAGAAATAAACAGGAGTAAATATATGGTAAAATTCAATCATTTTAATTTTAATGTACTGAACCTGGAAAAGAGCCTGGAGTTTTATGAGAAAGCCCTGGGACTTAAGCCGGTAAGAGAAAAGGATGCTTCTGACGGCTCCTTTAAGCTGGTGTATTTAGGAGACGGTCTCAGCGACTTTACTCTGGAGCTGACCTGGCTTAAGGACCGCACAGAATCCTACAATCTGGGTGAGTGCGAATTCCATCTGGCTTTCCATGTGGATGATTATGACGCGATCCATAAAAAGCACCAGGAAATGGGCTGCATCTGCTATGAAAATCCGGCTATGGGAATTTATTTCATTTCCGATCCGGATGGATACTGGATTGAGATTGTTCCGGAAAACAAATAAAGAAGGAAAAAGGAAACCGGCCTCCGCTTTAAAGCGGGGAGCCGGTTTTTTAACGGGCTGCGTCCAACTGGACGGAGCGTATTACTGATTGTACTCGCTGTATTTCTCCTCACAGTACTGGCAGCGGTAGGTTTCTGTCTTTTCATCTGCCAGATAGAAGATGTGTGGAAGCTCCTGTTCGATGGAGGTAATGCAGCGCGGATTCTTGCAGTGGATCACGTTGGTGATCTTTTTGGGAAGCTTTAAGGCCTTCTTTTCAGCAATTCTGTCATCACGGATGATATTTACGGTGATGTTGTGATCGATATAGCCCAGAATATCCAGATCCAGCTTATCTAAACCGCCTTCGATCTTGATAATGTCCTTGCGGCCCATTTTGTTGCTTCGGGCATTTTTAATGATGGCAACCTGGCAGTCTAATTTGTCAAGGCCCAGGTGATAGTAAATATCCAGGCTCTTTCCTGCCTCAATGTGGTCAAGGACAATGCCTTCTTTTAATCCGCTGATATTTAACATGGCTTTTCTACCTCCAGTAATGTCATGATCAGAGCCATACGAACGTATACGCCGTACTGTGCCTGTCTGAAGTAAGCAGCTCTCGGGTCGTCATCTACTTCTACAGAGATCTCGTTTACTCTTGGAAGTGGATGGAGAACAAACATATCATCCTTTGCCATTGCCATTCTCTTCTTATCTAAGATATAGCAGTCTTTTAAGCGGATGTAATCTTCTTCGTTGAAGAAACGCTCTTTCTGTACACGGGTCATGTACAGGATATCCAGAGTACCGATGGAATCATCCAGGCTTCCGATCTCTTCAAATGGAATGTTGTTAGCGATCAGAACGTCCTCACGGATGCTGTCAGGGATACGAAGTTCAGGCGGGGAGATGAGAACAAATTTTACACCCGGATAACGTACCATAGCGTTGATCAGGGAGTGAACAGTACGGCCAAACTTTAAGTCGCCGCACAGGCCAATGGTTAAGTTGTCCAGACGACCCTTTAAGGAACGGATGGTCATAAGGTCGGTCAGAGTCTGTGTTGGATGCTGATGTCCGCCGTCACCTGCGTTGATAACAGGAATACGTGCCTTCTGTGCAGCTACATAAGCAGCACCTTCTTTTGGATGACGCATAGCGCAGATATCTGCATAGCAGGAAATCATGCGAATGGTATCAGCAACGCTTTCGCCCTTTGATGCAGAACTGGAATTAGCAGATGAAAAACCTAAAACATTACCGCCAAGGTTTAACATAGCAGCTTCAAAGCTTAAACGTGTACGGGTACTTGGCTCATAAAATAATGTAGCCAGTTTCTTGCCGTCGCAGACATGGGCATATTTTGGAAGGTTGCTTTCAATGTCCCTTGCCAGCGCCAGAAGATCATCAATCTCCTCCACAGAGAAGTCTAAGGGATTCAATAAGTGTCTCATGTGATTCTCCTTTGCCTTTTATATTCAATTACATGATTTTGGGAAATACTTCAGCACTGAACCAGTGCGACAGCTGATCTTAGCCAGAATGGCACTGATTTTGTGCCTCGACATATTCTTACACAAAACTCCTAGGAAGTCAAGCACAATTATGGAAAAATGTAAAATTTTATGAAATTGTCCCTGCGCATATGGTGCAGTACCCGGGCAATTACAGAGTAAGAAATATTTAAGGAACTTTCAAGGAAAAACAGAGAGCCTGAACGGGGATACTATGGTATAATGTGATGAGCAAAGGAGAAAAACAAGCGGCTGCGAAGGTTCCGCCTGCTGCCGCAGAAAGGAGTCTTTTCTTTCGTGAACACAGAACCCCCAAAAGAGCCGTCTGCGGTCATCCGCGTAAAAGACCTCTATAAGATATACCGCGTAGGCGAAACCAAAGTCCGGGCATTAAACGGAGTCAGTTTTGAGATCCCAAAAGGTGAATTTGTAGCTATCGTAGGAACCTCAGGTTCCGGTAAATCTACCCTTTTAAATATGCTTGCAGGACTGGAAAAGCCCACCAAAGGTGAGATCCTTATTGGAAATGTACATATAGAAAAATTGACAGAGAAACAGCTGGTAGCTTTCAGGCGGGAGAAGGTAGGTTTTATCTTTCAGTCCTACAACCTTTTAAATACCATGAATGCCATAGAAAATGTGGCACTTCCCCTGGCATTTCGAGGTGTCCCAAAGAAAGAACGGCTGAAAAAAGCAAGAGAGTACATGGAATTAGTAGGAGTAGACAAACAGGAAAAGCATATGCCAAACCAGATGTCCGGTGGACAGCAGCAGAGAGTGGGGATTGCCAGAGCCTTAGTGGTAAAGCCTCAGATCATCTTTGCGGACGAGCCTACAGGAAACCTGGACTCAAAAACAACCATGGAAGTATTGCAGTTGATGCAAAAAATTGTAAGGGAGCAAAATCAGACCCTTGTTATGGTCACACATGACAATAACCTGGCTTCCTATGCGGACCGCCGGATACGGATCGTAGACGGCAAGATCGTAAATATAGAAGTGGGTCAGAGGAGAGAGTGAGAATGAGAAACAGTGTATGGAAAAAAATGGCGCTTTTAGCCTTTATATGGGTATTTGCTGCCGCCAGCTGCCTGAGTGCCTATGCCGGTGATTTTAAGCTGGGGTATAACACCAATGCCAGCAGCAATGATTACATATTCACCACAAAGGCACCAAAGGGAAATATTGGTAAATCCATGAGCATCCCTTTCCGCATCCGTGCTACAGATGAGGATATGAACAACCTGCGTGTCAGTCTTCTTGAGACCAGTGATTTCCAGCAGATCGAAAGCAGCGGAGAAAATGATTATACCATTGACTATTATCCGTTTGAGATCATGGAGACTACATTTACTGCCAAACATGTGGGAAATATTAAGGCAGGAAATGTAAAAAGTGTTTCCCTTTCTGCCAGAGTACGCCGTGACGCAGGACAGGGCTATTACAGCATTCCCATCCAGTTGGAGTGGGATGGCGGTTCCGATGTAGATTACATTAATATCTGGATCTCCACCAGTGCTTCTTCCTCAGCAGATGATGAAGAAGACAAAAAAGAGGGAAATTATTTTGTAGTAGGCGAAAACCAGTCTACTCCAAGAGGTGTTTATCCCAATGTCCTTGATTTTGATGTAAATTTCCGCAACAAGCGTGAAACTACCGCCCAGGATATCACTATATCCATGGGCTTATCGGAAGATAATACCAAGTTCCCCTTTGAAATCAACGATGGCAACTATGACCGCACCTACGACCGGATCCAGCCGGGAGAAAGCGTTTCTGCCCACTACAGCATGGCTATCCGAAAAGACTCTTATACCGGGTATTATCCTATTAAATTTACCATTACTTTCCGCTTAAGTTCTGAAGGTGATCTTCACACAGAAGAAAATACATTTTTCGTCCATGTGGTATCCAAGGACAAAGAAGATGATCTCCGTGACTTTGATGCCAATGACCGTACCAAAGCCCGTGTGATCGTAGACAGCTACCGCACAGAACCGGCGGATGTGTATGCAGGAGAAGAATTCGACCTTATTTTAAGCATGAAAAATGCCTCCTCTGCAGTACCTGCCAGCAATATTTTATTTAATCTGGAGTCAGAAAAGGTTTCTGACAGCGCTGTATTTACCACAGAAAGCGGAACTGCTTCCAAAGTAGTCAATTCCCTGGCACCAGGAGAAAGTACAGAGGTCCGGGCCCGTTTTACAGCCAAAGCAGGTGTTGACCAGCGTTCCTATGGCATTACAGTAAAAGAAAAATATGACAGCCCGGAATTTAAGAACGCAGAAGAGAGCATTATCGTGGATATCCCGGTAAAGCAGTATGCAAGACTGAGCACCAGCAATATGGATGTAATGCCTGACTCCATGACCGTAGGTTCTGAGTCCAATGTTATGTTCGGCATTAACAATACAGGAAAAGTAGTCCTTTATAATGTGACTGTCAATTTTGAAGCTGACTCCATTAAACCGACCGATTATTATGTAGGAAATATCAAACCAGGTGAAACAGGAAATGTAGATACCATGCTTTCCGGTATCGCCGCAACGGCAGATGATGGTACAGTCCATGTGATCATCAACTATGAAGATGAAAATGGACAGCCTGCAGAGCCGGTGGAAAAAGAGCTGACTCTTCTGGTAGAGGAAGAGGTCCAGGAAGACTGGAATATGGATGTGCCGGAAGATATGGATGTTTCCGGACAGCCTGCTTCCGGGGCAAACAATAAGCTTCTTTTAGCGGGAGGCGGTGTGGCTTTTGTGGCTGTCATTGCAGCAATCGTATTTGCAGTGAAGTTCATCAAAAAGCGCAAAGAAGCAAAACAGCAAAAGGATGATGAAAATGAGATTTCCTGATCTTCTGATGATGAGCGTCAATAACCTGCGCAGACGAAAATTAAGGACATTTCTTACAGTTTTAGGTGTTATTATAGGAACGGCTTCGATCGTAGTCATGGTTTCCCTGGGAATTGGTTTAAATGAGATGACCATGGAACAGATCGCTTCCTGGGGCAGTCTGACTACCGTAGAGGTGTATGCAAATGATAATGGAAACTCTGTAAGGATCCTGGGAGGTTCCGGCTCTTCATCCTCATCTAAAAGCAGTGAGCCATCTTATATTACGGATGATGTGATTGATGAGTTTTCCAGGATCCCCTATGTAACAGGTGTATCTCCGGTCCTGGAAATGAATGTGCTGATGCGCCAGGGGGCTTATGAGGCTCAGTATATCAGCCTTACCGGTGTCAGCCAGTCCTATTTAAAGCAGCTGAATTTAGGAGAAGGCCGTATCCCGGCACCCGGTGAAATGGGAATGGTCTTTGGAAATGGTGTTCTCCAGCGTTTTACCAACGCGAAAACAGGAAAAGGCTACTGGGATACGGGAGAACTGCCGGATGTGGATCTTATGGGAAAGCCGATCTTTGTGGTTTTTGATATGGATGCTTATTATCAAAGCCAGGGAGGCGGCACGGGAGATGATGGAAACAGTGTGAAACCGCCGAAGAAATATATGATCCCTGTAACAGGACTGATCGCAGGCGGCATCGATGACTGGAATAATTATTCCTGGTCTGTATATACAGATATTGACGGCTTAAAAGAACAGCTGAAAAAGGCTTTTAAAAAGGGAACCGTGATCCCGGGACAGCCTACGAATAAAAAAGGAAAGCCATTAAATTATATTGTATACAACAGTGCAGAAGTCTTTGTAGATGATATGGAACATGTGGCCCAGGTGCAGAAGATCCTGGCAGATAAGGGCTATCAGGTCAACAGCCAGATGGACTGGCTGGAAAGCTCCAGACAGCAGTCCAATATGGTACAGGCAGTTCTTGGGGGCATTGGAGCTGTGTCTCTGTTTGTAGCAGCTATCGGTATTGCAAACACCATGATGATGTCCATTTATGAGAGGACCAAAGAGATCGGTGTTATGAAGGTTTTAGGCTGTGATATGGGAAATATCCGCAGTATGTTTTTGATCGAGTCCGGTTTCATCGGTTTTATGGGCGGCGTGCTGGGAGCACTGTTAAGCTATGGTGTGTCCATTATCGTCAACCGTTTTGTAAGCATGTCTGATATGATGGGGATGAGCGGAAATTTATCCAGGATCCCTTTATGGCTGGCATTTGCAGCTATAGGCTTTGCTATTTTTGTGGGAATGGCAGCCGGTTTCATGCCTGCTATGCGTGCTATGAAATTAAGCCCCTTAGCTGCGATCCGCAATGAATAAATTATAAGAAAAACTAATAAGTAAAACTTCTAAAAAGCACTTGCATTATTAGTAAAAACCATATATATTAAAAACAGTTAGAAAGCACAGCGTGTGACTGGCGGAAAGTGGATCAACCACAGGGAGCACGCAGGAAGTGAGAGCCGTCCGCCTGGGCACGAAATAGGTTATTCGTGTGCAGGTGGGCGGTTTTTTGAATGCTATAGCTGATCTGTTTCCTGCTTTGGCGGGAATACATACACCTTACACCTTATAGAAATCAGGAGGATCATACCATGTATATGAAAAATCTGGAACAGGAATTAAAAGAGAATGCATACCCGGGCCGTGGAATTGTCATTGGCGAAAGCAGGGACGGCAAGACAGCAGTTACCGCTTATTTTATCATGGGACGCAGCTCCAACAGCCGCAACCGTGTATTTGTAGAAGATGGAAACGGGATCCGCACCCAGGCATTTGATCCTGCAAAGTTAGAGGATCCAAGCCTGATCATCTACGCTCCGGTGCGTGTACTGGGAAATAAGACCATTGTTACAAACGGTGACCAGACGGATACCATTTATGAGGGAATGGATCATCAGCTTACCTTTGAGCAGTCCCTGCGCAGCCGTGAATTTGAACCGGATGCACCAAACTACACACCACGTATTTCCGGCGTTCTCCATGTGGAAAATCAGAAATACAGCTATGCCATGTCCATTTTAAAGAGCAACCAGGGAAATCCTGACTCCTGCCTGCGTTTTACCTTCGCATATGAGAATCCGGTTCCTGGAATGGGCCATTTCATCCATACTTATATGCACGACGGCAATCCCCTTCCAAGTTTTGAAGGTGAGCCAAAGCCTGTAGAGATCGAGGGCAATATTGATGAATTTACAGATAAGGTATGGAACAGTTTAAACGAGGACAATAAGGTATCTCTGTTTGTCCGTTTTATTGATATTGAAACCGGAAAATGGGAGTCCCGTATTGTAAACAAGAATAAGTAAAGCTCAATACAGATCAGTAGATTTAGAAAGAACCTGCAAAAAAGACTTTGAAAATACATTTGGTATAAAAAGGAGAATTTCACATGAAAGAACTGGAATTAAAATACGGATGCAATCCAAATCAGAAACCTGCAAAGATCTTCATGAATGACAATAAAGACCTGCCAGTCACCGTTTTAAGCGGCCGCCCAGGCTATATCAACTTCTTAGACGCATTAAACGGCTGGCAGCTGGTAAAAGAATTAAAAGAAGCAACCGGACTTGCGGCAGCAACTTCTTTTAAACATGTATCACCTGCAGGTGCAGCAGTAGGTCTGCCACTTGACGATGTTTTACGCAAGATCTACTGGGTAGACGATCAGGGAGAACTTTCCCCGCTGGCAAGTGCCTATGCAAGAGCCAGAGGAGCAGACCGTATGTCTTCTTTTGGAGATTTTATCTCATTATCGGATGTGTGTGACGTTGCTACTGCAAAGCTGATCAAGCGTGAGGTTTCCGATGGCGTGATCGCTCCCGGATATGAACCGGAAGCACTGGAGATCTTAAAATCCAAGAAGAATGGCAACTACAATGTGATCCAGATCGATCCTGACTATGTACCGGAAGAATTAGAGCGTAAGCAGGTATTTGGTGTTGTATTTGAGCAGGGCCATAATAATTTAAAGATCGACAAAGAAATGCTTAAAAATATTGTTACAGAAAATAAGGATCTGACCGAAGAAGCAGCTATGGATCTGGTAATTTCCCTGATCACTTTAAAATACACCCAGTCCAACTCCGTATGCTTTGTAAAGGGTGGACAGGCTATTGGTATCGGTGCAGGACAGCAGTCCAGAGTACATTGTACCAGACTGGCAGGCAGCAAGGCAGATAACTGGTATTTACGTCAGAACCCAAAGGTATTAAACCTGCCATTTATTGACGGCATCCGCAGAGCAGACCGTGACAATGCCATTGACTTATACATTGGTGAAGATTATATGGATGTTCTGGCTGACGGAAGATGGGAGAAGATCTTTAAGGAAAAACCGGAAGTATTTACAAGAGAAGAAAAGAGAGCATGGTTAGACGGTCTTACAGACGTAGCTTTAGGTTCTGATGCCTTCTTCCCATTTGGAGATAACATTGACAGAGCACATAAAAGCGGTGTAAAATATGTGGCACAGCCAGGCGGCTCTGTAAGAGATGATCAGGTTATTGATACCTGCAACCAGTACGGCATGGTAATGGCATTTACCGGTATCCGTCTGTTCCATCACTAGAAACTGCTTTGATCAGGATGATCAGAAACTGACCACAGGCAGAAATACCCCTGGCTGAGATCAAGGGGGACGAATACTTATGATGAAAGATCTTACCAGAGAGCATCCGGATAAAATTTTATGGCGCTTTCTGCTGCCTATGTTAGTCAGCGTAATGTTTCAGCAGATCTATAATATTGCGGACAGCTGTATTGCCGGCCGCTTTGCAGGAGAGGACGCCCTGGCTGCAGTCGGGGCGTCTTATCCCATTACAGTTATATTTATGGCGTTTGCCGTAGGGACCAACCTGGGAGCCTCTGTTGTGGTTTCCAGGCTTTTTGGCGCTAAGGATATGGCAAGGATGAAATCCGCGGTAAGTACGGCTTTTGTTGCCTGCGCTTTTATGAGCTTTTTCCTCACACTCATCGGCTATTTCTTCTGCGGCAGTATGATGAGGGCTGTCCACACACCGGAAAATATCTTTGCAGACGGACAGTTATACTTAAAGATTTATGTTTACGGCATCACATTTTTACTTCTGTATAATGTATGTACCGGTATTTTCACAGCATTGGGAGACTCAAAAACACCCCTGTATTTCCTGATCGGTTCATCTGTGGGAAATATCATCCTGGATTATTATTTTGTAGCCTGTGTAGGACTGGGGGTAGCAGGTGTTGCCTGGGCTACTTTTATTGCCCAGGGTATTTCTGCTATTTTAGCACTTACATTTCTGGCAATGCGCCTGAAAAAGATAAACTGTGAGGGAACTTTTCAGTGGCTGGACCTTGTACTGTTAGCCCAGATCGCTGCCATTGCCATTCCAAGCATTATGCAGCAAAGCGTTTTATCCATTGGAAATATGTTTGTCCAGGAGATCGTAAACCGCTATGGTTCCGCGGTGATCGCAGGTTATTCCGGTGCTATCAAGTTAAATACTTTTGCTATCAATTCATTTATGGCTCTTGGAAGCTGTCTTTCCAGCTATACGGCCCAGAACCTGGGAGCAGGAAAGAAAGAACGGCTGCCTTTGGGATTTCGTACCGGTATCCGTTTATCAGTAATTGCTTCCCTTCCTTTTATAGTCCTTTATTTCTTTGCCAGCAGACAGATGATGGGGCTGTTTTTAAATGACTCCAGTATCGATGCCATCAATGCAGGACAGAAATTTTTACATATTGTAAGTCCTATGTATTTTATGATATCTATTAAGTTAATGACAGACGGCATTATCCGCGGGGCAGGGGCCATGCATTATTTTGTAATGGCTACAGTACCGGATCTGATCCTGCGTATCCTGGTAGCATTGCTTTTGACACAGTATTTTGGAAGTACAGGCATCTGGATGGCATGGCCTTTTGGATGGATCGCAGCAACGGTCCTGACGATCATTTTCTACAGACGCATTATCACAGGCAAGTATGTGATACGCCTGTAGCAGCTTTGCCATATAGTACCCGGTTGTAATAGGATTGGACAGATCCGTTCAGATTGATTCTTGAAAGTGGTTACAAACTGTGTTAAAATTTTTAATAGTATGCAAAAAAGTATGCGAGAAATGATATCCCAGATAAGTGGCGATACAGGAAGAGAAGGATAGACGCCGGTGGCAGAAGAGACAAGAAATTCAGAGAATACAACTGCAGAGAGTACAACCACAAAAGAAGAAACCGTAAAAAAAGAAAATATCATCTGGAAACTATGTAAATATATGATAAAAGGCACAGGCTATCTGTGTCTTTTTCTTGTTCCCTGTTTATCTTATTATCTATTTGAGTATGTAACGGGAAATCTGGAAAATATTTCCATTTTTATGGCGGCTTTGAATATATGCTGGGCTTATGTATTGTACCTTGTACTTACCGGTATTACAGGAACCACAAGGATATCTGTGCCGGTCGTGTCCATTGCTCTGCTGATCCTTTCTTTTGCGGAAACCTTTGTAGTAGATTTTCGTGACCGGCCGATCATGATCTGGGATGTGCTGGCAGTTCGCACTGCCATGACTGTGTCGGGAAATTATGAATTTGATGTTACAAAGCAGATGATACAGGCAGCCAAAGCTGTGATCGGAGCCAATATGATCCTCTGGTTCTTCCCGGTCCACGTAAAAGGCCTCAAAAAACGGCTGGTCTTTGGCGGCACCTGTATAGGAACAGCAGCAGCTTTTGTATTTGGCTTCTTTCACAGTGTAGTTCCTGCCCATCAGATGGGGATCAATATGTGGGCGGTCAACGACACCTATGACTCCTGCGGTTATATTTTATCTACGGCTATGTCCCTTCAGTATGTGGTGAAAAAACCTCCTGTAGAATACAGCCATGGAAAACTGGAAGCCATTTATAAAGAATTAACGGAGAAAGAAGAGCAGGAAAAGGAAACAAAGGCCGAAGGCACACAGAAAACGGGAGCCGGGGAAGAGACGGTGCAGCCTGTAAATCTGATCTGTATTATGAATGAAAGCCTTTCTGACCTGCGGGTGGTTGGAGATTTTTCCACAAACCAGGAATATTTTCCTTTTATCAACAGCCTGACAGAAAATACAGTAAAGGGCAGTCTTTGTATGCCTGTGTTTGGTTCTATGACCAGCAATTCTGAATTCGAGTTTTTAACGGGGGATTCTGTTGCTATGCTTCCGTCTAACTCCATTGCTTATCAGTTTAATGTAAAACCAGATGCATGGACTATGGTAAGTACAGTGAAGGATCAGGGATACCGTACAGTAGCCATGCATCCATATCCGGGAGAAAACTGGAACAGAAATACCTGTTATACCAATATGGGATTTGATGAGTTTTTAGATGGTGATTATTATGAGGGCAGCGAACAGCTGCGTTACTATACCAGTGACCAGGCAGATTTTGAAAAGCTGATCCAGGTAGTAGAAGAGAAAAAGGATCCACAGGAAAAACTGTTCTTATTTAATGTTACCATGCAAAATCACGGTGGTTATGAGGGAACGTTTGATGAGTTTGACCAGACAGTATGGCTGACGGGAGATATGGAAGGGAAGTATCCAAAAGCAGATCAGTATCTGTCTCTAGTAAAGCGTTCCGATGATGCATTTGCCTATTTACTGGATTATTTCAGTCACAGCGATGAACCGACTATGATTGTTATGTTCGGTGATCACCAGCCAAGTGTGGAAGATGAGTTCTTTGATGAAGTATACGGCACGCCAAGTTATGAGGTGCCGGTAAAAGACAGGTTGATGTGGTATGAGACTCCATTTATTATCTGGACCAATTATGAACAGCCGTCTGAAGATATGGGAAAGCTGGGGGCAGTGTATCTGTCTTCTTATGTATTAAAACTGGCAGGTCTTGATATGACACCCTATAACCGTTTTCTGTTAGAATTGTCTGAGACTTATCCGGTCCTTCATTTCCTGGGATTTTATGATAATGAGGGAAATTATCAGTCCTGGGCAGAAACAGAGAATGAGGAAAATCCTCATAGAAAACAGGTTTTAGACTACGAGGCCATGGCTTATAACCACAGCATAGACAGCCGCAAATACGAGCCTTTGTTTACATTAGGAGAAGAAAATAACGCAGCTGAAGAATGAGATAGATGAGATACGTATGGGATCCAGGCTGTTCATGACAATTTTTACATTGACAGTGAGATCATGTTCCAAAAACCGGATCTTATGGACAACCTGTGGCTTGGAAGCAACCGCTTTGGACTGGTGTTCATTGAAAATGTAAGACCAGGTGAATATGATGCGATCCTTATGGATATCCAGATGCCTCATATGAACGGTTATGAAGCTACAAAAGCGATCCGCAGGAGTAAAATCTGCTGGGACGTACCATACCGATCATTGCAATGATTGCCAATGCTTTCTCCGATGATGTGCAGAACAGTCTTGCAGCCGGTATGAATGCCCATGTGTCAAAGCCTATTTGGACCAGATGAGGATGAATAGAAAAATAGCACCGGGCAAGCCGCCTTCGCATAATATGTTAGTAAGAACATGCGGGGTGGCTTTTTTTGAAGACTTTTCCGAAACCACTATCCCACGGAGAAGAAAAGCTGTACCTGAAACGCTGCAAAGAAGGCGACCAGACCGCCAGAAATATGCTGATCGAACATAACATGCGCCTGGTGGCTCATGTGGTAAAAAAATATCAATGTCAGGACTATGATACAGAAGATCTCCTTTCTGCGGGAACCATCGGACTGATCAAGGCAGTAAATACATTTGATGTAGATAAAGGTTCCAGACTGGCTACTTATGCGGCCAGATGTGTGGAAAATGAGATTCTCATGCTCCTTCGGGCAGGAAAAAAGCGGGCAAAAGAAGTATCTTTATTTGAACCGATCGGCACAGATAAAGATGGGGAAACAGTCAGCCTGGTGGATGTGATCGAAATGGAAAATCCAAAGACCATTGATCAGCTGATCCTGGATCAGGATATAAAAGAACTGTATCAGGCCTTTGACCAGAAACTTACGGAAAATGAAAAACAGGTCATCTCCATGCGCTATGGACTGTTTAAGGGAAAAGAGCACACCCAGCGGGAAGTAGCAGGAGTTTTAGGCATTTCCAGGTCCTATGTAAGCCGGATCGAAAAAAAGGCAATTGGGAAATTGAGGGAAGAATTTGAAAAAATCCAATAAAAACACATAAAAAAGAGAAAAAATATGCATTGTTATTATTGAGGTTTCAGGCTATACTATTACAAAAGGACAAAATTTGTTCCTGGGAAGAAAGAGATAAGAAACGAGGAGGATAATACGATGGCTATTTTAGTAACCGGAGGTGCCGGATATATAGGCAGTCATACCTGTGTGGAGTTGTTAAATGCAGGATATGATGTAGTAGTAGCAGATAATCTTTATAACTCCAGCAAAAAGGCAGTGGACAGAGTAGAACAGATCACAGGAAAGAAACTGAAATTCTATGAAGTTGATCTTTTAGACCAGCCAAAAGTAAAAGAAATTTTTGATAAAGAAGAGATCGAGGCAGTGATCCATTTTGCAGGCTTAAAGGCAGTTGGGGAATCTGTACATAAACCTCTTGAATATTATAACAACAATATTACCGGAACTTTGATCCTCTGTGATGAAATGAGAAAACACGGAGTTAAAAATATTGTATTCAGTTCTTCTGCAACTGTTTACGGTGATCCGGCACAGATCCCGATCACAGAAAAGTGCCCGAAGGGAGAGATCACCAATCCTTACGGACGCACCAAGGGAATGTTAGAGCAGATCCTTACTGACCTGCATACAGCAGATCCTGAATGGAATGTAATGCTGCTGCGTTACTTTAACCCAATCGGCGCTCATGAAAGCGGACTGATCGGTGAAGATCCTAAGGGTATTCCAAACAACCTGGTACCTTATATCGCACAGGTTGCCATTGGAAAACTGGATCATTTGAATGTATTCGGAAATGATTATGATACTCCGGACGGAACCGGTGTAAGAGATTATATCCATGTAGTAGACCTGGCAAAGGGTCATGTAAAAGCCATGAAGAAGCTGGAAGCAAAAGAAGGTGTCAGCATCTACAACCTGGGAACCGGTGTTGGATACAGCGTTTTAGATGTACTCCATGCCTATGAAAAGGCTTGCGGAAAGACCTTAAAATATGAGATCCAGCCTCGCAGAGACGGAGATATCGCTACCTGCTATTCTGACTGTACAAAGGCAAAGGAAGAACTTGGCTGGGTAGCAGAAAAGGGAATTGAAGAAATGTGTGCAGATTCCTGGAGATGGCAGAGTATGAATCCAAACGGCTACAGAGATTAGTTTTAAGCATTCATAGATCGTAGCACTTTATATGGCAGTACAGAGAAACTTTTCTGTGCTGCTATATTTTTACCTAAAAGCAGGAACAAATGTTCGGTTTTTCCATTGCATTTCTCTGACCCATGTGATAAAATAAAAAAACAAACAAATGTTCGGGCGGTGATGAGAAGTTGATCATACAGGAAAATCTTACAATACAGGAAAAACTGAAAATACTGACAGATGCGGCAAAATATGACGTGGCATGTACATCCAGTGGTGTACAGCGCCGTGGAAAGAAAGGTCATCTGGGAAATTCTTCTGAGGCAGGTATCTGTCACAGTTTCGCAGCAGACGGACGCTGTATTTCCCTGCTGAAGATCCTTTTTACCAATCAGTGTATTTATGACTGTAAATACTGTGTAAACCGCTGTACCAATGATACAGTGCGTACTGCATTTACTCCAGATGAAGTCTGCCAGCTGACGATGGAATTTTACAGAAGAAATTATATTGAAGGACTGTTTTTAAGTTCCGGTATCCTTTCTACTGCAGATCATACCATGGAGCTGATCTATGAGACCCTTTATAAGCTGCGCAATATTTACTGTTTTAATGGATATATCCACGTAAAATCCATTCCCGGAGCTTCCAGGGAACTGGTAGAGAAAACCGGATTTCTGGCAGACCGTATGAGTATCAATCTGGAACTGCCTACAGCTGCAGGATTAAGAGAACTGGCACCTGGAAAAACAAGGGAAAAGATACTTGCACCTATGCGTCAGGTACAGCAGGGGATTGCTTTGTCCGGACGTCTGTTAGGGTATGACAGGGGATACAGGAAAATGTTCCCTTCTGACAGGGCTGGTTTTGCAGGAGGAGCATCTCTGATACAGCCTGAATTAACAGGGAAAGATCTTCTTATGCCTTTTGGCAAAGCAGACAGTCCGGCACTGGCATTAAAAGAGCGCCATTATGGGACAAAAGCCTTTGTGCCTGCAGGACAGAGTACACAGATGATCGTAGGCGCTACACCGGAAAATGATTTTCAGATGCTTTCCGTGACACAGGCCCTTTATCACAATTTTGGACTAAAGCGTGTTTTTTATTCTGCCTATGTTCCGGTTAATGAAGACAGCCATCTGCCGTCTCTTCCGGGGGGACCGCCCCTTTTGAGGGAGCACAGGCTTTATCAGGCTGACTGGCTTTTACGTTTTTACGGATTTAAGGCAGAGGAACTTCTTTCCGAGAAGAAACCGAATTTTAACCTGTTACTGGATCCAAAATGCGACTGGGCGCTGCAAAATCTGAAAGAGTTCCCGGTAGAAGTAAACAAAGCTTCTTATGAACAGCTTCTTCGCGTGCCGGGAGTGGGCGTAAAATCAGCCAGACGGATCATTGCTGCCAGAAAACAGGGAAAACTGGATTTTGATGGCTTAAAACGGATCGGTGTGGTTTTAAAAAGAGCCCGTTATTTTATCACCTGTTCCGGGAAAATGGAAGTCTCCTGCAGCCTGGATGAAGATCATATAACCAGTGCCCTTATAGGAGATGAAAGACGGAAGATATGGGACATTGAAAACAGGAACAGCTACAGGCAGCTTTCCCTGTTTGATGATATGCATCTGGAAGAAGAGAAAAACTCTCTTTTAAAGGATCAGCTGGTAAAGGAAGCAGCGGGAAGTGCTGCCTTTGGACAGTTATGAGAAAATACAGGAGAAACGAACATGACGATCTTTTTGTGCGAACCTGGTTATACAGGGATCTTAAGTGGTATCTATGATGCGGGAATCAGTAAGATACCACAGGATGAACTGCGGCTGGAGATAAAAAACAGTGGGCAAAATGTAGAGCTTTTTGCTGTATACAGGGAATGCAGTCCATCAGAAGAAAAAGGGAAAAAGGTATTGGAGACAGTACGTCAGCGATTGAATTCCCATATTCAGGAGCAGTTATATGTGGCCAGTCTCAGCGAGGATGTTTTGCGGGCGGATAAAATGTACCGGTATCTGAAAGTGCTGTTTTTGCGGGGGGCATCGGCCGCAGACCAGCTGCAGATCCCTGCAGTCCATGAGATATTTAAGCTGTGTCGCAGTGTGTATAATGAAAAACATCAGTTTATTGAATTTTTGCGGTTTTCGCAGATGGAGGGAGGCTTTCTTGCCGGAAAGATACAGCCGAAAAATGATGTGTTAGAACTGATCGCACCTTATTTTGCAGACCGGCTGGGAGAAGAAAACTGGCTGATCTGTGATATAGGAAGAAAAAAGGCAGTAATACATGAAAGAGGGAGAAAATGGCTTTTGGCTGAACTTTCATCTGATGAGATGGAACGCCTGCAAAGGGAAGGAACAGAGGAAAACTGGGTCAAACTTTGGAAGACTTTTTTTACAGCGATCGCTATTGAAGAGAGAAAAAATCCAAACTGCCAGAGAAATCACCTGCCTTTACGGTTCAGGGATCTTATGACGGAGTTTCAGTGATAAATTTGTTGCAGATTTGTTGCAGTTCGTAAAAATAGGCTTGCAATTTCTTCTTTTGTTGGATACACTGGTGATGTCACCCTCAGGTGATATATACGTCTGGTATCTTTAATTATTCTAAAGTATCTATTATTTTTACTTTTACTAATTCTATTTTAATCCCAAAATAAACAGGGAAGGGCAGGGGAAAGTGTATCCATTTGTCGAAAAAACAAAAGAAGGGAGCGTTGCGCATGTTTACACAGATAAGCAGTGCCGGGATCCGGGGAATGGAAGGATTTCTGGTATCTGTAGAAGCAGATGTATCCAATGGACTGCCTGGGTTTTCTATTTCCGGGCAGCTGGCACTGGAAGTAAGAGAGGCTCAGGAACGGGTGAGGACGGCGCTGAAAAATTCAGATTTTCAGCTTCCGGCAAAGAAAATAACGGTAAATCTGTCACCGGCCGGAAGACGAAAGGAGGGAACAGTCTTTGATCTTCCTATTGCAGCCGCTGTTTTAGGGGCGTTTGAACTGTTATCAGCAGAAAAACTAAAAGATGCCCTGCTGATCGGGGAGCTAGGATTAGACGGCAGTGTCAAACCTGTAAGGGGTGTGCTGGTCCTGGTATCGGCTGCAAAAAAGATGGGATTTAGGCGGTGCCTTTTACCGGTGGCGAATGTATCAGAGGGAACTCTGGTAGAAGGGATACAGATCATAGGGATACAGTCCCTTCGTCATTTACAGGAAGTTTTATCACAGGATAACTGGGAAGATATGGATCTGGAAATATCTGGGAATATAAACAGACGGACTTTTAAACCAGAGTATCTATTTGATTTTAAAGAAATATGTGGTCAGAGTGTTTTGCGCCGGGCTGCAGAAGTAGCAGCAGCCGGAAGACATGGGCTTTTGATGTGCGGAAGCGCAGGAACAGGAAAATCCATGGTGGCAAAGCGTATTCCTACGATCCTGCCAGCTCTTTCCTGGGAAGAAAATATAGAAATATCAAAGATTTACAGTCTTTGCGGATTACTTCCCAAGGGACAGCCATTGCTTTCCCAAAGACCTTTCCGCTGTCCACATCATACGATTTCACCCCAGGGCCTTACAGGCGGCGGAAAAGTGCCTAAACCAGGGGAATTATCCCTTGCTTCCGGAGGTGTGCTGTTTTTAGATGAACTGCCTCATTTCAGCAAAGGGGCCATAGAGGCTTTAAGAGAACCTTTGGAAGATCACCGTATTACAGTAAGCCGTGTAGCAGGAAGCTACGAATTCCCGGCAGACTTTCTGATCCTTGGAGCCATGAATCCCTGTCCCTGCGGGTTCTTTCCAGACAGAAGCAGGTGCAGTTGTACACCGATGCAGATACAAAATTATTTAAACCGGCTTTCAAGACCGATCTTAGAACGCTTTGATATCTGTGTGGAAGCAGCGCCGGTTTCATTTTTGGAATTGGAAGACCAGACCATGGCAAATGAAGACTCCGCTACGATCCGCAGCCGGGTGGAAAAGGCAGTGAAGATACAAAATTATCGCTTCCAGGGAACGGATATCCACAGCAACAGCCGCATGGGCCAGAAGGAGATCCAGCGTTTTTGTCAGTTAAAAGAAGCAGAGCGCCGGTTTGCAAGAAAAGTATATGAGGCAAGGGGGATAAGTGCCAGAGGATACCACAGGGTATTAAAAACAGCCAGGACCATTGCAGATCTGGCAGGAGAAGAATGGATACAGAAAGAACATTTATCAGAAGCCTTTGGCTATCGTGCATTGGAGGAACGGATATGGGGGCAGAAGCATTAGAAAAAGTATCTTTGTACTGGCTTTGTCATCTGCCGGAAGCAGGGGCTTTGCAGATACGTCGGATCGGAGAGCTGGCAGGCAGTTTCAGAGAAGCATATTATATAGAAGGAACACAATTATGGAAAAAAGGAATTTTAAAAAAAGAAGAAAATGCCTATCGTTTTGATAACTGGAAAAGAGAATTTTCCAGACTGGAAGAGGAATATTACAGGCTAAGTGAAAAGGGGATCCGTTTTATTACACCTTTAGATGCAGACTATCCTAAAAGACTGTATTCTGTATACGACTATCCCATGGGGCTTTATATAAAAGGAGAACTTCCCGCAGAGGACAGGGCTACAGCGGCTGTGATCGGGGCCAGAAACTGTACTGCCTATGGAAGAGAGACTGCTGACTATATGGGACGGGAACTGGCAGCTGCCGGTGTGCAGGTCATCAGCGGTATGGCACTGGGAATTGACGGCGCAGGTCATGAGGGTGCTTTAGCTGGGGGAGGTAAGACTTATGCAGTCCTTGGCTGTGGTGTAGATCAGTGCTATCCCAGAAGTAACTATGAACTGTATGAGAGCATTCCTTTTCATGGAGGACTGATCTCAGAGTACAGTTTAAAAACTCCTCCTGTTCCCAGAAACTTTCCTGTTCGCAACCGGATCATCAGTGGATTGTCAGATGTTATTCTGGTGATAGAAGCAAAAGAAAAAAGTGGATCCCTTATTACTGCCCAGGCAGGTTTAGAGCAGGGAAAGGAGATCTATGCACTTCCGGGACGGATCACAGACGCTTTAAGTACAGGCTGTAATCAGTTGATCTCAGAAGGGGCCCAGGTCCTTTTTTCGCCGGAAACGGTACTGGAAAATCTGGGAATTTTTGTAAAAGAAAAAGAAAAGCTTTCTGAAAAAAAGCAGAAGGGACTTGCAAAGAAAGAAAAAATGGTGTATAGTTGCTTGGATTTCGAACCGCGTCATATAGAGGAAATAGCATTGAGGACAGGATTGTCAGTAAGTCAGTCCATGGATGCACTTTTGGAATTAGAACTGGGTGGATATGCTGTGAGGACAGCAGGACTTTATTATACAAAAAGATTATTTTAAAGGACTGTCACGGTTTCCGGATGCATATCTGTCTAATAGGACACTCCCGTGAAAGCTTCCGGGAGGATTTGATGATTGGGGATATGGCGCATAAATATAGGAACAGGAATAAGGAGTTTACAATGGCGAATCATCTGGTAATCGTAGAGTCACCTGCAAAAGTGAAGACTATAAAAAAATTTTTGGGAAGCAATTATGAAGTAGATGCATCCGGCGGTCATGTAAGAGACCTTCCAAAGAGCCAGCTGGGCTTTGATCCGGAACACGACTATGAACCAAAATATATTACGATCAGAGGAAAGGGAGATGTGCTTGCAAAGCTTCGCAAAGAAGTAAAAAAGGCAGATAAGATCTATCTGGCAACGGACCCTGACCGTGAGGGAGAGGCAATCTCCTGGCATCTGATGAAAGCCCTGAAACTGGATGAGCTTAAAAATAAACAGGTATATCGTATCAGTTTTAATGAAATCACAAAAAATGCTGTAAAAGCGTCTTTAAAGTCTCCAAGAGATCTGGATATGAATCTGGTCAATGCACAGCAGACCAGACGTATGTTAGACCGTATGGTTGGTTACCGTATCAGTCCGCTTCTCTGGGCAAAAGTAAAAAGAGGTTTAAGTGCAGGCCGTGTCCAGTCTGTAGCCCTTCGTATGATCTGTGACAGAGAAGATGAGATCAATGCATTTATCCCGGAGGAATACTGGAATCTGGATGCTATGTTAAATGTAGCAGGAAGCAAAAAGCCTCTGGATGCCAAGTACTACGGCCTGGCAAATGAGGAAGGCGCAAAGGGAAGCAAGTCTGCGATCCACAGTAAAGAAGAACTGGATGTGATCTTAAAAGATTTGGAAGGTGTCAGCTATGTGGCAGACGAGGTAAAGAAGGGAGAGCGTATCAAAAAGGCGCCCATCCCATTTACAACCAGTACCTTACAGCAGGAAGCTTCCAAGGCATTAAACTTCTCTACCCAGAAGACCATGCGTATTGCCCAGCAGCTGTATGAAGGTGTTGAGGTAAAGGGTCATGGAACCATCGGTCTGATCACCTATCTGCGTACAGATTCTACCCGTGTAGCAGATGAGGCAGATGCAGCAGCACGTTCTTTTGTGAAAGAACATTATGGCGAAAATTACGCAGCAGCAGGAGAAGCTTCTGCAAAGAATACAGGAAAGATCCAGGATGCACATGAAGCCATCCGTCCTACTGACATTACACTGACACCGGTTATGGTAAAGGAGTCTCTTCCAAGAGATCTTTTCCGTCTGTATCAGCTGATCTGGAAGCGTTTTACAGCCAGCCGTATGGCTCCTGCTGTATATGAGACTACTTCTGTAAAGATCCGTGCCGGAAAACATATGTTTACAACTTCTGCATCCCGTCTTTCCTTTGACGGTTTCATGTCTGTTTATGTAGCTTCTGATGATGAAGAAGAGAAAAAACAGGTGATCGGAGCCATTGAAAGCGGAATGGAGTTAAAACTGGCAGATCTTCAGCCAAGCCAGCACTTTACACAGCCACCTGCACATTATACAGAGGCATCTTTAGTAAAGGCAATGGAAGAGCAGGGGATCGGACGTCCAAGTACCTATGCACCTACGATCACTACCATTATTGCAAGACGTTATGTGGCAAAGGAAAATAAAAACCTTTATGTAACAGAACTGGGAGAGGTCGTAAACCGTATTATGAAAAAGTCCTTCCCAAGTATCGTGGACTTAAGTTTTACTGCAAACATGGAAACACTGTTAGACCGTGTTGCAGATGGTACAGTTGCATGGAAGACTATTATCCGTAACTTCTATCCGGATCTGGATGAGGCAGTAAATATTGCCCAGAAGGAACTGGAGTCTGTAAAGATCGAAGATGAGGTGACAGATGAGGTATGTGATCTGTGTGGCCGCAACATGGTAGTAAAATACGGTCCTCATGGAAAATTCCTTGCATGCCCCGGATTTCCGGAATGCAAAAACACAAAACCATATCTGGAAAAGATTGGTGTACCTTGTCCTAAATGCGGAAAAGAAGTAGTGCGCAAGAAGACCAAGAAAGGTCGTCTGTACTATGGCTGCGAGGCAAATCCGGACTGTGATTTTATGTCCTGGCAGAAGCCTTCCACTGAAAAGTGTCCGAAGTGCGGTTCTTATATGGTAGAGAAGGGAAATAAGCTTCTCTGTGCAAATGAAACCTGCGGATACCGTATGGATAAACCGGCGGAAGAGCAGAAATAAATTTTTTCTTCTTGTTTTCGGAAAAACATGAAATCTTCAAAAAACTATTGTTATTGGACAAAAATTGTGCTAAAATTCAATTATTAGTAAAGCATATTTGTGGAACGTACATTAGAGATAAGGAGGGTTTCAGTCATGAGCGTTCAGTTGTTGGACAAAACAAGAAAAATCAACAAGCTATTGCATAACAACAATTCCCATAAAGTTGTTTTCAATGACATCTGCAAAGTGTTAAGTGAAATTTTGTTATCCAATATCCTTGTTATCAGCAAGAAGGGCAAAGTACTTGGTGTAAGTATCTGGCCTGGGGTGGATGAGATTGAGGAGCTGATCGAAGATCAGGTGGGCGGTTATGTAGATAAAATGTTGAATGAACGTCTGCTCAGTGTATTGTCTACAAAGGAAAATGTAAACCTGGCAACTCTTGGATTTGCAGAAGAGAATGTTAAAAAATACCAGGCGATCATTACACCTATCGACATTGCAGGTGAGAGACTGGGAACATTATTTATTTACAAATCAGACAGCCAGTATGATATCGATGACATTATCTTAAGTGAATATGGTACTACAGTTGTAGGCCTGGAGATGATGCGTTCTGTAAATGAAGAGAATGCAGAAGAGACACGTAAGGTACAGATCGTTAAATCTGCTATCAGCACACTTTCTTTCTCTGAACTGGAAGCCATCATCCATATTTTTGAAGAACTGGATGGAAATGAGGGCATCCTGGTTGCAAGCAAGATTGCTGACCGTGTAGGGATTACCCGCTCCGTTATTGTCAATGCACTGCGCAAATTTGAAAGCGCAGGTGTTATTGAGTCACGTTCTTCCGGTATGAAGGGAACCTACATTAAGGTTCTGAATGACGTGGTATTTGACGAATTAAAGGCGATCAAGGCTTCTAATTCCAATTTGAAATAAGTTAAAAATATTTCAGATCAGTAAAAACAGAATAATCAGAATAAAATATAAGGATAGTTTGCAAAAAACACTTGCAGACTGTCCTTTTTTATGTTATAGTTACACAGTTGATAAAAAACACGTCTGTGGATTCTACGGAAAGGTGCCTGTAAAACAGGTCTTCCGGGAAGCATGAGAAGCAGGCGGATGCGACCGGTTTAAGCTCAATAAACCGGCTAAAAACCAAACGGAGGTAAAGAACATGAGCGTTATTTCAATGAAGCAGTTACTGGAAGCTGGTGTACACTTCGGTCACCAGACAAGAAGATGGAACCCTAAGATGGCTCCATACATCTACACAGAGAGAAATGGCATCTACATCATCGACTTACAGAAGTCTGTAGGTAAAGTAGATGAGGCTTACAAGGCTGTATCTGACATCGCAGCTGAGGGCGGAAACATTCTGTTCGTAGGTACCAAGAAGCAGGCTCAGGAAGCTATCAAGTCTGAAGCAGAGCGTTGCGGTATGTACTATGTAAACGAGAGATGGTTAGGTGGTATGCTGACCAACTTCAAGACCATCCAGAGCCGTATTGCAAGACTGAAAGAGATCGAGGCTATGTCTCAGGACGGTACTTTCGATGTTCTTCCTAAGAAGGAAGTTATCGAGTTAAAGAAAGAATGGGATAAGTTAGAGAAGAACCTGGGCGGTATCAAGGATATGAAGAAGCTCCCAGACGCAATCTTCATCGTAGATCCTAAGAAAGAGCACATCTGCGTACAGGAAGCTCATACTCTGGGTATTCCGCTGATCGGTATCGTAGATACTAACTGTGATCCAGAAGAACTTGATTATGTGATCCCAGGCAACGATGACGCTATCAGAGCCGTTAAGCTGATCGTTTCCAAGATGGCTGATGCTGTTATCGAAGCAAAGCAGGGTGAAGTTTTAGAAGGCGCAATGGAGATCGAAGTTCCAGCTGATTTCGCAGCAGAGAGCACAGAAGCGTAATCAAAAAACTTTAAATTAATATTTGGAGGATGACAAAATGGCAGTAACCGCAGCAATGGTAAAAGAGTTAAGAGAAACAACCGGTGCCGGAATGATGGACTGCAAGAAGGCTCTTGCAGCTACTGACGGTGATATGGAAAAGGCTGTAGAGTTCTTAAGAGAAAAAGGACTTGCAGGTGCAGCTAAGAAGGCTGGACGTATTGCAGCTGAGGGTATCGTTGATACCGCAATGTCCGCTGATGAGAAGACTGCTGTAGTAGTAGAAGTAAATGCTGAGACAGACTTCGTTGCTAAGAACGCTAAGTTCCAGGCATATGTAGCAGACGTAGCTGCTCAGGCACTGGCTTCTTCAGCAGCTGATATGGACAGCTTTATGGCTGAAAAGTGGGCAAAAGATGAGACTCTGACTGTAAAAGAGGCTCTGTCTTCCCAGATCTCTATCATCGGTGAGAACATGAACATCCGCCGTTTTGAGAAAGTAACAGAAGAGAATGGTTTTGTTGCTTCCTACATCCATGCAGGCGGAAAGATCGGTGTTTTAGTTGACGTTGAAACTGACGTTATCAATGACGCTGTTAAGGAAATGGCTAGAAACGTAGCAATGCAGGCAGCTGCATTAAAGCCAACCTTTACAAACCGTGACGAAGTTAGCCCGGAATTCATCGAGCATGAGAAAGCAATCCTGATCGCTCAGATCCAGAACGATCCTAAGGAAGCTTCCAAGCCAGAGAAAGTTATCCAGGGTATGATCCAGGGACGTATTAACAAAGAATTAAAAGAATTCTGTCTGATGGATCAGGTTTACGTTAAGGCAGAAGATGGCAAGCAGAGCGTATCCCAGTACGTTGCTTCCGTAGCTAAGGCTAACAACGCAAACATCACAATCAAGAAGTTCGTTCGTTTCGAGACCGGCGAAGGCATGGAGAAAAAAGAAGAGAACTTTGCAGAAGAAGTTGCAAAGCAGATGGGTAAATAATCTGATAGTTGCATGAAACTTCTTAAAAAATTGACATCATGGTATAGACTGATAATGAATGATATAAGTCCGGAAACTGCGTAGGAATGCGGGTTTCCGGGCTTTTTCTTTGTCTATTTTATTATTATATGTGTTATAGATTAAATATCACAAGTTAGTAGGGAATATTGCGGGTAAATATTTGAAATTGTGTATAGGTTGTGTAGAAGTTGTGTAGTGGTTTTGAAGGTGAGTTTTTCGATTTCTTCATTTGGGGAAAAGTTGTGTAGTAGAAAAATGGAGAAAATGGGCCTTCTACACAAAAAGTTGTGTATTTGAAAGTCTGGAAAGCCTTGATTTTCCTTGCTTTTTCGGGCCTCCTCAAAAAAGTTGTGTAGATTGAGTAGAAAATTGGGGCGAAAATGGCAGAATCAGGCGAAGTGAAAAAAGTTGTGTAGTGCTTATAAATGAGGTTTTTAGGTTTTGCAACCTTGGGAGGTTGTGGAGATGGAAGAGTGTGGGTTAAGGGAATGAGTTATATTGTAAGATGATCTATGGTTGACGTGAGAAGAGAATGTGTTTTATACTGAAAATAACAGATTATAAAAAATAGGGATTTATTAAGGAGAATATGGATGAAACTGTTTTTATGTTCGCACTTTTCAAGTGTAGGAAGTTTGATAAAAGAAGAAATTGATAACAAGAAAGTCGCATTTATTCCCACAGCTTCGCTGCGTGAAGGCTATACCGGTTATGTCGGCTCGGCTCGAAAGCTATTCAATAAACTGGGAGCAGCCGTAACGGAAATTGATATTTCAACGGAGGCTTATTTAACGATACAGTCCGTTTTTGAAGATGCGGATGTGATATATTTTACTGGTGGAAATTCTTTCTTCCTTATGGACCAGCTCCGTAAAACGGGAATGGATGAGCTATTGAAGAAGGAATTGGCAAAGGGAAAACTGATGATCGGTGAATCGGCGGGTGCGATTATATGCGCTCCAACTATCCAATATATTGAACAAATGGATGAAAAGCCGGAGGACTACTCACAAGAAGATGATGCAGGGCTTGATTTGATTGATTTCTATGTTCTTCCGCATTATCTTACAGCACCATTTAAGAAAGTTACCGAGAAAATAATGACTGAGTTTTCGGATTTGAATCTATGCCCAATTAACAACCGTCAGGGAATTGTAATTGATGGTGAAGGTTCAAAGGTTATTTGCAAAGACTAATTTGAAAATTCAAGTTTGACGAAATAAACAATATAAACAGAATAAATGGTTATAAAACTGATCAAAGAGAGGTTGCTTTAAAACAATGCAGCCTCTTTTCGTATTTATATACAAAATAAAGATGTTGCCATAAATTCATAATTCAACCGGCAGTTGAATGAGTTTTTGATTTGCCTGGCGTATAATAAGTAAAAGAAGGGGTGATAAGATATGAGTATTTATATAACCGGTGATGTGCATGGTGATTTTTCTGAGCTGCAGCAGTGGTGTTGTGCAATGGAGTCAAAGAAAAGTGATATCATCGTTATCCTTGGCGATGTGGCGCTGAACTATTTTGGCGGTTGGAAAGATTATAAACGAAAGAAAAAAGCAAATGCACTTGGACCAGAGATTTTCTGCATTCATGGAAATCATGAGATGCGGCCAGAAGATGCCGGATGCTATGAACTCATAAACTGGCATGGTGGAAAGATTTGGTGGCAACCGGAATTTCCTAATCTGATCTTTGCAAAAGATGGCGAAATTTATGATCTGGGAGGCAAGAAGGTAATTGTACTTGGCGGTGCATATTCTGTAGATAAGTATTATAGACTTGCTCATGATTATCAATGGTTTCCAAATGAACAGCCATCTGATGAAATTAAGCAATTTGCAGAAGAACAGATTGCCGGAGCAGACTGGAAAGTAGATGCCGTCTTTTCTCATACCTGCCCCTATAAATATCGTCCGCTTGAAGCAATGATCCATGGATTTGATCAGAACACAATAGATACAACAACAGAAGAGTGGCTGGATCTGATAGGAGATAAACTGGATTATAAGAAGTGGTATTGCGGACACTGGCATATCAATAAACGCATTGATAAGATGGAATTTATTTTTCATGATGTACGACTATTTTAAGGAGGTAAAGGCAGTGATCGATAGAAATGATCCGGAAATTCGGGCATACCTGAAGGAAGAACTTCAAAAGCAGAAAGAACAGATTGCAGAACGGATCCTGTGGAGAAATGCCAAATCACTGATTGGTGGTCCAACGTATGCTGATATGGAATATTATACTGGCCTTTCCAGAGCGGAAATTGAAGAAATCGCGGATAAATGCCAGTGGAAGTTGATAATGAAAGAAGGCTATGCAGAGGGAAACTTGGTTGGACAAGTGGAAAGTTTTTGTAATTGCCTAAAAGAGAAAGATGTCGATTATGAGAAAATATCCAGAGGATATGGTATAGATTTATCCTGTGTAAAAGAATGGGCAAAGGATCCAGACAAGCATGCAGTATTGGAATTAGTTTTTCAGGGAATTGACGATGATTATATTATAGAGAGTTTCAATTTTACAGAGGAAGAATTTTTAAGTCTTGTACTGTCTGATCAGGAACTGCGGGAGTATAAACCTCTTTTTCAAAGAAAGGAACTTTCAGATGAAGAATTGGAAGCACGATACCAGAAAATGATTGAATCAGAGGAATAGTGATGGAACAACTGATTAGTAATGGCCCTGAAAAGGTGATTTTTCTTGATGTGGATGGTGTTTTGAATAGCAATCGCTCGACAGAACCGACTATTGCAGAAGATATGGTAAAAAGATTAGCTCACATTGCCAGGAAAACAGGGGCATCTATTATTTTATCTTCTTCCTGGCGCTACGAATATGTGCGGCATATAAATCCAGAATTGGATTATTACGACAAGGATATCGATCATCTTATTACAATATTAAAGAAATATGGATTAGAAATTGCTGATACAACACCTTTATCCTATATCAATGGAGCAAATGCACGTCCTTATGAGATTCGTACATGGCTTGCAGGTCGGGCTAATGTAAAACGATTTGTTATTCTGGATGATGATTTTTGGCACTGGAACTATCTGAATGATTTTGTTGTATGTACTATGCACATGGCATTAGGTGGAATTACTACATATGGGCTTACAGATGATGACGTTCAAAAAGCTATTGATATTTTAACAGGTAAAACCAGTATTCAAAAGCAGTTACAGGAACAAAAAGAAAAAATTGTGGAGAAACTTCTAAGACAGTATGGAATGGATGATATCCAGATAATTGCAGCATGCATGGATACGCCTTTGGATGAAGTTTGTGATGTCGCTGATAGAGTAGAAAAAGCTGCAGAAGAGCAAAAAGATAAAGAAGAATATAAGCGAATGTTGCAAATAGGTATAGTTACGGCCCATATTGCTGCTGTTTATCGTATGTTCAAGCATCCAGAATGGGTTAGCGCTTCAGAACGTAACGTTGTTTTTAATGCCTGCGAAGTAGACCAAAGTAAGTTTAATACGAAGTTATGGGAGAAAGAGACCGAAAAGTGTGCGATATTAGAATGCTATAAACATAATATTCTGCCGGAGTGGGCTATAAAAGAGCTTGGTCTTACAGAAGAAGAGTTCCGCAAAAATGAACCGTATTCATCTACGGACATAGATAATTATGAATCAGCTTTTGTAATAACCGATATCCCAGAAGAAAAATTATATCAAGAGCATTTTCAAAGGTAGAAGGAAAAATAATTATGACCAGGAATGAAGAGCTGTTGACTGTAACAGACGAAAATGAAGAGAAACTGAGAAGTTTGGTTGAAAAAGCTAAGACCTATGCCCCAGAGCTTTTCCAGCGGCATTATAAGATTACTCCAGAAGAATTTGAAAAGAGAGAATATGCTCGAACTTTTGGATACAGAGTTTTTGAGGATGGCGTTATTGAGGGATGTATCGGCGCCGCTCTGGATTTAGACTGTAATGATGAGAAGTTAAGCAGTTTGATTTTGAATATGCGGGCTGAATTGAAAAACAAAGAAGGGGAGCGGATCGAGAAGAAGGATGATGAATCAAAAAACGAGTATTCTATGCGACAGATCATTATCGCCAGAAAAGATCTGGATATGTCAGCCGGAAAACTGGCTTCACAGTGCTGTCATGCCAGTGAAGCTTTTCTTGCACATATCATAGAAAATGGTCAGTGCATATGTTGTATGGTCATGTCCATAACACCTTCGATGAAGTGCTGGTTCAGGAATATCAGGAACAGGTGCGTAAACATCAGCGAGCAATTCATGGCTCTGAAGAAGAAATTCCTATTCCCTGTCAGATGATAAATTGCTTTTGCATGTTTTCTGATTATATCCCGCTTACATTGGATGAATGGATTCAGGTGGATAGAGAGCGAAGAGAAAAATTAAAATGTATAGAGAGATAGTTGCCGGGGATTCGTTAGCATCCTGCAATTATCTGTTTATAAAATTGGGAGGTCTTTATGACAGAAAATTATAACTATCCAGATACACATGAAATGTTAGAATTACACGATATACTTGAAGAACTGCTTTCAAAAGGTGAATATACGATGAGACTTGGAGAAGGGTCTAAAATATATGCGGATTCTTCGCTGGATTTTTTACTGCGGGTACTTTTTACGTCAGTGTCTGCTCGATGTGCCATTTTATCGCTTTGGGGAAGCAAAGATTATAAGTATGAACATATACTGGAAGATATTCAAAACGGAACTTACCAAAGCCTTTCTGTTGGTGACTTTGAAGAAAAGCGGAAAGAATGGATTGAGGATATCAGAAAAACAGAACATCCAATGCTTCGGATTGCAAAAGCAATAAAGTATGGTCGGGAAGTAGATGCATGGGAGATAAAGAAACATTTTTTAGACTTAGTTGCAAAAAAGAAAGGTCTATTAGTGTCTACGGAAGTATGTGGCAATATGATCAGAAAAGGTTATTCTCTATCGCAGATTGCAGAAATTGTTCCATGGGTAACAAAAGCAGATATTTATGGGCTGTCCCATATGTTGGAAAATCCGATTGAGCTGACAGAAGAGGAACTTAGGGAAGTTGAAGCGGAATATAAGAAAACGGGAGAACCGGCTATTTTGAAAGGGATTTTTGGTGAACCGGATAAACAGGAAGATTGATAACAAGTAGAGTATAAAAAATCTGATGACAAATAAAAGGTTAAGAGGAATGGTAAATATATGAGCAGTTTTGAAAATGTAGGAATATTTGAAGATACAAAAAATTTGTGTGAAATGAATGGGAGAATTAAGGAGTCCCTTACTAAATCTGTGAAAAATCAGAAACTCATTTTGGAAGGAGAGCATCTGCCTGTTGTGGATAATCACGTTTTACAGATAAGGCGAAAGTGATTGTATCCACAAAGCGGACTTTTGAGGCGGCTTCTGGCTATGTAGGGCAAAAAGTTGCAGTACATAATTGTGCTTCTTCTACTAATCCAGGCGGTGGAGTGACAAGAGGAGCCAGCGCCCAGGAGGAATGCTTGTGCAGATGTTCCGGACTGTATTTCTGCCTAAGTGTACCGGAGATGATGAAAGGGTTTTATTATCCTCATCGTAATGCGAAAAATCCGATCAATAATGCAGATATCATCTATACGCCGGATGTGGCTGTATTTAAGACAGATACAAACCATCCGAAGCTGATGGATGAGAAAGACTGGTATGATGTAGATGTCATCACCTGTGTAGCGCCGAACCTGCGGGAAAGGCCAAGCAATCGATTCAATCAGAATAATGGTGATCATGCTGTAAAAGTCAGTGATAAAGAACTTTTTGAAATTCATAAGAAGAGACTGACAAGGATTTTGGATGTTGCTGCATTGAATAATGCCGAAGTGGTAATCTTGGGGGCCTTTGGATGTGGAGCCTTTCAGAATAAACCGGAAGTGGTGTCCAGAGCTGCTAAAGAAGTGATCACAGAGTATCTGCATGTCTTTAAAACAATTGAATTTGCTGTGTATTGTTCTCCTCGTGATGATACGAATTTTAGAGTATTTAAGAGGGTGCTGGGAATGATGTGATTTCTTTGAGGTGAAGAAAGATATTGAACAGAAATTTATGATATGAAAAAAGAATAAGCATGGTTGGAGATTGATCATAAAAGGTCAGCCGTCTTTTAGCTGCCATATATTGACATCTTTAGGATAAGAGATTACAATACAAAAAGAACAAATGTTCGCATTGAAAAACGCAGTATTCGAGATAAGCAATCTCTTAAATATAGATAAGTCCAGTTTGGGACTGAACAATAGAAAATAGGAGAAATGGTATGGTCGAGGGAGAATATCAAAGGGCTTTTGCTATAATGAAGTTGAATGAAGATTATGCTGATCAAAAAAATATAACATTAGAAATGGATTCTGCATATTTGCATGAATATATACATTTTCTTCAAGATTTTACAACATATTATGGAATAAATCAATCAATACATAGACTGGATCGTTATATAAAAATGATAGGACAAGTGTGGGAGAATGATTATTCCGGATATTTAAAATTGTCAAACGAAGAAGATTTTGTATCAAGTATGTTTGAATGTGCTGCGGGAGATTTTGAAGAAGATATTTCTGACAAAGTTTGTCATGTAATAAATAATATTGAACTTCGAGAAGAAAAAGAATACTATGAAGAAGCTTATCCAGAATATATTGATTCATTAACCCCTTCAGTAATAATACATTACAATGATAAAAAGAAATTTCAGTTTGGTGGAGAAGCGGTAGCTGAAAACATGGCATATTTGTTTGAAAAGTTATTTTACAATGCTAATGATTATGAAAAGTCCTTACCGTACAATTCATGTGAGCTCGTATACAATGAAGTTGTGGGAAAGTATTGTGATAGTATTCAAATTATGATTGCTTTATGTTATGCATCTTTGATGACATTTTCACCAGGATATACTTTTTATACTTTGGTAAAAAGTGTTAGAAAATCAAAAAGAATTCTAAAGAGAATGGAAGATATTTTTGAAATTGCCCAAAACTCGATGCAAGAAGTTAATGGAAGACAAATAAAAGCTTTAGAAGAACGAATAGATTGTGTATTACCAGTAATTGAAAATGGAGGAACGATTCCTCCAATATATAATTCATTCATATACGATTTGAAATATTGCAATAATTGGTTAAAAAATATATATAAACATATGACAAATGATTCAGAAAAGATTCGATATACATTGGTGTATATATTGGAAGAAGAAAATATTTTATTAAGAAAAGCTCGTATGAGAAAATTAACGGAAATAAATGCAAGACCGTTAATGATTGATAGAACAGGAAAGCTGTATAGTGCTAATGATAAACATTTGGTATTTCTTTTAGCGCCATATGCACTACAACAAACTATTATGAATAAGCAGCCAAGCTGTGCTCTATTTTCTGTATGTACAGCATATAGGAAAGAAACAAGTAAGAAATGTGGAGAGACCTTGTGGAAAAAGGGATTTTCTAACAAAATATGTATTATGCATTTTTATTTAGAGTTGATGAGGTTAGGAGATGTTCAATTTGATAAATTATTATAAGAGATTTTAAATAAAGTTCCACTTTTCTTGAATCATAAACAGGATTACGAGCAGATATCATTATTCTAAGAAAAGCCCGGATTTTTCATCCAGGCTTCTTCTTTACTCAAAAGTAGGTTCAGTTGCAGTAATGACAATTTCTGTGCGCGGGGATGTCTTATCGCAAAAGACTCGGCTTCCATCTGTAGAAACAATGATTTTTGCGTTATCATCTGCCAGTACACCATATTTTACAAGAATGTCATGCAGAGCTTCATTTAGATTAGTAAGATCCACACGGCGTTTAGTTGGCATATAGAATTTTGCAGCGATATTAACGGGCTGATCAATGCCAAGTGATTTTAGAAATACGGCACAGTCCTTTTCATACTGGTTATATTGTGCAGATGGACGCACAAAGGGAATTTTCTTACCTCCCGCACTGTTCTTCCAGCAGATCTGCTGATGGTTTTTCTTTGTGATTGGCGGAAGTGGAATAGTAATCTGAATGTTTTCGCCCTGTAATGTGCTGGTTTCTGTCATAAATTTTTATTCTCCTTGATATTTTGATGTTCAGAATATGGAGGCTGGATTTGAAAATGAAATCAAATTTCAATATTTCAACTGCTGGTTGATATTCGAACGATAAGATATGTGATAATGTAAATGGAAAGGATGGTGAGAGAGGAGGTATGATGATATTATATTTGTGTATGAGTTAATGACAGTTTTTGGTACGCTGATTTGTGAGACAGTTGTTAGCGAAACAGATTCTGGAGTGGTGATCAGTTTTACCGATGAGAAAAAACAGAAGGAAATTTCAGCTGATACAGATGTTGTGGAGCGTATCAAAAATATCGTTGCAGAACATGAGGTTATTTTTACATATGATGAATTGGAATGCCCTGATCGGTTTGAGGGACTGTATCAAGAATTTATCTTTTCTACTGGTGATAAAAAGAAAAGATTGACTGCCTGGAATATTGGTAGGGTGAAAAGTCCGGATGCTGTTTTTTATATACAGAAGACAAGTGAAACAGTAGAGCGGCCAGAAAAAGCGATAGAAGTAGTTAAACTGCTTGAGGAGATTTCAAAGGTACTGATTGAGTATGGTGTAGATGAAAGATGTCTGAGGTTGCGCTGAGTATGAATTAAGAAAAGGGGAGATGGGATCATGCATTTAGAAGAAACATATACAGGGATTATGCGAATCGCAAGCAACAGAGATGGAAAGCCATATAAAGACTGGCGAGAACATTACATAGATCAGGCAGGTCTTATCATGATTTTTCAGTCGGACAGTAGACCGGACAAATATGCGGTTTATTTCTTTATGCCAAGGGGAATGTATATGCATTCTTCACTGGGAGAATTGCAAGTGGATGACGGGAAAATAAAAATAGAAACGAAGAACAGTATTTATGAGTTTGATATTGATCCGACATGCGTACCTAAAGAAGTTCTTCCGACATTGATTGCAAACGCTCAAATATATTTTGACAGCAAAATGGAAACTAATGTAGCTGGGCAGTAAGGTGCAAAATCAGGAGAAAAAGAAGATGCATCTGAGTGAAGTTTATCCAGGTTATCTTAGAATAACAGCTGACAATAATAGAGGCTTCGCATATCGAGATTGGCGTAGGAAATATTTTCAGAAGCCAGGTGTTATTGTAATTCAGTATCTGGACAGTGAACAGGATAAAGGTTCTGCATATTTATTTTTAAAAGATTTGCCTGGAGAACACTTGTGTACATCTATTGGAGATGTGCATATTACTGATGATACCATCCAGATAAAAACCGTCAGAAGTTTATACTTGTTTTTTAGAAATTCTAAGTGCTTATCAGACGTGGACATGGTAGAATTAAAGAAACGAGCAGAAAAGTGCCTTGGCAAAATGTAAGCGTATATTGAGAAGACAACTACCGGGATAAGCTCTATAGATTTTGCCTACTCCGGTAGTTGTGTTTTTTGATTGTGGATAAAATCATAAAAATTTCATTTTCTGCTTAAAGAATAATGAAACTTCAGGATAGCGTTCACAATATATACGAGAATAATTACTTGGAGGGTATTTATCAGGCAATCTACGTTCTGGAGGAATATTGGGGATATTTTGTGTTTCATTCTGTTCATATCCAGCCAATGCGACCATGGTTATACCGTCATTTTGAGAATACGTAGATGCTTTATATTGTAAAGCTGTTGTAACCATATCCACTGTATCATTATAGTATCCTGATTTTCTCAGTAATTTAGCATATTTTGAAACGGCTTTAACTACATCAAGATACTCTAATTCCCTGTTGAAATATTTATATGTTAAGTAGCGAATTTTAAAAATGTATGTATCTGAGTCAAGAAGTTTTCCTGTTTTAAATAAATTTTCTATTTCATTAGCGTATTCTTGGGCATTTTCATATCTACCGATGCAGTACGAGAAATTCCACATTTCTATATATAACCCCATTTTCGCTTTATCTTCAGTGGGTATTTTTAATAGTTTGTTACACTCCTCAACAATGGTACAGTATAATGCAGACAGTTTATGAGCCTATGAAACTTTTTCTGTAAAATAACCTAAGTAAGGTCCTTCTATGATACAATAAATATCATTAGGAGGGCCTTTTACTATGGCAAAACAAAAGAAACCGGTTCACAGAGTTGAAATGACTGAAGGAAAAAGGAACATCATCCGCCAGCTTCTCGAAGAATACGATATCGAGACCGCAGAAGATATCCAGGATGCACTCAAAGATCTTCTGGGCGGCACCATTAAAGAAATGATGGAAGCTGAAATGGATGACCATCTTGGATATGAGAAATCCCAGCGTTCTGACAATGACGATTATCGTAACGGTTATAAACGCAAGCAGGTAAACAGCCGATATGGCTCTATGGAAATCGAGGTCCCACAGGATCGGAAATCGACCTTTGAACCACAGGTGGTGAAAAAGCGTCAGAAAGATATTTCTGATATTGATCAGAAGATCATCTCTATGTATGCCAAAGGAATGACCACTCGCCAGATCTCGGAAACGATTGAAGATATCTATGGTTTTGAAACATCAGAAAGTTTCATATCCGATGTGACGGATAAGATACTTCTTCAGATTGAAGACTGGCAGAACCGCCCATTGGATGAGGTATATCCAATCCTTTACATCGATGCGATCCACTATTCTGTGCGGGATAATGGAGTCATTCGTAAGCTTGCAGCCTATGTTATTCTTGGCATTAATGCGGAGGGGAAAAAGGAAGTCCTGACGATTACGATTGGTGACAATGAAAGTGCGAAATACTGGCTGTCAGTCCTGAACGAACTGAAAAATCGCGGAGTAAAAGATATCCTGATCATCTGTGCCGATGGCCTTACAGGCATTAAAGAAGCGATTTCAGCTGCGTTTCCCAAAACAGAATACCAGAGGTGTATTGTCCATCAGGTAAGAAACACCCTG